>Ga0164313_10004239_pt1 | contig 12822 bp, 9 predicted proteins | sample GuaBasSedimGuay4_FD_113735 | JGI IMG/M metagenome (GOLD analysis project Ga0164313, IMG submission 113735) | Subseafloor sediment microbial communities from Guaymas Basin, Gulf of California, Mexico - Guay4, Core 4569-4, 0-3 cm | ecosystem: Environmental > Aquatic > Marine > Hydrothermal vents >... | reverse complement strand
TCGCAGATGCTGGTGCCCACCCCACCCAAACAATTGTTGAGACCGGCCGTTGGGCACGAGGTCGAGGTGACGTTCCTCACGAACTCGGTTTCGTCGACGGCGCCGGTTGCCGGGTTGTCCTCGGCCACGAACGAGATGTCGCGGCGGGTGTTGCCGATCAGCGCCCGCACCGCGTCGAGAAGAGCGGTCGAGAGCCCCGAGCCGTCCGCGTTGATGGTCTGGACATATGGAGTTCCAGTCTGATCGACGGAGCCTGTGGCGATGCCAAGCGCGTTCGCGTCTGCAAGACCACTCAAGCCGTTCGAGTTGGGGCTGACGACGCTGACAATGTTCACATTACGGGCCAACAGCTCCGTCTCGAGGGTGGTCCATGTGATGGGAAGGTCGGCGGTTTGCCAACTCGCGTAGCCAAGGGGATCGGCCGTCAGATTGTGAAACCTCAGCTGGAAGTTCCCCCGCCTATCGGCAACCGACGAGCTGGTGTCGACCGCTGCATCGGACACGGCGTACCAGTCTCCCGCTGGAAGAGACCGCGTGAGGCGCCCCCAGTAGTCGCCGCCGCCAGGCCCCCCATTGCAGTCGACGTATCCAAGCGCTCCGTCGAAGAGCGCCACGTTGGTGGTGTGGTATGCGCTCCCTTCGCCGCTCACGAACATATCGGATCCGGCGCTTAGTGAGAACTTGAGGAACGCGTCGCGTCCATCGCCCCAGTAGCCCGACCACGCGCTGCCTTTCAGACAGACACCCTTGTCCCACGTCGTAGCGTCGTTTCCGAGATTCTTGTTACTCCCCATCACCGTCATCGACTTGGTGCTGAGGTCGCCGAGATCCCAGGCGGTAAACGGGTCACTCGAGTAAAGGACGTTCGGGGACTGCTCGACCGGCGGCAATCGGGTGCCCAAACCCAAAATTCCATCATAGGGTGGATTCCCGTAGGTTGGGCTAGCGAGGCGCGGGCCGTTGTACATCTCGGCGTCGGTAAAGAGCAGGATGATCGGAAGGACACCGGGGCGGAAGCAGGGATATCCCCACCGTCCGGCGGGGGTCGAGGGACACGCGCCACGGTTCGGGACCTGTTCTGCAAGACCTTGGCCCGTGATGACCGAGTAGATCGCCTGAGTCGCCGCCTCCGGTGTATCTTTGTTGAAGTCGGGCACCATCTGAGCCACCGCATCGATCATGTGTTGAACGTCATCGGTCAGGTCGAGGTAGTGGTGATACGGCGACATGTCGTACCGGTTGTTGTGCGGGAGGTACGACACTTCCTTGAAGTCCCCGACACCGAGCCAAAGATCGGGAATCGCGCACTTCAAAGCTCCCACGATGCCGGCGTCTGCGGCTTCCGCGCAGCCCGCCGGGTCGACGAAGGTTCCCGAGGACAAGTCTTTGAGCAGTTGGACCTGCTCGCCGCCCATCGAGCCGGTCGCGTCCATCAAGAGATAGGCATCGGCGCTCGTGATCGATCCGCTGATCGCCAGCTCGGCCTGTACCGTCGCCTCCTGGGACGACTTGAAGAAGAGGGTTTGATAGATCCCGTCGTTGCTAGCGTCGCCGTCGCAGGGGAGTCGCCAACCGGGGCCTGGACATTCGTCGGCGGGGTCGGGCACGCCGTCTCCGTCGGTATCGATGAGAAGCCCGCTCCCCGCCTCCAACTGGATCTGATTGGTACCCACGGCGAACTCGATGTTCTGTGAATTCTCAATCGTCAGATCGGCCTGCGTCGGATAGTCGATCGACGAGTTGCAGGTGGGATCTCCGTTGCCGCAGGCAGCAGGTGGGTCCACCTGGGCTCCATAGCTGGCTCCTACCGAGGCGGGGTCGCCTCCTTGGCAAGCGGGCAGCGCGACCGTGAGCGAGAAAAGGATGAAAGGGGTTAGAGCTAGGGGTTTCACATCGCCTCCTTACCGGCTTGGCAGCTGGGGGAGCCACCGTTTCGAGGAGCCGCACAGACTTGCTGCAGCGGGCAATCGGTTACTTGGTCGCAGGTGCCACCGGTGGGGACGCACTCCCGGCGCCCATCCTGCCAAAGGCCTACGCACTCGAAGCCGGCATCGCATTCGCCGGTGTTACGGCACAGGCCGTAGTCGCCGCACGAGGCCGCGGTCGGCGCGGCGCCCATTTCACACACGGGGGCGGACCCACCACAGTCGGCGTTGACACACCCCCCGCCCGAGGCTCCGAGCTCTCCAACGCACTCCTTGCTCCCGTCGTTGTCGACGTCTGCGCAGAACGAGCCAGCCGCCGCGAAACCGCCGCAGTCCGTGTCCTCGTGGCAAGTCCGGTGCGTGCGGGTGCAATAGCTGGAAACCGTCGTGGTCGTACAGAGGTGGCTCTTCGGACAGTCCAGGTAACTGTCGCAGGGCATGCGGCGATCGACGCAGGTGCTGCTTTCACAGGAGAACCCAGGCGGACAATCGAAAGTCTCGGTGGCCAGACTACAGCCGGGTGTCACCCTCACGCAGCGAGGTGGTGAGAGACCCACCGGAATGCACTCGTAATCGGTCGAGGTGGGACATTCAGCCACGTCGGCGCACGAGCCGCCCCGGGAAGGCTGACATTGTTTGATCGGCGCACCCGCGTGGGTCTCGCAACCCGAGGCTACGCAGACATAGCCGGAAAACACACAGTCGCCGTCGGTCTCACAGAGCAACTGGTCAGGGCAGGTATGACAAAGCGCATTGGTGGCGCAGGGCCCGAGAGACCCTCCGGCGCCGCCCATGCCCCCGGTGCTTCCCGTCCCGCCGGTGCCCGCGGCTCCGCCGCTACCGCTGGTACCGCCGGTGCCAACCATGCCGCCGGTGCCGACCGTGCCGCCCATGCCGATCGTGCCCCCCGTGCCGGAAACCCCGGCCGAACCGCCGGACCCACCAGTTCCTGGTCCGATGAATGCCGGCGCCGTTCCGGGGTCACCGCAACCGAAGACGAGCGCGAGCAGCGTGCATGCCATTGCCAATGTGGCGATGCCCGGCTTCTTGGTCGCGATGAGCGTGGCGTCGTGGGTCTTGTTCATGGCTGATATCCCGCCTGGCAACTGGGCGCGCCGCCCTCGCGTGGTGCAGCGCAGACCTGCTGCACCGGGCAGTCGCCGAAGCTCGAGCAGCTGCCGCCGCTCGGCACGCATTCCTTCCGACCGTCGGGCCAAAGCCCAACGCAGCCGAAGTCAGCCGCACAGTCCGCGTCAACGAGGCAGAGCCCGTATTGCCCACACTGGGTCGAGCTTCCTGCGCCCGCCGCTTCGCAGACAGGCGCTGCCGCATTGCCGCAGTCCGAGTTCACGCATGCAGATGGCGATGGCTGATTTGGATCGAACACCCCCGCGCATTCTTTGTCGCCGTCGCCGTCGATGTCCTCGCAACGAGGGGCGAGGCCTATGCAGTCGAACTCCTCGAGGCAGTCTCGTTGGATGCGCATGCAGAAGCTCGAGCTCATCGTACCGAAGCAGGTGTGGTTCTTCGGGCAATCCGGATCAAAATCACAAGGGACGCGGCGGTCGACACAGCTCCCAGCCTCGCAAGAGAAGCCCAGCACACAGTCGAAAGGGGTGTCGCAGCCGGAGGTGGTCTTGACACAGCGGTTGCCTTCATCCGGAACTTCCATGCACTCGCGCCCCGTCGGGCAGTCCGCCGTGGTGTCGCAGGCCCCGCCGCCCGCAAAAACACATTGCTTGATCGCTGAACCCTCCGCGCTGCTGCATCCCGACTCGATACACACCGAGCCGACCGAACAGTCGGTGTTCGTGTCGCAGAATCCGTCTGACGGACACGAGCGACAAAGAACGCTCGTCGTGCACGAGACTTGAGACCCGCCGGCACCTGCTGTGCCGCCCGTCCCGCCGACACCGCCAGCGCCTCCGTCACCACCGGAGCCGCCCACGCCGCCGACACCACCGTCACCGCGCGGACCTCCAGTTCCACTGTTTTCGCAACCAATTGAGCACGCCGCCAAAAGCGCCAGCACTCCAAGCCATCGATAAGCCATGAGGGCCTCCTGTTAAACAGAATCACGGAAATTTTACAGTGACGCAAATCCTGCAGGGCCTGCTTAGATGCAAATCGTGGTTCTTGTGGGTTACCTCACAGAGAGCCTGTAAACCGCTCAGAATTAGGTGAGATTCTGGGGTTCGCCACCCCGAGATCGAAAACGAAGAGGAGGGGTGCTATCACCGGAGGACCCGGAGGGCGTGCCGGCCCGTCTGAGATCGACTCATGACTCACAACAGCGCCGACGAAGAGCCTCGAAGTAAGCAGCGCGAGGCCTGGGATGGTGACCCCCCCCATCGGACGGCAGCCCGTGAGCGGCTACTCGCGGTTGCCGCGCAGCGCGTCGCCCGCGACGGGATTGCCCGCACCGGTATCGCACACGTCGCGCTCGAGGCCGGCGTGAGCCGCCCGACGGTGTATCGCTACTTCAAAGATCGGGAGGAGCTCATTCGCTCCGTACTGCTTCAGGCGGGGCTCCGCCTGGCAAATGACGTTCAAGAGCACATTCGATCGTTTGCGGACCCGGGCGAGAAGATCGTCGAGGCGACCTTGTTTACCCTTCGGGTCATCCGGGACAACCCGGTGCTCCGGCAGGTTTGGCAGCCCGCCACGTTCGACGCGAATGTTTTGCACGGTTTCACCCAGCCTGCGTCGATCACCTTCACACGCGTCGCATGCTCGGAGATCATCGAGATCACACGTTGGGACGAGGATCAGGCCGCCGAGGGCATGGAATTCATGCTCCGGATGATCCTCTCTCTACTCGCCGCCCCCGAGCCCCACCGAACCGAGCAAGAGCTGCGAGAATTCCTCAGGCGTCGATTGGTTCCCGCGCTCCGCTTGTAGTAAGGGGATTGGCTGTGAGCAGTTGGAAGCACTTGCTGGTGGTTGCGCTCGCGGCCGCCGCTCTTTTGTTGCCGGGAAGCCCCGTATCAAACGCAGCCGCCGATGGGCCGATTGTAATTCGCTACGCGTCTCTGGCTCCTCCAGGCTCGGCGTTTGGCAAGATCCTCAAAGCCTGGGGCCGTCAGTTCAAGAAAGAGACCGAGGGGCGGGCCGAGCTTCGGTTTTACACGGGCGGCAGCCAAGGCGACGAACGCGACTTCATCCGAAAGATTCGCGCGGGCCAGATCGACGCCGCGGGGATCACCACCACCGGGATGAGCATGGTTGTGCGACCTATCCTGGTGTTGACGGCGCCGGGGCTCATCACCGAGATGGAGCAGCTGTACCACGTTCGCGCGCAGCTTCGAGGTCGCTTCGAAGAGCTGTTCCGAACTGCGGGGTTCGAGCTGCTGACCTGGGGCGACGGAGGCAAGAATCGCCTCTTCTCGACAAAGCCTTTTGCGCGGCCCGACGACCTCAAGAACAGGCGGCCTTGGGCCTGGAAAGATGACCCGGTGTTTGCTGGCTACTTGGGTGTGATCGGCGCAAACCCCGTGCGCGTCGGTGCGAACGAGGTCTACGGCGGTCTGCAAACTCGTATGATCGACACGGTGCCCTCCTCCGCCATCATGGCCGTCGCCATCCAGTGGTACACGAAGCTCAATTACATGGCGAAGCAGAACTTCAACATCATCATCGGTGGCTCGATCGTGAAGCAGGAAGTGTTCAACCAGCTCACGCCGAAAGATCGGGAGATTCTGCTCGACACTGCGGAGCGCGGCGCGCGGGCGATGGACAAGATCGTCATTCGCGACGACGCGAAGGCGTACAGGACCCTGATCGAGCGTGGGATTACAGAGGTCGACCTCACACCATTCCAGGCCGAGTGGGACGCCGTCGCCAAGAAGTCCCGGGATGAGCTAGCGGGTCGCGTGTATAGCAAGAGCCTGCTGGATCAGGTCGCAAGGCTGGCAGCTGAAAAGTGAACAACTGCGGCCTCGGGCCGTCCAACCGTGAGTCGATATGCAACACCGCAAGTACCCACTGATCCTCGCTCTCACGCTCGCCGCCCTCTTTGTCCCTGGAGCGCCGGCGGTGTCTCAGGTTCCGACGGTACCCGTCACGACGATCCGGATCGCATCGCTGGCGCCGCCCGGCTCTTCGTTCGTCAAGGTTCTCAAGGCTTGGAGCCGCACGCTTCAAAAGGAGACCGAGGGACGAGTCGAGCTCCGCGTCTTTTCGGGCGGAAGTGAGGGCAGCGACCGAGACCTCGTCAAGAGGATCAAGGCGGGCAAGCTCGACGCAGCGGGCGTGGCGACGACCGGTTTGAGTATGGTGGCGCCCGAGCTTCAGGTGCTTACCGCGCCCGGCCTTCTCACCGACGACGCGCAGCTCGATCGCGCACGCGATAAACTCGATGCAAGGCTTCAGAAAGCGATCGAGGACGGTGGCTTCAAGCTGCTCGCCTGGGGAGACGGTGGAAAGAACCGCGTGTTCTCGTCGACCGAGTTCGGTCCGCCCGCCGACCTGGCCGGCAAACCCGCATGGGCAGGCAAAGACAACGCAGTCGGCTTGGCGTACGTCAAAGCGCTTGGCGCGAGCCCCGTGCGCGTTGGAGCCTCCGGCGTGTTCCCCGGCCTCAAGGACGGGAAGCTCGAAGTCGTGCCCGCGTCCGCCATGGCTGCGGTTGCGTTCCAGTGGTACACGAAGCTCAAGTACGTGACCTCGACCAACTTCAATATCATCGTTGGCGGCTCGATCATCAGTAAGAAGAAGTTCAACGAGCTCAGCGCGGCCGACCAGAAGACCCTGCTAGCCACCGCGAAGCGCGCAGCCTCCAAGCTCGACCAAATCGTCGGCCGGGACGATGCCCGCGCGTATCAGACGCTGCTCGGGCGAGGCGTCACGGAAGTCGACACCGCTCCCAACCAAGCGGCATGGGACGCGGCCGCCAAGAAGGCTCGCGAGCAGCTGGTCCAACGCGGCGTCTACAGCAAAAGCCTGCTGAAAGCGGTCGAAGCAGCCGCGAAATAGAGGACAGCGCGGGCAATCGCAATGAGGTTTCAGGCGACGAGAGAAGACGTTCTGGCGACCTGTTTGGCCCTGGCCGAGAGAGGATACCTCGCCGGAACTGGGGGGAATGTTGCCCTCCGCGCAGACGACAAACACTTCGCGGTCACCCCGTCGGCGACCGATTACTACTCGATGGCAGCCGCGGACATCTGCATCGTGCGCTTGTCGGACGGCAAACAGGTCGAGGGAGAGAGCAGCGCTTCCGTCGAAAGCGGTTTGCATGCGGGCGTTCTATTGGCACGGCCGGAGTGCGGAGCGAGCGTCCACACGCACCAACCCATCGCAAGTGCACATACGCTCCTCGGGAGGCCACTCGAAGTACATGACGAAGTGCACTGTGCCCTTCTCGGCCGCACCATTCCCTGTGTGGGATACGCCCCCTCCGGAACCGAAAAACTAGCCACGCGTGTCGCCCGCACCATCAAGCCTGACACGCACGCTTATCTGATGCGCAATCATGGCGTTGTGTGTGTCGGCATCGATGCCGATGAGGCCATGCGACGCGTGGCCGCTCTCGAATCCGAGTGCGCTGCCTTCTTCCTCACGCGCACGGTGAACAACTCGATGAAGTTGGACGCGGCGGTGCATGCGCTGGTGATCGACACCCTCGAGTCAGTGGATCGCATGCCTTACCAATCTCGTGAGTCGGCGAATCCATCCGATCCGCCGCGAGAACGAGGAGTGAAGTCAACCGCGAGCGAAATCATCGAGCGGCTGAGGGATGCCAAAGAGCGATTCCGTGCCAAGGGCTTGTTTGGCGACGAGGGCGATTCTCTGTCCATGCGGATTCCCGGGCGTGAGGAGCTCGTCCTGGTGTTCCCAGATAGCAACGACGTGCAGACGAAGCCGTTCCGTACAGAAGGGAACGACGCCGCCGGTTTTCATGCAGCGATCTATCGGTCCCGCGAGGACGCGGGAGCTGTTTTGACTGGGCGCACGCAATGGTCCTCGGCCTTAGCGACCATCGACACGACCATACCGGTTTTGTTCGATGAGCAGGCCCGTCATATTGCTAAGACCAGGAGACCTGTGAGCGCCGGGCACAACAGACGCATCTTGGGTGCACTCGCGGATGGCGGCAACATCGCGATCCATGGAGAGCAGCGTGTCTGCATCGGAACGACGCCGGACCGCGTCGTACTGAATGCCGAGCTCTTCGAAAAGTGCGCAAAGGCATTTGTCGTCGCGTACGCGAGCGGCCACCACATTCAGAAAGTCCCTGCGTGGGAACGCTTCGTTGCTGGCCGACGCTTGCGGAAAGATCAAAAACGCGCAGCGGAGAGCTACGCAGCAGGACAGGTGCCTCAGGGCATGAACGCTTACTGAACCATGCTCGCATCGACCAGAGTAGAGAAAGTCTATCCCTTCCGCTGGGTCGTCCTGCTCGTCTTCATGCTGATTTCCGTAGTGGTCCAGATCCAATGGCTCGCGCACGCGGCCGTCGCCAGGCCAGCGGAAGTCTTCTATGAGGGACAGTTTGATCCCTCATCCTTCTTCAACATCGACTTCCTGGCGATGGTCTACATGCTCGTTTTCCTGGTCATGAGCTTTCCGGCTTCGTACGTGATCGATACGTATGGAATTCGAGTGGGCGTGTCGATCGGTGCCGCGCTTGCGGGCGTTTCCGGGCTGACCAAGGGACTGTTCGCGGACAGTTTCACAATTGTCGTGGTCGCTCAGGTGGGCTTGGCCATCGCCCAGCCATTCATCCTCAACGCCGTCACCGCGGTTTCGGTGAGGTGGTTCCCGTTGAGAGAACGAGGAATGGCCGCTGGCTTCTCGGCGCTCGCTCAGTACATCGGCATTGTGATCGCAATGCTCGTGACCCCCCTGATGGTGGGCTCCGACCCGGCGAAACCCGGGTACGGCACCGGATTCGAAAACATGCTCCTCATTTACGGCTGGCTCACCTTCGGCGTTGCTGTCGTTACCTTGGTGCTGCTCAGGGAAAAACCGCCCACGCCGCCGTCCGTCGAAACCGAGCAAAGGCATTCCTTCGCAAAGGGCGTGAAGCACATCCTGAGACAACGGGACATGCGGATCACGCTCCTTCTGTTCTTCGTCGGCCTCGGAATCTTCAATGCCGTGAGCTCCATGACGGACTCCATCGCTGAAAACGCCGGCGTACAGGATTCGGACGGCCTGATCGGCGGCCTCATGCTCATCGGAGGGATCCTCGGCGCTTCGATCTTGCCGATCCTTTCCGACAAGTTCCGAAAAAGGAAGGTCTTCCTCGTCATTTGCATAGCGGGCATGGTGCCAGGGATCTTCGGGCTGACGTTTGCCGGAGATCTCTCTACGGATCCCTCAACGGTCTACGCGATCAGTCTTGCGTCCTCCTTCGTTCTCGGTTTCTTCATCATGAGCGCAGGGCCGTTGGGTTTTCAGTATGCCGCCGAGGTTTGCCACCCGGCCCCGGAGTCGACTTCCCAAGGAATGCTTCTATGGGTTGGGCAGGTCACAGGACTGCTTTTCGTCTCCGGCATGAGCATGCAGAGCAACCGTTATCTCCCCACCTTCATGATTGGCTTTGCAATTCTTTCGTTGTTCTCCTTGGGGGCCGTTCTCCTGCTAAGAGAATCCCCCATGATCATCACAGAGCGAGACCGAACGGAGTAAGCATCCATGAAGCCGGAATGCATCCTCGCGATCGACCTAGGGACTAGCGGCCCCAAGGTCGCGCTCATCACCGTAGAAGGCGAAGTGCTGGCGTCCGAGGTCGAGTCCACCGAGTTGTTTCTGAGCGACGGCGGCGGCGCAGAGCAGGATCCCGACGATTGGTGGCGCGCGATCACGACCGCGGCGCGGCGGATCACCGATCGCGAGCTCGTGCCGAGGGAGCGGATCATCGCTGTTGCCGTGACGTCGCAGTGGGCGGGGACTGTTCCCGTCGACAAGGACGGCAAGGCGCTCCGCAGAGCGATCATCTGGCTGGACTCGCGCGGCGCGAAGTACGTGCCGGAAGTGGCCGGGGGATTGGTGCGGATTCAAGGATACGGCGCGCTGAAGCTCGAAAGCTGGATTCGGAAGACCGGCGGCGTCCCCAGCCTCGCCGGTAAAGAGCCGGTGGCTCACATCTTGTTTCTTCGGCACGAGGAGCCGGACATCTATGAAGCCGCGTACAAGTTCATGGAGCCAAAGGATTATTTGAACCTGCGGCTCACCGGGAAGTTCCTGGCGACGACCGACTCGATCGCGCTGCATTGGGTTACGAACAACCGCGACATCGACAACATTCACTACGACGAGCAGTTGCTCGCGCAGACCACTCTGCCTCGCGAGAAGCTTCCTGACCTCACGCGCGCGGTCGACGTGATCGGGACGCTGACGCCGTCGGCCGCAGCCGAGCTGGGACTGAACGAAAACACGAAAGTCGTAGGAGGCACTCCGGACGTACCTGCAGCCGCCGTCGGCTCGGGCGCCGTCGGGGATTTCGAAGGACACCTCTACGTCGGAACATCGTCTTGGTTGACCTGTCACGTACCCTTCAAGAAGACCGACTTGAGTCACAACATGGCGTCGCTCCCATCTGCGCTGCCGGGCCGCTACTTCATCGGGAACGAGCAGGAAACCGCAGGCGCGTGTATGGCATGGTTGCGAGACAGCGTCTTTTGCCGCGACGATGCTCTCGATCCGGGGGAGCCACCGGAAGATGCCTTTGAACGCTTCGGAGAACTGGTATGCGGAGTGCCCGCGGGAAGCGACAAACTGATCTTCACGCCGTGGCTCTACGGTGAGCACACTCCGGTGGCCGACCCGTACCTGCGAGCCGCCTTCTCGAACGTGTCACTGAGAACGACTCGCGCCCATATGATCCGCGCAGTGATGGAGGGCGTTGCATACAACACGCGATGGCTGATGGGCGGTGTCGAGTCGTTTATCGGACGCCCATTCGAGGGGCTTCGGTTCATCGGCGGCGGGGCGAAGTCGGGCCCCTGGTGTCAGATCTTTGCGGATGTGCTGGGCCGGCCGATCGACCAGGTCGCCGATCCGCTCTCCGCGAACGTCCGTGGCGCTGCCTTTGTGGCGGCCGTGGGGTTGGGAAAGCTCGAGGTGGAGGACATTCCCTCGCGGGTCCCCATTGAAAAGCGCTATATGCCCAACCAGAACCATCGCGCAATCTACGACGAGCTCTTCAAGGCCTTTTTGCACATCCACAAGAACAACGAGGCCATGTACACCCGGCTCAACAAGTAGTTGCGTCGTTCAGGCTAGCCGAGCTAGCCGCGTTGCGGTACGGAGTGCTGATGGACATCAAGGATCTGGCCAGCGTCAAGCTCGGGCCGCTCGAGCCTCTGGTTGCGCGCATCTATCGCTACGCGAAGCGCTTGCCTATCGTCAAAGAGAGGCTCGAAGCGGAGTACGCGCCGATCATGGAGGAGCTTCGCAAGTCGGCGAAGCCGTATGCAGGCGACGTCGCAAGTCACACCGTGCTTCCGGCCGAGGGCAGAGCTCGCGCGGACATTCTGGCCGAGATTCGTGACCTCGACCGGCGGGAGACCGATCGATGGAAAGATGGCTACGTATCGGGAGCGGTCTATCACGGTGACCCTGAGCACATCGCGTTTCTCAACGAAGCGTACGCGATTACGTCTCAGACGAATCCACTCCACTCCGACCTGTGGCCGAGCATCGCGAAGTACGAAGCGGAGATCGTCTCGATGACGGCAAACATGCTGAGCGCGCAGCGAGCGACGGATGCTCAGGTATGTGGGGCAGTGTCGAGCGGCGGAACCGAGAGCATCATGCTCGCGATGCGCAGCTACCGTGATTGGGCACGCGACACCAAGGGGGTCAGCTCGCCAGAGCTCGTCGTACCCACCACCGCGCACGCGGCCTTCGACAAGTCGGCCCAGTACTTCGGCATCAAGCTGGTGAAGGTGCCGGTAGGCCCGGATTGCCGCGCCGACGTAGCCGCAACCAAGAAGGCAATCAATCGACACACCATTTGTGTGGTTGGATCGGCGATCTCATTCCCGCATGGGGTGATCGACCCGATCGAAGAGCTCTCAGAGCTCGCTCGCAAGCGCGGCATTGGCTTCCATACCGACGCTTGCCTAGGCGGCTTCATCCTGCCTTGGGCTGAGAAGCTCGGATACGACATTCCGCCCTTCGACTTTCGTTTGCCGGGTGTCACCTCGATGTCCGCAGACACCCACAAGTACGGCTACGCGGCGAAAGGCACGAGCGTGGTGCTTTATCGCAACTACGATCTTCGCCATTACCAATACTACAAAGTTGCCGACTGGCCGGGTGGTCTCTACTTCTCGCCCACGTTCGCAGGGAGCCGCCCGGGCGCGCTCAGCGCAACGTGTTGGGCTGCGATGGTGTCCATGGGGGAGAGCGGATATCTCGATGGGAGCCGCCGTATCCTCGAGACCGGCGCGAAGATCCGCGAAGGCATCCGCGCGATCCCAGAGCTCAAAGTGCTCGGTGATCCACTTTGGGTGATCGCGTTTGGGTGCGACGAGCTCGACATCTACCGCATCATGGACTTCATGACGAAGCGCAGCTGGAACCTCAACGGCTTACACAAGCCGGCAAGCGTTCATCTTGCTGTCACCTTGCGACACACGCAGGACGGAGTCGCCGATCGCTTCCTCGACGATCTCCGAGCTGCCGTTGAACACACCAAGTCCCACCCGGACGAAGAAGGCGGCATGGCCCCGGTCTACGGCATGGCCAGCACGGTACCCATCAAGGGCGTAGTCACCGACCTCCTCGAACGCTACTTAGACGTCCTCTACGAAGTGTAACGGGGACCGATGCAACTGCTCGAGCTTTACAAGACGACCGACCCTCTCACTACTGCGCTTTGGGTGGCGGGCGGGTTGGCTCTCATTTGCTGGGTATTGTCGTTGATCACGAAGGAATACTCGTGGGT
>Ga0164313_10004238_pt1 | contig 12824 bp, 10 predicted proteins | sample GuaBasSedimGuay4_FD_113735 | JGI IMG/M metagenome (GOLD analysis project Ga0164313, IMG submission 113735) | Subseafloor sediment microbial communities from Guaymas Basin, Gulf of California, Mexico - Guay4, Core 4569-4, 0-3 cm | ecosystem: Environmental > Aquatic > Marine > Hydrothermal vents... | reverse complement strand
CAAAACCATCCAGTTTTCACAGAAGGCGGCGGCCGGGGGACGACCTGGAATGCCTGAAATGAAAAAATTAAAGATCAATATTCCGAGGGGAGTCAACAACGGCCAAAAAATCCGTCTGGGTAAGCAGGGTGGGCCCGCACCAGATGGCGGCGAAGCAGGAGATCTTTACCTGGAAATGAATATTTTACCGCATCGCTACTTTAAACTTGATAATAACGACGTCATCCTGCGCCTGCCGGTGACCCCCTGGGAAGCTGCCGTGGGCACTACACTCAAGGTTCCAACCCTGGGTGGTGATGTTGAGCTCAAGATTAAACCCGGCATCCAATCAGGCCAGAAAATGCGACTCAAGGGCAAAGGCATGTGCGGCCGTGAACAGGGCGATCAATTTGTCGAAGTCATGATCCAGACTCCACCCGTCGATAGTGAGCAGGCCGAACAGTTTTACAGTGAAATGGAAAAGCAGTTCGATTTTAATCCGCGACAATTCTGATACCAGATACAATGAGACCGAGCCTGTTTCTGCTAATACTCCTGGCGCTCGGTACTGCGCAGGCTGCCTTGCCTGTTGCGATTGATGGTCAACCATTGCCGAGTCTGGCGCCGATGCTGGAGATGGTCACGCCAGCGGTGGTCAATATCGCCACGCGAGGACAAACCACGCGCCGAATTGAATTACCCCTGCCCAGCGATCCCATTTTCCGTCGATATTTCGATATACCCAGCATCGAGAGAATACAGGAAACCCAGAGCCTGGGTTCCGGCGTTATTGTCGATGCGAAAAACGGTTATGTGCTAACCAACTCCCACGTCATCGAGGACGCAATTGAAATAACCGTGACCCTGTCGGACGGGCGCGAATTGCTGGCTGAAATCATCGGCCGTGACCCGGATACGGATATCGCGGTGATTAAGATACAGGCGCATAAACTCAGGCAGGTCGCGATGGCCGACTCCAGCCAGTTGCGCGTAGGGGATTTTGTCGTCGCCATAGGCAATCCATTTGGTCTTGGTCAGACCGTTACCTCGGGTATTGTTTCCGCGCTAGGCCGGTCCGGCCTTGGTATTGAATCCTTCGAAGATTTTATTCAGACCGATGCTTCCATCAATCTCGGCAATTCGGGGGGTGCGCTGGTTAATTTGCGCGGTGAAATGGTGGGTATCAATACCGCCATATTCGGCGGTGGCGATGGTAACGTCGGCAATATTGGTATCGGCTTTGCGATCCCGATTAATATGGCAAAAGATATCATGCACCAGTTGATCGAGCATGGTGAAGTCGTGCGCGGACGCCTGGGCGCGCGCGGCCAGGACCTGACGCCGCAACTGGCACAGGCTTTCGATGTGGAACTGAGTAGCGGCTTTATTGTTACCCAGATCGAGAGTGGTTCACCGGCAGACAAGGCCGGCCTGCATGTTGGGGATGTTATCGTCTCTGCAAACGACAAGAAAATCAGGGCATCGGGTGACATACATAACCTGGTGGGGTTACTACGTATAGGTCAAACTATCGATTTGAAGTTGTATCGACAGGGTGAAGAAAAAAACCTGACGGTGGTAATTCAAACCATAAAGATTCCGGTGATTGACGGTAGCCGCTGGCATAAGCAGTTTGCCGGCGCAACCATTGGCGAAATTCGAGAATCCAGTTTACAGCAGGGACTGGTTTCTTATTTGAAAGTGGTCGAGGTTAAAATCGGGTCGAATGCCTGGGAAGCGGGAATTCGGGAGGGCGATATATTCTATTCGATTAACAAACAGTTGATTCGTAACCACGATGAGGCGCTTGAGGCTATTCAGCGAAACAAACGCGGCATGATACTGAATATCCAGCGCGGTAATCACGAGCTATACTTGCTGGTCAAGTAAGCCAACAGGCCGCCGACAATTACGCAATGAAGTAATACAGATGAGTAAATTAACCCACTTTAACGAATCGGGCGAAGCCCACATGGTCGATGTCGGCGACAAGAGCATTACTGCCCGCCGGGCCGTGGTCAAGGGCCGTATCAGCATGAAATCTGAAACCCTGGAACTGATTCGGCAGGGTAAACACAAGAAAGGCGATGTCCTCGGTATCGCCCGCACCGCGGGTATCATGGCGACCAAGCGCACCGCCGATCTGATTCCCCTGTGTCACCCGCTGGCGCTCACCCACGTCTCGGTCGATTTTGATATAGATGAAAACGGCAATAACATCGAGTGCACCGTGGCCACCGAAACAAGGGGGCAAACCGGCGTTGAAATGGAGGCCCTGACCGGTGCCCAGGTGGCGCTGTTAACCATTTACGATATGTGCAAGGCGGTGGATCGCGGCATGGTTATAGGCGACATTCGCCTGATCGAAAAATCGGGTGGCAAGTCCGGGCACTGGCGCGCAGACGACAATTAAATTTACCAATGTCTGATTTTTTTAATGACGCTGTGACCGCTACCGACCCGCTCATAGGCGATGCCCTGTGCGGTGAACTGGATCGTCAGCAAAACCAGATCGAACTGATCGCGTCGGAGAATATCGTCAGCCGGGCTGTACTCGATGCGCTCGCACATCCGATCACCAATAAAACCCTGGAAGGATATCCCGGCAAGCGTTTTCACGCCGGCGGGGAATTTGTCGACATCATCGAGCAGGCCGCGATCGATCGCGCCAAACAGTTATTCGACTGTAACTATGTCAACGTCCAGCCGCATTCGGGTACCCAGGCGAACCAGGCTGTATTTTTTACCACGCTCAGTCCGGGTGACCGCATCCTCAGCCTTAATCTTGCGGCGGGTGGTCACCTAAGCCATGGTGCCAGACCCAATGTGTCTGGCCGATGGTTCGATGCGCATCACTACGGGGTAGACAGGGAAAGCGGTCTGATTGACTATGTCGAAGTAGAAAAGCTTGCCAGGTCGGTTCGACCCAAATTACTCATTGCGGGCGGGTCGGCTTACCCGCGTGAAATTGACTTCGAACGACTCGGTAAAATTGCCGCATCGGTGGGCGCCCTGTATCTGGTCGACATGGCCCACATTGCCGGCCTGGTGGCGGCGGGTGTCCATCCGAGCCCCGTTCCGCATGCGGATATCGTCACCTGCACGACCACCAAAACAATGCGCGGGCCGCGAGGGGGCCTAATCCTTTCGCGTGATTCAAGCTGGCATAAAAAACTGCAATCATCTGTATTTCCGGGAGTACAGGGTAGTTTACATACGCAGGTCATAGCCGCAAAAGCGGTCTGCCTGGGTGAAGCCCTGTCGGATCAGTTCAGGCAATATGGCAAAGCGGTAGTGGACAACGCCAGGGTGCTGGCTAATACACTGATCGAGAATGAGATTGAAGTGGTAAGCGGCGGTACCGATACGCACATGGTGTTGTTAGATCTTTCTGCTAAAAATATTCACGGGCAACAGGCCCAGGATGCGCTGGCCAAAATAAACATCACCTCAAACAAGAACCCGATTCCCTTCGATTCATTAAACCCCTCCGAATGGGTCGGCCTGCGGCTTGGTGTTTCCGCGGCGACTACCCGCGGCCTGCAAACGAGTGAATTCAAGCTTCTTGGCAATCTAATTGCTGAAGCTATCAATGCCATCGGCGCCAATTCGGATGCTCTAATTGAGAAACATCGAGACGCAATATCTGAAATTTGCAAGGCTCACCCGATTTACCAGGGGACATCTGTATGAGTAGTGAGCCCGGTTGGCCTTGCGATCACAGGCAGACATCTGGGGAGGATGATCAATCTGGAAGGCCAGCCTCGCGCAGGGCTCCAATAACACGGTCGAGAGGAGCCGGGTTTTTGTACGGCTGACTGCTGGCATAAGTAGCAAGACGGAATGCTGGATCGCTGGTGATGATTTTATCGGCAACGCTTTGGGCCTGTTCATGATCAGCCGAGAGTTTATAGTTGCTACAGAGAATTAGGCGTGCATCGTTGTTCTTCGGGTCGAGTCGCACAGACTCTTGCGCCACAGGAATTGAGAGTTCAATTTTTCCACTGTCCCGGTAGGCCGCGGCAAGCACATTAATCATCCAGACCGGGTACACCTTCTCTAGCTGAAGGGCCGTTCGTACACTTTTGACTGCCTCGTCCGCTTTGCCGCTATAGTTAAGCACAAGTCCCAGCAGACCGTGTGCTAACGGGCAACTCGAGCGTAGTTCAGTACCCTTTGAGGCGGTTGCCACTGCCTCATCATAATTGCCATTGAGTAGATGTATGTGTCCGAGAATGGCATCACCAATACCGTTATTGTCTTCGTATTGTATGGCCTTCTCAGCCCATTTAGCGGCCTGTTCGATCGATTCGGCCGGAGATTCGGTCCAGCCAAAGAAGGCGTCGAGCCAATGAGTTAAGGAAACATTGGACGGACCTATCACCGAGTCAGGCTGAACCCGGTAAAGTTCTTCGTACATGTGCCGTGATTTAGCGTTGTCTTCCTTGTTACCCCCGTTAAGGTAGCTGGTTCCTCGATAGTAATATTCGCGCGCCTCGGGGCTGGACAGCTTCGCGAACCAGATTCGGTCGATCTCCGAGCTTATCAATTCCACGTTCAATGATGAGATAACTTCACCGGTGATTTCATCCTGTAATTTGAATACATCGTCGAGAACCCGGTCGTAGCGCTCTGCCCAGATCGTCTGCCGGGTACTGACATCGGTGAGTTGCACCGTTGCGCGAATGCGGTCCCCGGCCTGTTGCACGGAGCCCTCGAGGACGTATTGGACATCTAGCTCGGTACCTACCGATACCGCTGTGACATCCTTGTCCCGGTAACTATTGAGAACAGTGGCATTAACCAGGAATAATCCGGAAAGCTGTACCAGTGTCGCCTGGATACCAAACCTGATTCCATCGGCGAGATAGTCCTGGTCTGGATCAGATCCGAGGCTTTTAAACGGCAGGATCGCAACCGATGGTCGTTCTGGTAGCTGGATTTCGAGTGGCATGCTGTTGGTTTTCGCAGGCTTCTGCGGTGGCCTCTCGCCAGTGAAAACCCGGTAGGCTCGCACCGGTTCCTCGATGTTCTTCAGCGCCTGCTCGCCCATGTCCTCGTAGTTGAGGTCGAGTTTTTTCTTCACCGCCGAGCGCACCGCGTCCGAGATGCAGATACCACCAGAATCGGCAAGACTTTCGAGGCGGGCGGCAATGTTCACACCATCACCATAGATATCACCCCGGTCCTCGATCACGTCACCGAGGTTGACGCCGATCCGAAAATCAAGCTTGCGCCCATCCGGCAAGTCTTTATTCCGCTCCGAGAGTTGTTGCTGGATATCAGTGGCGCTGGAAAGGGCGTCGACTACCGCATTGAACCTGGCGAGCACTGCATCACCCGCGTAGTGCATTACCTGCCCATGATGGGATTCAATCGTGCTGGCGATAAGGTCAAGGTGCTTACTGAGGACTCGATGAGTAGCATCTTCGTTCTCTCCGGTTAAGCGGCTGTAGCCGGCCACATCTGCATACAGAATAGCAACCAGTTTACGCGGCAGGCGATCTTGCATCTGGAGAGCTTCTCCTCGAGTGTGTAAATCGAACAAATACTATCCTAAGACACTCTAAGAAGCCAACTAACGCCGACTGCCAGCCTAAAGGACCATCAACCTTGTTCGAGTAGATTACGCAAATCGATTACCGCGGCATTGGCGCGTGAAATATAAGAAGCCATCACCAGTGAGTGATTGGCAAACAGGCCGAAACCGCTACCGTTCATGATCATCGGGCTCCACAGTGGTTGCTGGGTTCCTTCGAGTTCGCGGATTATCTGGCGCAGGCTGACCTGTGCATTCTTCTTTTTCAGCGTCGATTCGAAATCAAGTTCTACCGCCTTCAGGTAATGGATCAACGCCCAGGATGCGCCGCGTGCTTCATAAAAAATATCGTCGATTTCATGCCAGGGTGTTTTCACCGAGACTTGCGCGCTGGTTTTGGTCGATTGCACGGCATCGGATTCACCGGCGAGATCGGTATTGAAACGGGTTTCTCCCACGCTCGCGGCGAGGCGCTGGGACAGGCTGCCGAGTCGCTTTTCAACCTGGCTGAGCCAGTCTTTCAGATTGTCGGCACGCGCATAAAACTGGGCATCCGGATTGGCCGGATTTTGCAATCGGGTGAGATATCCATAGAGTGCGTCGATTCCTTCCTGGTAAATGTTTTCAGTGGCCGGGAAGATCCAGGATTCATGATCGAAATTGAGTTTTGGCTCGGCGATGATTAAATCCTTGTCCTCGGTGGACTGTGACTGCGAACGGCTAAAGTCATTACGCATCGAGCGCGTGATATCGCGCGCCTGTACCAACACGCCATACTCCCAGTTGGGGATGTTATCGAGCCATATTGAGGGCGGCAGCACATCATTGCTGAGGTAACCGCCGCGTTTATCGAGCAGGGTTTCCATGGTCTTGATTACCGTGGCCGTGGTATAGCTGCCGGTGGTGATGACGGAATCGGTCGCCGATGCGCGATCTGCGGCCGCCGTGACAATGTCAAACGCGTCGGGTTCACTGCTCCAGAAAAAACCGAGCGCGAGTAAAAATACCAGTAGCACGATCAGCGGCAAGGCCAGCCAGCGCTTCGACCAGTCCGACCCGGGGGCATCACTCCAGCGTCGCCTGATATCGGTTATCCAGTTATCGAGTTTGTCTTTCATTGTCTTGATTCAACACCTTATTCATGCCACATTGGCAACATTATAAACAGGCCACTTGTAAAAGGGCATATTTTCCGTAACCGACAGCTGATTGGTGGCTGAGGTTACAGTATCAATACTAAGATGCTGTCAAAATAGTCTTTTTAAAGCTCTCCTATGAATTAATTTATACCTCGGAAATCATGAAAAGTATTCTTAAGATAATTGTCTCCATATTAGTTGTCGCGGTGTTATTTGTTGTTGTCATCACCGGCATCTTCCTCGCTTTTTTTGATGCCAATGAATACAAACAGGAGGTGAGTGACCTGGTGCGCGAGCAGACCGGGCGCGAACTGCAATTCTATGGTGATGTGAGCCTGACCATTTACCCGGTACTGGGGATGGAGCTGGGCGGCATGAGCTTTTCGAATGCGCCGGGATTCGGTGCCGCGGACATGATCAAGGTTAACAAGGCCAGTATCAGTGTCGATGTCGCCTCGCTATTCGCGTTCAACCCGCAGGTTAACCAGTTAATCCTCGATGATCTTGAGATTAATCTGCAAAAAAATGCCGCGGGTGTGACCAACTGGGACGATTTGCTCGCGGCCGCGGATTCAGCGGCGACAGAGTCGCAGGACCCGGCAGCGAGTTCAGCGCCAACATCGGGCTCGGGTCCGACAGAGATTAAAGGCAGCTTCGGCGGCCTGGTGATGAACAATGCCCGCCTGCTGTGGCAGGATGCACAGACCGGTGTCGAATACCGAATTGACGATCTCGATATTACAACAGGGCCAATCACCGCCGATAAACCATTCGCCCTGCAAATCCATATGGCCCTGCAAAGCAAAAACGAGATCAATGCTATCGTCGATCTTGGCGGTGAAATCCAGTACCTGGTTAAATCCAGCCAGGTCAAAATCAGCGATTTGAAACTACAGGTGGTTGCCCAGGGGAGCGCTCTACCGCTTTCCGAAATCGAGGCGGGAATAGCGAGCCAGGCACTAGTGCTTGATTTACAGCGCAACAGCTTAAAACTCGAGGGCATGGAGCTTAACCTCGGCGATAATCGCTTGACCGGAATGCTGAAAATCACCGATTTTGCACGCCCTGCACTAATTTTCAAACTGGCTTCTGATCGACTCGATATCGATGCATTGCTGGGTACACCCTCGGTAGCACAGAAGGCGCAGATGACAGCCCCGGCCAGTGGCACAACGTCTAGCGGATCCGCCGCCGCAGAGGATGTTCAGATCAGCTTGCCGATGGAGCTGCTGCGTTCGCTGCAGGTCGATGGCCGGCTCTCGGTGAAGCAAATCAAGGTAGAGAACTTACTGCTCGATGATGTAGAGCTCAGTATCAAGGCCGACAATGGCTTGCTCAACCTGGATCCGATGATAATGAATTTGTACGAGGGTAGTTATCAGGGCAGTGTTCAAATCGATGCCCGCGGCAAGGAGCCGAAATACCGGGTGGTGGAAAAACTGCAAGGCGTGCAAGTAGGCCAGTTACTAACCGACTACATGGGTGAAGATCGGATCATCGGCGAGATGGCTGCCAATGTCAGCCTGACCACCGAGGGAGAGTGGCTCAGCGCCTTGAAGAAAAATAGCAACGGCAGCATGGATATTGCGTTCAAGGATGGCGCCCTAAAAGGTTTTAACCTGCGTTATTCTATCGACCGGGTCAAGGCAAAACTGAGTAATCAACCCGAACCATCGGAGCAGCCGCTACAAACTGATTTTTCTTCACTGACGATGAGCGGTAAAATCAGGAAAGGTATTTTCAGCAGCAATGATCTCAAATTGCTGGCGCCGTTGCTGCGCGTCGGCGGCGAGGGTATTGCCAATATCAACGACAATACGATCGACTATCGAGTCGATGTAAAGCTGGTTGGAACCGTTGCCGGGCAGCAGGGAGACGAAGCCGATGAGCTCAGTGGCCTGTTGATTCCGGTACGAATTGTCGGCCCGTTTGAGAACCCAGAAATCGACGTGCAGCTGGATGAAATGCTCAAGGCCAGGGCGAAAGAACTGGGTGATCGGGAAAAAGCCAAACTGAAGGCGGAGGTTGAAAAACAAAAGGCCGAGCTGCAACGGCAGATAGACGCCGAAAAAGCCAAACTTAAAGCTTCCAGGCAACGCGAAAAGGAAAAACTGCAGGAAAAGCTGGAAGCCGAGCAAAAAGCGGCGGAACAAGATCTTAAAGACAAGCTTAAAGACAAACTTAAAAACCTGTTCTAGGGCCGCTGGATAAGTAAGAATAGCGAGCATGCACTCTGACCCGGGACAGCTATCGACGCGATACGCGAAATCGCTTCTCGACTGGTTTCAGATTCATGGGCGCCATACGCTACCCTGGCAAATCGATAAAACCACTTACCGGGTCTGGCTGTCTGAAATCATGTTGCAGCAAACCCAGGTAACGACGGTGATTCCCTATTACCTGCGTTTCATCGAAGTCTTCCCGGATATCCAGTCACTCGCCGATGCCACCATAGACGAGGTATTGCAATACTGGCAGGGACTCGGCTACTACGCCCGCGCCCGAAATCTGCATCGGGCCGCGCAAATCATGCGCGATGACTACCAGGGACAATTCCCGCAGGAACTGGACCAGGTGATGGCCTTACCCGGGATTGGCCGTTCGACAGCCGGCGCCATATTAACCTTTGCCTGCGGCCAGTCATGGCCGATTCTGGATGGTAACGTGAAGCGCGTGCTGGCACGCAATTTCCAGGTCAGCGGCTGGTACGGCCAAACTGTAACCATGAAGCGGCTCTGGCAAATCGCCGACCAATTAACCCCCGCGCAAAGCACCGCCGAGTACAACCAGGCAATGATGGACCTGGGCGCCACGGTTTGTTTAAAAACCAAACCAAAATGTGAAGCCTGCCCAGTGGACCAATATTGCATGAGTTACCAACAAGGCACGCAGGCGAGCTATCCAGAGAAAAAACCAGCGAAACCCAAACCGCAAAAACAAACCCTGATGCTGTTACATCGTTACCAGGATCGCATTCTGCTCTATCGTCGCCCGCCAACAGGAATCTGGGGCGGTTTATGGTCGCTACCCGAGGTAGTCGACAGCGATGGAATTGCGGAATGGCAGACCCACAACCTGGCGAGTGAAAAAGCACCCAATACGATTAATACCAACGTGTTGAAACACCAGTTCACCCACTTCAGCCTCGATATCTCGCTTGCCGTGATTGAATTGGACGAGCTACCGCACAAGGTAGCAGATGAGGAAAATATCGCCTTCGTAGCCACAGCAGAGCTATCCAAATACGGCCTACCAACCCCAGTGCGCAAATTACTCTCAAGTAAAACAGATACCCAGTTTTTCTCCCTCTCCCCCACGGGGAGAAGGAGCTTTGGGGAGTCACAATCAAAATCACTAATCTAGATCAAGTTAGTACTGTAATGGATACCGGCCTGCGCCGGCATGACGAATTAAACTCCGTCATACCGGCGAAAGCCGGTATCCAGTGAACAAATATTGCCAAACGATCAGGAAACCCCATTCAACAAACCAGCTTCCTTCTCAAACTTCTTTACTAAAATCCCCTCATCGCCACAGCAACTGGCGGCACATTTATTAACCTCGTTTAAATCCCCGGCATCCATTTCCAGCCAGGCAGCTACCGGCATATTCTCAGTCGCACAGTCACAACTAATATCGGTATGACCATAAACATGTTTAAGCCCAACCTCACGCCCGGTCTCGGCGGCCAGATCGATAATCTCATTCGGCGTAGCCGGCAGATGCGACAACTGGTAAGCCGGAAAAAACTTTGTCACATGCCAGGGACTATCACATCCCAGGTTGTCTCGAATCCATTCCGCAATTCCACGCAGTTCCTGCGGGTCGTCATTCTTACCCGGAATCACGTTAGTTCTGGTTTCCACATGTATCCCCAGATCATGCGCCTTCTTAATCGACCCCAATACCTGGTCAATCGTGCTAACCGGGCAAATATCTTTATAAAATTCCGTCGATAGACTCTTGATATCCGAACACAGTACATCGATATAAGGCGCCATCAGCTCAAGCGCCTCATCAGTAACAAAACTGTTAGAAACATAGACCGTAAACAGCCCGGCCTCGCGTGCCAGTTTTGACACGTCGAGCACATATTCCAACCATACCGCCGGTTCAGAATAGGTGAAAGCAATACCGCCGACCTCGTGCTTGAGCGCGGTCTCAACAAGCTGTTCCGGAGTTACCCAGGCGTCGGTAGACTCTCCCCTGGCGAGCTTGTCGAGTGCCTCGACGCCCCAGGAAATATCCAGGTTATGACAACCCTTGCAGCGAAAGTTACAGCCATAACTGCCGACCGACATGACCTTGCTGTCGGGTCGGAAGTGATACACGGGCTTGTTGCGGATCGACTCGACCTCAATCGCCGAAATAATGCCGTAAGACAGGTTATACAGGGTTCCATTACGGTTCACATGCGCCTGGCAAAATCCGCGCTGGCCATGACGCAAGCGACAGCGCCACAGACACAGATTGCAGACAACATCGCCATTGTTCATCGGTTGCTGCAGCATGGTTTCGACCAGTTGGTAACTGTCGGTCATAGAGGTCTGATGCCAGTCAATTCGAATTCAGTACAGTGTAATGTAAGGCTTTGCCATTACAATCACAACGATGGCAAGGGCATTGCTGGGAATTTTTCGGCTATCTTGAATCAATCCACTTTTAATCCGCCATTTCTAAATCATCGATTACCGCAGCCACGCCGGCGTTGGCACACGCCTCGTCGGTTTCACCGGATGGTGCGCCGCTTACGCCGACAGCACCATAAATGGTTCCGCCAGCTTCAATAAGTACCCCGCCTGCACCCATCATCAATCCCGGTAGGTTTGCCAGGGCCGAGTTTGCCTGGCGTTGGAGTTCGGACGTTGCAACGCTAAAATTCGCAGCAGTATAGGCTTTTTGGCGTGACACGGTTAAGGATACCGGAGGTGCGAGTGTGTCGCGTACTACGGCCTGAACAATCCCATTTTTGTCTACCACCGTCGCGGTTGCCTGAACACCTTGTGCGCGACAATCGAGTACTGCGGCCAGTGCGACTGCATTGGCGGTTTCCATCGTTAAGCGCTTAATTGAGAAATAAGGTGAATTCTCGTCTGCGGCTGTGAATTGAGTAAAGCCGACAAGAGTGAATACAAGTATCAGCCTGAGTGGTCCAGGCGCTACCGAAACTAGTTTTGAGAATATTTTAAATATCATGACTTGCCCCTGATTAATTATCTGTTGAGTAGTTGCTGTCTACCCAGTTTAATTACTGTGATAGGTTTGATGCAAGATCAAATCAGGAAAATTAAGCATTCTATTCCCAGGCACTGGTACTGAATATTCACGATATATTTGCTCCACGTTGGGCTACAGTTAAAAAGCAACTTGTAACGAGGTTAATTTAGCATGTATAGAGTTACTGCGATTGCTGTCGTCTTCCTCATTTTAGTATTTGGTAAAATCCTGATCAAAGACGATAACCCTAATCTTGCACGCGCTATGCCGCGAGCGCCTACTGCCATGGTTAAACCTGAAGCAGGTGAATGCATACCAATGGACAGGTTTATGGCGGACTTTCCTGAAGCGACGCCCGAAGAATCATATCGAATGGAACAATGTAATAAAGACCGCGCGGCAAAGCTCGGCCTGGATAAACGTAATACCGGCTTTTTAGGTAACAGAAGAAATCGTCCTGAAGGTGCGCTGGCGCATTACGAAGGCGGATACGGAAGTTTTGTGTTTACCCTTTACCAGGACCATATCTCCGCCAAAGATGCTGTTGATAAGATTGAGATCGACATTGCCTCCATCAAATCAGTTACAAAGTCCGCGAGCGCCATGGTGATAGAGTACGAAACTACAAATGGCAGGCTGAAGCAGTATGGTTTCACTCTGCTGGGAAGTGATGATACCTTTAAGGCAGATGGCAATACCGATCTGGATCGACTCATCGATCTTGTCAATCGGTTGCGAAGCGAAGCCTGACACAATTTGTACTGCTATACTCCTTGAATATACCTGTAGATCGATCTGTTGTTGTCTTGCGGTTATATTTCTAGATTCCTTAATTTCTGCTTTAGGCGATTATCATGGCTCTCCTGATACAGGTTACAAATAGCGGTACCGGTATTAAATTACCAATCGATAAAAAACAGATTGAATTTGGCCGTGATGAGGACTGTGAT
>Ga0164313_10004237_pt1 | contig 12824 bp, 6 predicted proteins | sample GuaBasSedimGuay4_FD_113735 | JGI IMG/M metagenome (GOLD analysis project Ga0164313, IMG submission 113735) | Subseafloor sediment microbial communities from Guaymas Basin, Gulf of California, Mexico - Guay4, Core 4569-4, 0-3 cm | ecosystem: Environmental > Aquatic > Marine > Hydrothermal vents >... | reverse complement strand
GTTGCTTGAACCAGCTAACTGATTAAGAACTGTTGCTGTAACAACTAAGTCTGAAGCTCCATCTACTAATAGATGTTTATGTAGTGCTGTTGGATTACCTAATACTAATTGGTTGTGTTGATCTTGAGTAAGAACTCTTGGATCATTGTCACCTACTGCTATTGGGTCATTTATATCTGCTGCTGTAACTGATAGTCTTACTAGACCTTGGTTAGCTAGTCCTGATGGTGGATGCTTATGTATATTATCGGGTATTATGGAGCCATCTGTTAGGGAGGTTAGGTTAGCTGATGTTACAGTTGGTCCTACTCCGTATATAGCTTGGTTGATTTCAGTAAAGGTTGCTTGAACATCTGATGCGCCGTTGATTAAAAGATGCTTATGTAATGCAGTGTTTCCACCTGTTACTAACTCATCATGCTCGCTCTGTGTAAGCACTCTTCCGTCATTATCTCCAACTGCTATAGGCATTCCTACTGTAGCCGGATTAACAGACAGTCGTGTTACACCTATCTGTATCTGTGATGATGTTGGTACTGCTTCAATTCTTATATTACCATCTGCTTGTAGTAATACATTAAGTCTTTCAGCAAGTGTGGGCATAACCCCTCTTGCGTCTTCAATCTCTTCTTCTATTGCGTTAAATCTGCCGTTAAGATCCTGATCTGACCCTCTTGCATTAATAACTTCTCCTCCTAAGACATCTATCTTAGAAAAGTTATTATTCAGTGGTATACCCCAGGTGCCTACGCTTTCTCCAGTGGCAAGTAATGCTAAATTTAAATATGGTGTGGAAGTTGCCATTATTTTTAATTTCCTTCTTCAATTATCATTGATAAATTTGATATTTTTATTTGCCCTGTGGTACTAGATCCAGTGGCTATTTTAAATTGTACGTAGTCATCAGGTCCTAAGACCTGCTCTACTAAATCATTCTTAAACTGACCTATTTCACCAGGCAAGATTTTTATGTCTAGTGGTGAAGGTGCACCGTTGATTAATACAACTGCTGTTGTGGTATTTAATAATGTATTTTCAGTTACTACTACAGACGATAGTGTTATTGTTACATCCCTTGTGAAGGGGTTATAAAATCTTTGCGAAGCAGCATAATCATTGTATATATTACCACTTGCGAAGACAGTAGTATACACCTCTGTACCACCAGGAACAAATTCCGTGGTGTCTAATGATGTAGCCCAGACATGATGTGATTTTAATGAATCATGGTTTACTTCATTCATGCCACCATGTATAGCCATTAGAGAATCTATTAAGTCTTTAATGGATGTCTCTTGTGTTTGTAATCCATCCTTACTGTATGAATATATAGATTCATCTTGCTCATCTCCAATAGTTGTACCTCTATTGAAAATATCTGCTGCTAACTGTGTAAATTTAGTATTCATGATTTCTAAATCATGATCTACTGATTGATCTGATGACGGTATGTTTTCATAGAATCTTGATAAACCAATAACATCTTTAATGCTTGCTAATTCTGTTGCTACAGAGGACTCTAGTATACTTACGTCTATTGTTCTATATAGTTCTGCTATTGATTCAGAAATAGTTTTTGGTCTACTCTCATTCATGTTGAATAAGAATCCAGCAGATGCATTCATATCTACTAGTAGTGATCTACCATCGAGACCATTGTTTGGTATAACATTACTTAAAACTGGTGTCTTAGTAAACATACCTTCGTATGCTTTTAGATAGTTCCAGATATTCTTGGAATCCTGGAACGTAGTAGTCAGTGGTGTAAATAGTATATCATTTGGTCGTATTCTTGCTCTTATATAGTTACCTAGAGTTAGAGCCTTTAATGATTCCATGTCTTATGCTAGCCTTATGATTATTTTTTCTATGTATGGTATAGTAACAAAGTCTTCAGATTGCAACTCTGCTTTTAGTTGAATGGAATTAACACTTGATTCATGTAATCTATATGCAATTATTATATTCTCATACGATTTTGTTGTTGATAAATAATATCCTGAATCTTTATTATAGAGGTTGTAGTCTTCTTTTTCAATTAATTCTTCTTGGAATACATAATCAAATTCCTTTTCAATTATATACTTATGGTTATATGGGTACAGTGGATCAAATACTGTTCTTACTGAACCATCATCATCTTCTACTGCGTATTCCCCATTGCCTATATCTACTATCTCATTCTTTCTATTAAGTATTACATTTGCATAACTATCTGCTCTCACATCTATCCTATAGATATTAGGCATTAATCTTATCTCTCCTGTAATCCATTTTCCATTTAAAGATATTTCTTTTTCACCAAAGTCTATTGTTTTCTCTTCATATAGTATTCCTATTGATGAGTATATACCTCTATTGTAATTCCAATCATCTGGTGAGTATGTTATGTTATTTGCAAATGTTCTTAGGTAATTAGACTTTAAGAAGTCTTCTGGTAATAGCAGTGTATAGTTGTATACTCCACCTACTAATTCTTTGTCTTCTAATAGGATGAACTTGTTATTGACCATGGCATTAATACTGATCACTGATTCTTTGTGAAGTTTGTCACCTTTGTATCTATTTACTGGTCTTATGGCATCCCAGTCTTGACCATTAATTGATATATAATATCCTATTGCTCCACTTAGTCCATCTGAAATACAATCACAAACACTCATTGCCAACTTGCTATATGATCCTGATATCTCTATTGGATTAGTTATTAGAGTTGCTGAACCTGTAAATGTAGTTCTTAATAAAGATAATGAATTAATCGTTGTAACATATGTGTTATTACCATTATGTATTCCATCATGTGTTAGCTTATGGAAGACTATTTTTACATACCTATCTGATGTAGGAGTTATTTGTATAGTTGAGTCTTTAACATATCTTGGCTTGCCTACACTGATGGTGTATTCTTCGCCATCATTTGATGTATATACGGTAACCATGTGTGCTTTTTCTAATAGTATTTCTACTTGATTAAATAAGCTTGCGTCTTGTCTGTCTATTATTAGGTCTATATTTCTTGATATCTCTCTATCTGATTCACCTACTAGTCTAAACTTTACATCATCATTTATGACGTTCATTTCTGGATCTGGAAAATATCCTATTCCAGATCTTGATACTAGTTCTATCTTGGCTATATCTGATGACTCTCTTGATCTCATGTATGATGTCATCTGAGAGAATGTATACTTTTCTAGTCTTATTGATTCTTTATTAGCTAATTCATTAGTGGCATCTGCAAATACTAGATCATTCTGTATTATAATTCCACTTGAGTCTTCTGATATTATAGAAGGGTCTGTGAAGTCCATCAATATTGTTTCCAGTTCTCCACTTAGAGCTGGTTCTAATACGGAGGAGGAGGCTGACTCTTCTTTCAGTTCGCTTATTCCTTTGTCTATTTCTTTGATGTCTTCTTCAACATCTTCCATTAGCATATCAACTCTATCTCTTAGAGTTATCTTTCTATCTATACCATCCATGAATAAGGTTGTTGTGTAATTATACATCTGATTCATACCATCTCTATCTAAAGAGAATTCACCAGATGCTACATCTGTTTCAAATAGTGTTCTATTTGAAGCAGCTTTGTCTATGTTGTCTAAATTGTATTTTGTTACTGGTATGTTTGATCTTATAAGAAAGTCTATGTCTTCCTGTCTCATATTGAATTGCTCGCATCTATAATATTTAAGTTAAAATCTAACAGTATTGGAGTCTCTGTATAATCTATCTGTCCTGATTCTATTTCAGATGATACTAACATATATTTAGATACTTTTTCATCTTCTGTATTTATAGTTATACTATTAGCAGATAGAGTATAATCTGAATCTGGTATAGTTTTTAGAGAAGGGTACTTAGCAAATACGCTTGAGTATTTATATGCTATATATGTTTTTCCATCAATATTTGAAACAGTATAAAGAATCCCTCTTATATAATCTATTGAATAAAATCCTGAGACTGATTTTTTTAATGGTCTAATATTGTATTTTATTTCTGTATCAACAGAGCTACTAGTGTATATCCCTTCTGGTAATAGTATTACATTTTTTAATACATGGCTGTTTTGATCTTCTTCTACTGTTACAAAGTAGTCACCCATGTCTATTAGTTCTGAGTATGCATATACTCTTCTCTGGAATACCTTGTCGCATGATTTGAATGCTAATAGGCCATCATCTAAGTACTCATCTAGTAATATAATTTTATTTAAATTAATATTGTTAGACTGTATGTATTGCTCTGCTAATATGAATTCAGATTGTCCATCTATATACTCTACTTCATGTAGGAATGCATTGATTGCAGACTTTGTAAGATCAAATGTAACACTTTGCTCTAGTATGTTTGTATCTTTTAGCTTGACTATCTTTCTTAGATCATAATCTCTTAATTGGTACTCTGTCTTTATCTGTTTTGAACTATCAGAAACTAATCTGATATCATTTATTTTTTTATCTAATCTAGTGGGTATAATAGATGACAGGATTCTTGCTATTTGAAAGTTTCCTTTATAATATTTACCAAATAATATTTTACCAAATAATATTGTGTATTCATCTTCTTTTAAATCCACTAATGGATATTTAGTATTAAACCTTAGTCCATTAGATACTTCAGGCATATCTAATCCTATTGCATCTAATAGGGAGATGTACTTAATGTCATCTATCATAAATGGTATTGCAGTTCCTATTCTATCTCCGATCTCATCTTCGACTAGAACTGATTCTACATCGTCAGGTACAGCAAATAATGTTTCTCTTATATCACCAAGGTATCGTATGTTTATAGGTATGTTTATAGATTTATTTCCATATCTTAATACGAATAGGCCAGCATTTGCTTTGAATGGTATCACAGGAAACATGCCTTCCTTTTGGAAGACTTCATTATTAGTTTCTATTGGTATTTCATCTCTCAATACTGATGATATTCCATAAAGTTCTATTGCGAATGGATCAAAGTCATCTGTTGGTATGTTTTCAATTAAATCATTTCTGGTTACATGTATCTTATCGTAATTGAATTGAACTACTGAGCTCCTATTACCATTATCATATATGGTTTTATGAAGATCATATATTGATTCAGATTCTACATCTATTCCTTGTATTAAACTTATTCCCTTATTTTCTATCCATGATATGGTTTTAGATGGTATTGAATATCTATCCCCTCCTGATGCTGGGATAGATATTATATCTCCATGTCTTACTTCTGTGTATTTAAATAGATTAATGTAATCACTATTACCAATGTTTGCGATAGGAAATGTTCTGCTTGAGCTACTGGCATTTATTATTTGTCTAGATATACTTCTTGTTTCTGGTGAAACATATGATGCATCAATAGAACTCATTTCTATTTTCATATAAAACTTTGTCACTGCTTCATCTGTAAACACTGAAGAAGAATCTATGTTATTAAAGTTTACTATCTTAGACAGTTCTGATTCTGGATCAAAAACTGCAGAGTTCTGGAATGGTATCCATGTTATCTGGTCTGTTGATACACTTAAACTTACATTTGGATTACTAGTATCATATCTAGACATGCTGCTATAGGCTGCTATTTTAAATATTTCTTCACTAGTTTTAATTGGACCCAGTACTACATCCCCAGATTCTATTGCTGAATAAAATGCGACTTCAAGTTTATTAATACCTATAGCATATCTCTTTCTTTTAGTTACGCCTGTGTTATATGGAATCTTTTGTACTAAATTTATCTTAAGATATCTAGCTGAGTTTTCTTCAATATGTATATTGATTTCCCCATCTTGGAAATCAAAATCATTTATATCCATAGAGAAAGAGTTTGATGTATATATTCTAGTGTCTGTAAAACTACATCCATCTTCAGATATTGATATAGAACCTACTGTCGGAGATCTTACACCAAAGTTTGCTAATTTAAATTTTATATTATTAAATGCATTCTTGCTTCCTAAATCTATACTTATATCTATATCTAATTCTGATTCATATGATTCAATTTCAAGTCTTGAATTCAAGCTAACAATATTATTTATATCAAAGAATTTCTTTTTAGGTTCTACCGTGTTACCCAGACTTCCATTTCTTGTACGCATGGATATATCTCTTAAGGCATGATTGATCTTTAATTCTCTATCAAGATAAACCTGCATGGTATCATAGTCTATTACTACCCCGTTCTCTTGTATCTGTAGATCTTTATTAAATATATCTATGGAGTCTCTGGAACCACCACCAGTTATGAATATATCTGCGATAGAATTTGTTATTGGTCCAAGTGCCCTCATTGTATCCTTATACAATGAGGCTGATTCATCTAATGACAACAACATATTATTATTTATATTGTTTACGTCGCTAATATTGCTATTAACATAATTAGATATGTTAATAAACATTCCATCCATATATCCTGAGGACATGAATTCTGTTGGTAGGATTTTATTTAAAAAATCTGCTTTATTATATACTATGCTCATTTATCTGATGTCATTATGCCTAGTGATTTTATAATTGGTGTATGGTTTGTTGATGTAATATCCGGGTTGTATACGTCAATTGATATTGAAAAGTTTATCTTGTTAGCATAATCTTCTCTTAGTATTATGTCATATGATGGTGATATCTTTACGTCATCTGAGAATTCATATAGGCCACCTTGCTCTATGAATTTTGGTTTATATATTACAAAGCAATCATACCCATTTGGTATACTAAATACTACAAAGTTACCATCTATCTCAAAATTATCTACTCTACTACCTTCTATCATTATATATAAACTTTCTTCTACTGGTTCATATGGTAGTTCTATCTTAGTACCAGAGTTAGCATGCTCGATCATCCAGCCATCATCATTTATTGATAAGGGTATTGAAGATGAATATATAATGTTGTCATAATTGTCTATAACAGATATAAATAATTCTGTTTTAATAAATGCATCAAGTATATCATTTAATTCATATACTACAGTAAGATTTTTATTAAAGTTTATCTGTCTTTCTTCTGATGTATATTTTCCAATAGATTTGTAGTTATCTAATCCAACTTGTACTGATAGTAAGTCTTCTAGTGGTAAGACTTCTGATAGGGCATGGTCTACAGTCACTCTCACTCGATCAGAAGTTATGATTGGATATCTTATTGATATTGTCTTGCCTACTATCACTGGATCTGACAGTATTTCTATTTCTTCTCCATCATTACCTATTGCTGTAATAGAGGAGACCTTGAGGTTCTCCTCTTTAGATTGCAACATTATATAATTGTGGGATATATATTTATTACTGTATACCCAATAGCTTCTTCTTGCCATCTTATTTTTCCATGAGAGTAGTGATACTTATTGTTTCTAATATTAACCCTGAATCTGTATGTGAATAAGTTATATTATTATATGATCCGGTTGTTAAGTTCAACAGTTTAATATCGCCTTCTTTAGACACTGCTGGGTATGATAATTTTAACTTACCTATGTGCCTTACTGAAGTAATTAGGTGTGATATTTTATTCTTCAATGATGTAGATATATTATGTATAGCATCTTCTATGTCATCTATGTTCTCTTCTAAGAAAGATATAGAGCTGTCTACTTCTAGGGATCTATTCTTTAACATATTAAAGATAGATTCTAGTCTGTTCTTGTCATTGTATATATCTGATAGGATGTCTACTCTTCTACCTATTAGATAATCTTCTCTATTGTCTAAGAACTTTTTCATATTTTCACTGTTAATGATGGATATATTGTTAATTCTGCATTCTTAAATCCCAATCCAATATTTTGGTACCCGTCATTTAATGATGGAGTACTTAATGTGACTGTAGCTTTATTGAAGTCGCTAGATATTAATATATTTTGTGGTGTTTCTATAAAATCATCATCTTTAAATGTGAATGACTCTATGTCTGTTAGTTTTGTAACTAAGGATGGCATTATGCCTTTATATATTTCAACATTTAGATCTGCTACTGGATCTACTGAGGCGGTCAATACATACTCTTCTTTTATATCAGCATTGGCCTTATATAAGCTGCTTATCTTAGATAAATCAAACTCTATTATTGTTGTTGTTTCATCTTGGAATTGTATGTATGGTTCGAAGTTTATAGTAGAGAATGTTTCAATAATATCAGTAGATACTTTATTTATTATGTCTGTATGTTCATAACTCAACCTATTGTGCCACACTATATTGTTGTAATTATATAACATTTTACGATTCATATCTGCATCTACTAATGACACATCCTTGTATGGGAAAATGTAAGCACTCTTTATCATTGTAGAAAACTCTATTGCTCCTACTATTATCACGCCTGATTCTGAATTATTTTTTATATCTAATAAATTCTTTACATCTTCTATGCTTTTAAGAAATGATCCACCGAATGGTCCTTCACTATAACCTAAGTCTCCCCATCCTGTACCATATTCACTTCCAGCTCCACTTGCATCAACTGTTATTGTTTGGAAATCATCTGTTGTACCAGAGTATCCTGTAACTACTGAGTCTGGATCTAATGGGTAATTAATATCTGCTGGTCCCCAATATACACCTACACCATAGCCTAGGTATAGTGGTAATTCAAATTCATACCCTGGTAGTGTATCATCTTTTATTAATGCGATGTCACCATTGAGATCAGTTATTATATATGTTAATTCTGGTGGGAAATCTAATATGATGCCTGGCTTTCTGATAACCGTAGGCTTTATCATGAATGTTATGATCTTGTTCTTTAGATCTACATCTTCTGGTTCGATTTTTAATATATTATTTGTTCTTACATACTTATAGGAAATATGTAGTATGTCATCATAAGATATTAAATTTTCTTTTATGAGAGCCCTAGCATCTATCTGACCTTTGCCAGAGTTAATAATATTATCATGTACTCCAGATGAATTATCTAATATAACTTCATAATCTCTATACGGATTCTCAATGTTGTCTTCTGTTATTACAGAATCAGAATCCTTTCTCTTATATATTATTACAGAGTCTTTCATTATATCTATGTTTTCTAAAATTATAGTGTCTCCACTCAGCAGGATTGCTTGTTCAAGCATCCTACTTGTTATATCTGGTACTATTGTTAAGTAATTATATTCAAATGATAGCCTACCTTCTTCATTAGATCTTAATGTTTCTAGATAGAATGGCTCAAGCTTAACTACGTTATTCTTTATTCTTTTTAAACTAAAAACTGGCTCAACATCAACTGATGCATACACATTTGGTTTAGAAGCAGATACTACTACATCACCTCTTGATAGTTTGAAGTAATATTTTTTATTATCAATAGCTATTATCTTTTCATGATTTAATTGTTCCTGCCATATGAAAACGTCATATACCTCTTGGTATTCTGATAAGATCAGTTCATCATCTTGAGTGTAGTAATCTACTAGGGCTGTTGTATCATTTAGATATATAAAACTATTATCTACAAATTCTGCTGGCTTATTATTGATATATATTTTTGGCTTATGTATCTTTCTCTTTTCTACCTTATAGAATAGGGGATCACCATCTTCATTAAATACGTCAGTCATATTAATATCAGACGTATTTGCTACAACCCTTGTTCTTCTTGCAGAAGTAGTAACACTCTTTATCTTCTTCAGGAAAGAATCTGTTTCATTTTCTACCATTCTAGATAAAGAAAAGTCAGAACTTATATTATCTGATACCAATACGGGATTGGTAGGACTAGATTTCTCTAGTCCGAACATATCAAACTTAGGTCCAATTCTTAAGGAGTAATCAATCTGGGGCATAGTATGCTGCTCTTGAAATTATATCAACCCAATCTTGGCCAGTAGTTTCTACGCTGATTGGTCGTATTGTGTTGGCCCATATGTCACTATCCATTATTACTTGACCAGCAAATACTGCAGTACCAGCAACATGCATATTCTCATGTTTTAAGTAATTGTCAACTTCCAGGGCCTGATTTCTAACACCTTGGTATGCATCATTACCGTCACCAGCTGGTATACTTAATAGATTTCCGTTGGTAACACCATCTACTAATTTGAATGTACCATAACTTACTGATAATTGCCCAGGATCATCTGCTTGACCACTAGAGCTAACTTTGTTTACATTACCAACTGCTATTCTTCCATCACCAATTTCTATCTTGACTGTTTGACCTATTCCCACAACCCCATCTACATCTAAGTTGCCTGTGACTCTAGTGTCATTGTAAAATGTAGCTCCAGCACTGCCGTATAAGTGACCTGATATATTTAACTCACCAGACATATCTAGATTATTAAGATAAGAATTTGAAACATTACCTGCACTAAATCCCTTACCTGAAACTATAGTTCCACTTGCTGATATATCTGTTGAAGAGAATATAGAATCTGAAGAGCTTATTGATCCATTTAGGCTTAATAATACTGGATTATTAGCCTGCAAACCTATAGTTACTGATCCTCCCACTGTTAGGTCATTACCTATAATTGCTGATCCCATGCTTGCAACTCTTGAGACTGTAAGGTTCTCTCTTATGATTGCATTACCACTTTCGAAAGTACTAGCGTCCATTGATCCATTTACCAGTAGTTTACCATTGAATACTGAGTCACCACCGGATGTTACACCGTCATTAAATATAACTTTCTTTGTAAATTGAGAATTTATATTGGATATGAATTCTAGACCTAAACCTGTATCACCACTAAATATTACATTTGATCTAGTCGATAGCTCACCATCTAATGTTGTTCTTTCTGATACATTTAAGTCTGCTGTTGAGTTTAATCCTCTTGCATATACAGCTCTTGATATTACAGCTGATCCAGTTATGTCTAAGTTACTTTCACCTATCAAGTTTCCTTTTACCGTAGCATTTGATGACACTACTAGGCCACCATTAGCGCTAAGTAATCCCGAAACTGTTAAATCAGTTATGGAAGTTTCTCCAAACTCTGCTTGGCTTCCAATAACTCTGGCATTAAAATCAACATTACCATTGAACGATGCTCTTCCATCAACACTGAAACTCTCTGCTATATCTACAGCACTTTTAAATCTTGCTATTTCTCCGAATTCAGAAACACCATTAACTTTTAAGTTTCCTAAGTCTGCCTGATTAGACACCTTAAGTTGACCATTAACATCTACATCAGAATTGAAGCTACTAACTCCAAGTACGAAGAAATCTCCATCAACAGTTTCATTACCAAATACTCTTTCATCTCCAAATATCTGAGAATCTTTTCTTATTTCTAGTGTTTCACCTGATAATTCTCCACCTGCATTTATGCCACCACCTGCTGACATGTCATCTTCTGCTGATATTGAGCCTCTAGACTGTATATCACCAACAATCAATGAAGAATATACTACGTTAGCACAGTCATTTGGATCCATTCCTGCTTGAACCATTGCCACACCAGCTAATGATTCTATAACCATCAAGCCTGCTGGACAGTTCCCACCATCTCCGGTAACAAATATATAATTAAAGTCCCCGAACTTAACACCATCTTTATCTACCAGGTTGGATGCATTAACTCTTATTGAATAGAAGTCTCCAAAACCTGCTGCTAATTTAGCTCTAGGCCATTTTGTTAAATCATCAACACGAACACCATCATCAGATTTCCATGAATATTTAATTTCTTTTTCTATCTGAGGTATTCTTGTGCTTCTTAGTAACCATAATCCATTAACATTGTCTTCTAAATTTGAAGATTCTGGATAATGCATTTCCATATATGTGGATGCAACAGATGGAGTTGCAGCTCCACCACCTTGTGATGCTGTATATAATGAGAGATATTCTTCTACTGAAGGTTCCTCATCATCTATGAATGATATACCATTTATACGACCAGTTACTGGGTCTCTTCCTGATACTCCATCTAAGACTATTGGAGTCTTATATCTTACTGAACTTTCTGATGTTATCTCTATCTGTGCGTCTTCAGTTGTAGTTATCTCTGAAACGTGACCATTGTCTGAGAATTCAATACGTGTAGTATTATCTTTTATCTCTATAACTTCGGTTATTGTTAGATCTCTTATTTCTGATACATCTATATTAACATCTACCAGATTTACTTTATCGTTAAACGAGATTTCACCGTCTATCCATATACCACCATTTGGATCTGGTGTGATTATTACATCACCTATTTGTAGCTGTCCGTCTGGTAATAATATGTTGATAAGACCTGTTACATCTATGTCTTTTGTAAATAGTTTATTTAATTTTAAGTCAGCAAATAATGTTGGATCATTCTTGTCCAGTATGTAAGTTACACCGCTATCTGATGAGAGTGATAGATACTGATCTATGCTAGATCCGTTATCTATTCCGTATGTAAACAATTCATGATTATTTAATCTTAATGCTCTATGTATTTTTCCTATGTCATTATTTGTACCTGAATCTAAATGTAATCCATCGTCTGATGTCTTTAGTGCTAGTACGGGAGGTTCTATACCATCGATTGATAGTCTTAATGAAATACCATCTGATATGGATCCAAAGCTCAATAGGTATGAGTCAGATAATATGTTTCCATAACCTGAATCTGAATCTGTTGAAGAGATTAATAGATTACCTAAGAGAGAGTTGTTGTATGTACCAGGATCGTCTAATTTATATCCTTCTCTATGTAAGTATTCTGGATGATCATTGTTTGGTATCTTAGATTTAGAATATATTATATCTGGATTATCTGATATGGGGATTAGCTTGGTTAGTGTATCATGATCAATTGTAGCTATCATGCTACTATTGTCATGATTATGGTTCTTGACTAGTGTGTAAAGATCTTTAACCATACCT
>Ga0164313_10004236_pt1 | contig 12828 bp, 9 predicted proteins | sample GuaBasSedimGuay4_FD_113735 | JGI IMG/M metagenome (GOLD analysis project Ga0164313, IMG submission 113735) | Subseafloor sediment microbial communities from Guaymas Basin, Gulf of California, Mexico - Guay4, Core 4569-4, 0-3 cm | ecosystem: Environmental > Aquatic > Marine > Hydrothermal vents >... | reverse complement strand
CAATTAAGCGGTAAAACTTGATTTTACCGCTTTTTTTTTGGATATTTGCCGGCTAAAAATTTTAGTTATCCCTTCTATTAACTATTGTTTTGAATTTTATATACACCGTTAGCTTAAAATTAGGAATATTATGAGTGAAAATTTAGGAAAATTGAAACTAAGCCAGTATGGCATTAACGATGTAACAGAGGTTGTTTACAATCCCAGCTATGAGCAACTATATAAGGAGGAGATGAATCCGGCCCTCGAAGGTTTTGAAGTGGGTGTAGAGAGTGAATTCGGAGCAGTAAGTGTGGATACAGGTGTTTTCACCGGACGTTCCCCCAAGGATAAATACATTGTAAAGGACGAAACCACAGAAGATACAGTCTGGTGGAAATCTGAGAAAGCAAAAACATCAGATAATAAACCCATCTCCAAAAAGGTTTGGGAGCATGGCTATGATCTGGCATCCTCTCAGCTCTCAGGACAAAGATTGTTCGTTATGGATCTGTTCTGCGGAGCCAATGAGGATACCCGCTTAAAGGTTCGATTTATAATGGAGGTGGCCTGGCAGGCTCACTTTGTAAAGAACATGTTTATCAGGCCCAGCGATGAGGAACTGGTTGAATTTGAGCCTGACTTTGTGGTATTGAACGCTTCAAAAACCACAAACCCAAAATGGGAAGAACAGGAACTTAATTCCGATGTATTTGTATTCTTTAACCTCACCGAAAAGAAGGCAGTGATTGGTGGATCATGGTATGGGGGTGAGATGAAAAAGGGAATCTTCTCTATAATGAATTACTACCTGCCTCTACAGGGAATTGCGGCCATGCACTGTTCAGCCAATGTGGGTGACGATGGTGATACTGCAATTTTCTTCGGATTGTCCGGAACAGGTAAAACCACGCTTTCCACTGATCCCAAACGCGCACTTATCGGTGATGATGAGCATGGCTGGGATGACGATGGAATCTTCAATTTTGAAGGAGGCTGTTATGCCAAGACCATTAAACTGAGTGAAGAGAGCGAGCCGGATATTTATCATGCCGTAAAACGTGATGCCCTGCTCGAAAATGTGGTGGTGGCTGCGGATGGTAAAGTGGATTATGATGACGGATCAAAAACCCAGAATACCAGGGTCTCTTACCCCATCTACCACATTGATAACATTGTGAAGCCTGTTTCAAAGGCTGGTCATGCCACCAAGGTAATCTTCTTAACCGCAGATGCTTTTGGAGTAATGCCACCGGTTTCGAAGCTGACTCATGATCAGACGCAGTATCATTTTCTTTCGGGTTTTACAGCTAAACTTGCAGGTACCGAGAGAGGCGTAACTGAACCAGTCCCTGCGTTTTCAGCCTGTTTTGGTGCTGCATTCCTGACCCTGCATCCTACCCAGTATGGTCAGGAGCTGGTGAAAAGAATGGATGCAACGGGGTCTATTGCCTACCTGGTAAATACAGGCTGGAATGGTACAGGAAAGCGTATCTCAATCAAGGATACCAGGAAAATTATTGATGCCATTCTGGACGGATCCATTGATCAAGCGCCAACGAAGCAAATTCCCTATTTTAACCTGGAAGTTCCAACTGAACTTCACGATGTGGATAGCGGAATTTTGGATCCACGAGATACCTACAGTGATGCTGGTGAATGGGATATAAAAGCGAAAGACCTGGCAGAGCGTTTTATTAAGAACTTTGCTCAATTCACCGATAACGAAGAAGGTAAAGCACTGGTTGCATCCGGGCCTCAACTGTAAGCTCGTTTGAATATATCTGGTCGCAACGTGCTGTTAGCTTCGCTAAAATGCCAGGTTGCTCCCATGATACATTCAAACAGAAGTTAAATGAATCCCGGTTCGGCAACGGACCGGGATAACTTTTTTTAAATTGCACACATGGTAATGGTCGTCTTAATATTTCTGGCAGCTTACTTGCTCGGTTCAATTCCATCGTCTGTCTGGATGGGAAGGGCGGTGAAAGGGCTTGATTTGCGGGAGCATGGAAGCGGAAATGCCGGGGCCTCCAATGCCTTCAGAGTGCTTGGTAAACCCATTGGAACAGTGGTTCTGATCGCAGATATGTTAAAGGGTTTCCTGGCCGTTTACCTTTCTCACTTGCAATCAGAAATTTTACCCGGGACCGAATCCTGGATGATGCTTCGAATCGGCTTGGGAATCATTGCTGTATTGGGACATATCATCCCTGTCTTTGCAGGATTCAAAGGAGGCAAGGGAGTGGCTACTATGGCAGGTATCGGACTGGCCATTCATCCCTATGCGGCGCTGGCCGCAATGGGTGTCTACCTATTGGTGTTTTTGTTCACCAGGTTATCATCACTGGGATCCTTGTCTGCTGTGATTTCCTATCCCATCTGGATGATTTTAGTATTCCAGACCGAATACAGGGCACTCTGGTATTTTTCAATATTTGTCCCCATCCTGGTGATCATTACCCACAGGGCCAATATTGCACGCCTGATTCGTGGTAAGGAAACGACCATTCTGAAAAAGAAACCCGGGTCATAGATTAGCCAAACTCCTCTTCCAGTTTCAACTTCAAGATTTTGGGAGGAATGTTTTTTTGGAGGATTCCGTTCTGGGCAAGGGATATCTGGCCGGTCTCCTCAGAAACAATAAGCACCAGGGAATCGGTTACTTCAGATATCCCCAATCCGGCCCGGTGACGTAACCCATATTCGGGGGGCAGGTCGATTTTATCAGTGACCGGCAGAATAACTCTGGCTGCCTTCACTTTATCATTCTCAACGATTACTGCTCCATCGTGAAGCGGACTGGTTTTATTAAAAATACTGGCAAATAGCCTGCTTGAAGTCTCCGCATTAAGTACATCCCCGGTCTCGGCATACATATCCAGATTGGATTTCTTCCTGATGACAATCAGTGCTCCTGTTTTCTCCTGGGAAAATTGCATGACAGCCTTTAGGATGGAACGTATTTTTACCTGTGATTTGGATTCAAACCTGATATTAAAAATCTTTTCAAAGCTAATGCGGTTCCCATCCATATACCTGGACCCGATATAGATCAGGAATCGGCGGATCTCCTGCTGAAACACTATTATCAGAGCGATCACCCCGACACCCAGCACTGATCCAAGTATACTGCTGAGAAGCTCCATTTGCAGAGCACGCACCGCCCACCAGAATATGTAAATAATGGCAATACCCATTGTAATGCTGTAAGCCACGGTTCCCCTGATAAGCAGATATAGCTGGTACAAAAGAATGGCCACCAGTATTATGTCGATTACATCGAGAAGGCGGATATGTATGAATGCAGTGAGCATGGAGCCGGTCTGTTGCCAAATTTAGTAAAAGAAGTCAAATGCCATGGTAACGACTATTCACAATCTGTTGAAAGATCTTCACCGTTTCAACAGCAGCTTTCACATCGTGGACCCTTAAAAGGGATGCTCCCTTTAATAGAGCTGCCATATGTGAGGCGGTGGTTCCGTTTAATGCTTCGCTTGGATCTAACTCCAGGGGCTTGTATATCATTGATTTACGCGAAATACCAACCATCAAGGGTAATTCCAGCATCCGAAAAGAGTCCAGCTCTTCCAGGAGTCTGTAATTTTGTTCGATGGTTTTCCCAAACCCAAATCCCGGATCGATAATAATATCATTGACTCCCAGTTTTCGAAGCTTATGCACTTTTTGTCCAAAGAACTGCAAAAGCTCATCAACCACATTTTTGTATTTGGGGGCATCCTGCATCTGATCCGGAGTTCCCTGCATATGCATCATCACATAGGGGACTCCCAGTTCCGCAATGGTGGAGAACATATCCGGATCAAGCTGTCCAGCAGAAATATCATTAATCATATTCACCCCGAACTGCTGATGAACGGCACGGGCTACGCCTGACCGCCATGTATCCACTGAGATCGGGCAATCGGGGAGTTCATTTTTCAATGCTTCCAGCACAGGGAATAGCCTGTCCATCTCCTCTTGCTCGGAGACCTCCTCTGCACCTGGCCTGGATGAGACTGCACCCACATCCACCAGGTCAGCTCCCTGAAGGTGCATTTCACGTGCTATCACCACAGCATGTGAGGGATCTGTTAGCCTGCTCCCCTTAAAAAATGAGTCAGGAGTCGGATTGATGATTCCCATTACTCGGGGTTTGGATAGATCCATGATCCGGCCATTGATATTTATTGATAAATTCCTTGAAAAGAGAGGCCCGGATGTGGAGAAGTTCTTCATCTAATCACAATAGTTGAAATGATATTTTGTAAGTTTGAAAATTGATTCTAAAAATACATTAAATAATCCAACATTGGTTCATGGGCTTCTTTGTGATTGAGGGATTGGATGGATCTGGGAAATCCACTCAATTGAAACTTCTGAGGAAATTTCTGGATGACCATTCAGTACCATTTAAATACTTGCACTTCCCAAGGTTAGAGGAGGGAATACACGGAAAGTTAGTGGCCAGGTTCCTGAGGGGCGAAATGGGAGCTAATGACCAGGTTGACCCATATCTGGTGGCCATGATTTTTGCAGGAGACAGGGCTGATGCTGCAGCGTTGATTAACGGATGGATGGAGGAAGGATACCTGGTGATTGTGGACAGATATGTATACTCAAATATTGCATTTCAATGTGCGAAACTGACTGATAAGAAGGAGCGTGATCAACTAAGGGATTGGATTCTGGAGCTTGAATATGGTTATAATAATCTTCCCAGTCCCGAAAAAAACCTTTACCTGAATGTCCCATTTGACTTTACAAAAGAGCAATTAAAAGGTGATCGGGATGGTGACGATCGGGCATACCTGAAAGGAGAACGTGATATCCACGAGGAAAGCCTCGATTTTCAGGAACAGGTTCGCCAGGTATATATGTCACTACAAGACCATGTGGACGATCTGGAGTTAATTAATTGTATGGATAACAACAAACAAATCCTTTCTCCTGAGGCCATCTCAGACCTAATTGTGAAACATATTGTGATTTGAAGATGAAGTATATCAGATTTATAAGCCGTATGATCCTGGGAGTGGTTTTCATCTTCAGTGGTTTTGTGAAGGCCGTTGATCCACTTGGATCTGCCTATAAATTCTCAGACTATTTCAGTGCTTTTAAACTGGGCTTTCTGGATTTTATGTCCCTCCCGCTTGGCATCTTCCTCTCTGCTTTTGAACTTTTACTGGGAATTGTGCTGATCCTTGGATATGGCAGGAAAATCACATACTGGGTATTGATGTGGTTCATGTCATTTTTCACCCTGCTGACTTTTGTGCTTGCCATTTTTAACCCAGTTTCAGATTGCGGATGCTTTGGTGATGCACTTATTCTCACCAACTGGCAGACATTCTTGAAAAACGTTGTATTGATGGTTTTCGTTTTGCTACTCTATTTCTCCAGAAAACAAGAGCAGCCGTCAACATATATTTTCAGAGAATGGTTGGTTGTAGGCGCCCTATTCCTGTTATCAATGGGATTCTCCACCTGGAACTACAGACATTTACCACTGGTAGATTTCAGAGCATATGATGTGGGGACAGTTATTCGGGAGGAAATGGAAGTTCCGGAGGGAGCACCCACTGACGAGTATGAAACTACACTGGTCTATAAGAATAAGGAGACAGGGAAGAGTGAATCCTTTGGCATAAGCAATTACCCAAAAGATACGCTGCACTGGTCCTTTGAAAGTAGTGATTCAAAGTTGCTTAAGAAAGGGTATGAACCACCTATTCATGATTTCGCAATGGTGAATGCCTACGGAACAGAAGTGGTTGATGAAATGCTCTCAGACAACGGTTACAGCCTTGTTTTGATTAGTTATAATCTTGAGAAAGCAGATCAGGTTGCACTTCAAAATGCCATGGGGTGGTCTCAGCTTGAGATTGTAGCAAGTGATTTTACGTTTTATGCAGCCACAGCCACTTCATCAGCTGAAGTGGAATCCATATCTTCTTCACTTAACCTGGGATATGAATTTAGTTCAGCTGATGAAATTATGTTGAAGACCATCGTTCGCTCCAATCCGGGATTTTTGTTATTGAAAAATGGCACCATTTTAGGAAAGTGGGGTTCCCGGGACTTTCCAGCCATAGAGGATCTGGACCCAGAATGGTCTGAATTAATTGGAAACGCATCTGCTCCCATGGATGAGGAAGCCCAGCTACTGATGGACGCAGGCATCTATGAAGATTTTTCTTTCGATGTGGTTGAGTTTGATCGTTTTCTACCAGGATTGCTATATAAACCCAAGGCTCTGAAGAGGGATCAGAGGACTATACTTATCTTCATCATGGGAATTGTGATTCTGCTCTTTATTGCCAGGTTTGCAGCACCCATCAGGTTATAGAATGTGAAGATTTAGTCCATTTTGGATATTTGTTATTTATAAATAAGAACCATTAATAATTAAGATTGAAATGAGAAAGAAAATTGTTGCAGGAAACTGGAAATTGAATACCCTCCTGAAGGATGGGATGGAGTTAGCTGAGGCAGTTGAGAGGTTGGCAAAAGAGAAAACTAGTGATGCTCTTGTTATTATTGCTCCTCCGTACACCCATTTAAGCAGGATAAGTGACCTGATTGAAATTGTTAAGCTCAGTTCGCAGAATTGTGCTTCTGAATCATCAGGAGCTTATACAGGGGAGGTCTCACCAGAGATGCTGGTCTCAACAGGTGTAGAGTATGTGATTATTGGTCACTCTGAGAGACGCTCATACTACAATGAGGATAATGAGTTATTGAATAAGAAGACAAAACTTGCACTGAATACTGGTCTTAAACCAATCTTTTGTATTGGAGAACTTCTCGAGGAACGTGAAGCAGAGAAGCATTTTGATGTGATCAGGGAGCAACTGGAAGTGGGCCTGAAAGGTTTAAGTACAGAAGAAATGAGCCAGGTAATAATTGCTTATGAGCCTGTATGGGCCATTGGTACAGGTGTTGTTGCATCTCCGGCACAGGCTCAGGAAATGCATAAATTCATCAGGGATCTGCTGGTTGAACTTTTCGATGGACAAATTGCCGATAACATGTCCATTCTCTATGGCGGGAGTTGTAAACCATCCAATGCAGCTGAATTGTTTACCAATCCTGATGTGGATGGTGGACTCATTGGTGGAGCAGCCCTGAAAGCTGAAGATTTCCTGGCCATTGTGAATGCCTATTAATATCTGATTGAAAGCCTCTTCTATGGCCTACCTTGAATTTGAAGTCCCATCCAGAACCTGGAGCAGTACCCAAAAGGAGATACTGTTTGCGAAAATGGCTCAGATTGGATTTGATGGATTTGTGGAGGGTGACGATATTCTGCAGGCTTACATAGAAGAGGCTCAACATTCAGATAAAGCGTTAAATGATCTGGTTGATGAGTTGGCGGAACTTGGTATCAAAGTTCAATACAGGTATCACAAGACTCCTGACCAAAACTGGAATGAGGAGTGGGAAAGGAAATTTGATCCTGTAATAGTTGAGAACAGCGTCCTGATCAGGGCTCCTTTTCATGATGCTTCACAGGATTTGCCATACACCCTGATTATCGAACCTAAAATGTCTTTCGGAACCGGGCATCACCACACTACGCGGCTGATGATTTCCGAGATGATAAGCCATGACCTTGAAGGAAAACGTGTACTTGACATGGGTTGTGGCACTGGTGTTCTGGGGATCTATGCATGTAAGCGGGGAGTCTCCAGGGTCCTGGGAATTGATAACGACAGGTGGGCCTATGAGAATGTTCAGTATATTCTGAATGCAGCCTATCTGTGTGGGTTAAATCATATGAATACCAGGGAGGAGTCAAATTGGATCTCCCTCTCGTTTATTAAGCAATAGTTTATGATCAAGGAGATATGAAAAGAGTCCTCTTTATCTTTGCAATCTTTCTGCAGCTCAGCTCGCTACGGGCGCAGACCATCAAAGAGTTTTCGCAAGATACCGGTCTCTATGTTTCCCAACTTGTTCAATTTACAGGTATGTCACTTAAGACTGCCGAGGTTCCCGATTTTGAGAGATTCCTTCATTTGTATGACTCTCTTTCCTTTGAGCAAAGGATGGAGATCATCGAAATTTCCAACCTGATGCTTTCTAGAAAATGCAGGCCTCGCCCGCATTTTATTAAGTATCAGCAGGCCATGATGGAATTCTTTTACGAGGATAAGATCTCCCATGGATATGACGAGTGGCTGGAAGGTTTTAGTCTCCTTCTGAAAAGTGATGCAGGACTATTAAGAACCATTGATCAATGGCTCTCCCTTTCTCTGTCTCTCCTGAGAGAGAACATCTTTTATTCATCCACTGCTGTTACATGGAAGATTTCAACCCCATCGTTCACCTTTCAAACAGAGGAGACAATGGTGGTTAAGTTTGACAATGTAACAGTGGCATGTTATTCAGGCAGAGATTTTATTCAGATCATGAATGCCACTGGATACATCGATCCGTTTACCCTGGAATGGATTGGGAGCCAGGGTAGGGTGACCTGGGAGAGGGCAGGGATGCCGGACAGCGAAATGTATGCTCAGTTGAAGGATTTCAGGATTAACCTTAAAAAACCTGGCTATACGGCAGATTCGGTCCAGTTGTATTATCCGGCTCTCTTTGAGGGAATTGCCCTGGGAAAACTTGAGGATAAAGTAACCCTTATCAAGGACCTCTCTTCCGTTAAGTATCCCCAATTTGTGTCCTATAAGAACTCCTACAGGGTAGAGGGTATTATTCCAGGCATTAATTACCGGGGAGGGCTCTCCATTGAGGGTGCAAATCTGATCGGTTCGGGCGTTGACGGAGAGGCGGCTGAACTTGAGATATATAGTAACGACACCCTGCGGGTAAGGGTAGAGACCTACAGGGTATCCATGAATGGAAGATTCATCCGTTCACCCCATTCTGCAGTGTCGATCTTTTTTGGCGGGGACTCAATTTATCACCCTGACCTGGTGCTCCTATTTGATGGATCTAAAGATCAGTTGCGACTGAATAAGTCGGAAGACTTTAAGTCCATGGGACCATATGCCAATTCATATCATAACATTGATATGAATTTTGACGAGTTATTCTGGAACCGAAGTGAATCTTTTTTGAGCCTTCAGGCGCTACAGGGGACATCAATCGGGCGTGCGACTTTTGAATCCAGTACTTACTTTGATTATAATTTCTACATGGAATTGCAGGGTATGGATTATGAACATCCCCTGGCCCAACTTTATACTTACTCCAATATGCTGGGAGGAAGGGTATTTGCAGTTCCGAACTATGCCAGCTATGTGGGCTATTCTCCTTACCAGGTCCGACATCTGCTGATGGGACTTTCAAAGTTGGGATTTGTCTATTTTGATGACAAATCGGATATGGTCACCCTGCGCCAGAAGCTATTTGACTACATCACGGCTTCTATGAAGAAAAGGGATTATGATGTAATCCGGTTTAACTCGCGCATCGAGGGCGCTTCAAATGCCCGCCTTGATTTGCATACACGTGATCTGACCATCACCGGAATTCCAGTGATCTTCCTGAGCGATTCACAGAATGTGAGGCTGTTTCCCTCGGGAAACAGCATTATTATGAAACGGAACAGGAGTTTTAAGTTTGATGGTGTTGTGGATGCCGGGCTATTTCGTTTTACAGGGCATAATTTTTTCTTCGACTACGATAATTTTAAGATTAGACTTCAGAATATCGACTCACTTCAGCTCTCAATCCAGACCGGTGAATATAATCAATACGGGGAACCCATCCTTACAAGGATAGACAACGCCATTGAGCAAATGACCGGCGAGTTACTTATTGATGATCCAATGAATAAGTCGGGTTTAGAGCGGTATCCACAGTACCCGACATTTACAAGTGCTGAGGGCTCCTACATCTATTTTGACAGTAAAAATATACAGGCAGGAGTGTACCATCGGGATGGATTCTACTTTGAACTGGAGCCATTCACTATCGACAGCCTGGATAACTTCAGACCCGAAGCTATCTCACCGAATGGCACCTTTATTTCAGCTGGAATTATGCCTCCACTCCAGATGCAAATGACCCTGAGGGAAGACAACTCACTGGGTTTTTATATGCAGTCACCCGAAGAGGGATTGCCTCTGTATGGTGGAATGGGTACATTTTATAATGATATCGAAATGAGCAGCAAGGGATTACAAGGATATGGATCCTTTGATCACCTTACATCTACCACCTGGTCCGATGGTTTTATGATGCATCCGGATTCCATGATGGCGGTTTCTCAACGTTTCCTCATCAGGGAGCAGATGACAGATGTAGAATATCCATATGTTGAAAATAACGAATCGGCAATAAAATTGATACCGGCCAGGGAAGTTATGGAAATTGCAAGAATCGAGGAGACCTTTATGATTTTTAATGACAGCATGTTCCATGGAGGGGATTTCGCGTTGAGACCCACTGGTTTAACAGGTGATGGGGTGATGGCCCTTCCTGATGCCCGGTTGGAATCGGAACAGTTCAGATATGGTTATCAAAGCATCCTGGCAGACTCTGCGGGCGTCAGGTTAAAGGACCCATTTATGGAGGATTACCCATTTCTCACCAACGATGTGAATATTCAGATTGATCTGGGAGAACAGAAGGGTGAGTTCAGGGCCAATGGAGATGCCACGCTTATCGAACTGCCATATAATCTGTATGAGACCAGGCTCGATCAGATGACCTGGTTTATGGACAGGGATGAAGTTGAATTATCTCAGGCAGCAGACCTGCCTGAGAACAGGGTGGATATAGGTATCGATTCTCTAATAACCCAGGGCCCCAGATACATCTCCCAACATCCTAAGCAGGATAGCCTGAGCTTTGTTGCACCCTTGGCCGTCTATAATTACAAAACCAGGTTCTTGCGGGCCAGTAAGGTTCCCTTTATCGAAGTTGCTGATGCATATGTATTTCCTTATGCAGGTGAGGTTGAGATTGGACAGATGGCCAAAATGACTCAGCTGGAAAATGCAAAAGTTCTGGCAAATCAAATCAACAGGCAACATCTGATGTTTGAAGCAAGCATTAGCGTCAATGGCGCAAAGGATTATTCCGGGGCTGGCTTCTACAATTACGTAGATGCTTTCAACAATAGTCACCGGATCTACTTCGGACAAATTTGGGTTGATACCACCATTCAAAGCCGGTCAACAGGAGAGGTAGGGGATGAGGATCCGTTTATGTTAAGCCCGTTCTTTGATTTCCAGGGAGAGGTATCATTATCAGCTACCAATCCATACCTCCTTTTTGATGGTGGGACACGGATTGTACATGATTGCAATATTCGAAAGGACTGGCTTCGGTTCACTTCCCTTATAGATCCTGCTAATATCAGTATTCCTGTACCTGAGCAGATGCAAAATGTATCACTGAATAAGATATTTGCGGGATCCATGATCACTGCAGATTCCACACACATTTATTCTGCATTTCTTTCAGGAAGAAAGGACTATTTCGATAAAAATATAACACCAGCAAACGGGATGCTTCAATACGATCCTGCAAACGAGTATTATACCATTGCCCAACCTGAGAAACTGACAAATCCAACCTTACCCGGTAACTATCTCAGGTTGGAGACTGCCGAGTGTGTTGTCTATGGAGAGGGTGCCATTAATTTGACCCTTGATTACGGACAGGTGAAGATAAAGTCCGCCGGAAATGCCACGCACAGGGTCAGTGAGGATGAGTTTTCAACTCACCTGGTCCTGGGTCTCGACTTCCCCTTCTCCAGGGACGCATTAGCCATTATGGGTAATGAAATCGACAGTCTGCCAGATCTGGAGCCTGTAGATCTCTCCACAGCTCATTATCAGCTGGCAATGCGGGATTTGTTGGGAAGAGACCTGGCCTCAAAACTGGAGCGACAATTAGGACTGACGGGTGCATATGACGAGATTCCTCCAACATGGAAACATACAATCTTCTTTAATGACCTGCCCCTGGTGTGGAACCAGGAAACCAGGTCTTTCAGATACAAAGGAAAAGTTGGGATTGGTAACATTGGCGATATTCAGGTTAATAAAAAGGTTGAAGCCTTTGTAGAGCTGGTGGAAAGAGGATCGGGTGATATTTTTGACATTTATCTGGAAGTAGACCGGAATACCTGGTACTATTTGGCCTATTCACCAGGGGGATTGCAGGTGCTTTCGTCCAACCGTGAATTTAATAGTATTGTATTTGATCTGAAACCTGCGGACCGTAGGGTGAAGGCCAGAGCCGGTCAGGCCCAATATGTTTATAGTCTGGCTGCCCAGCGCAGGTTGGAACTCTTTATGAATCGGTTCCTGGAATTCGAAGAGGAATAATTTGCCTTGAGTAATTTTAACCCGTGATCACTCCAGCAGAGCGGGGACCCAATTCAATCACGTCAACATTATCTATCCTGGCATTGTCGATTTCAAAACGGATCAGTGTTCTCACCCTGTGCATGCCGTTCCGACCTGCTGAACCAGGGTTCATATGTAAAAAGCCACCCTTCTTATCAGGCATTACCTTTAGAATATGCGAGTGGCCCGAAATAAACAGGCCAGGAGGATCCGAATAGATCAGTGGTTTTACCCTGGCATCATAGTTCCCGGGATAACCACCTATATGCGTCATCCAGATATTCAAACCTTCCCGCTCAAGGCGTTGGTGACCCGGATACCTGGACCGGACCTGGGTCCCGTCAATATTTCCGTAGACCGCAATTACCGGACTGATTCTTGATAGCATTGTTATTACCTGGAGATCTCCAATATCACCTGCATGCCATATTTCATTGCACGCTGAAAAATACTCTGCAATCCTGGGATCATAGTAACCATGGGTATCTGAGAGAAGTCCAATTCTTATCATTGCTTGGTGATT
>Ga0164313_10004235_pt1 | contig 12828 bp, 9 predicted proteins | sample GuaBasSedimGuay4_FD_113735 | JGI IMG/M metagenome (GOLD analysis project Ga0164313, IMG submission 113735) | Subseafloor sediment microbial communities from Guaymas Basin, Gulf of California, Mexico - Guay4, Core 4569-4, 0-3 cm | ecosystem: Environmental > Aquatic > Marine > Hydrothermal vents >... | reverse complement strand
GACGTGGCCTTCAGCTCCGGCATGGTCATGGGCCTGTGCGTGGTGGGCCTCGGGCTCGCCGGCGTGACCGGGCTGTACCTGCTCTGGGGCGACCCCCAGCCGCTGTTCGGCTTCGGCCTCGGTGCCAGCTCCATCGCGCTGTTCGCGCGCGTGGGCGGCGGCATCTTCACCAAGGCGGCCGACGTGGGCGCCGATCTGGTGGGCAAGGTGGAGGCGGGCATCCCCGAGGACGACCCGCGCAACCCCGCCACCATCGCTGACAACGTGGGCGACAACGTGGGCGACGTGGCCGGCATGGGCGCCGACCTGTTCGAGTCCTACGTGGGCTCGATCATCGCCACCATGGCCCTGGGCGCAGCCGCGATCGGCAGCGGCGTCGAGGGTGAGGGCAACGATCTGGTGCTGCTGCCCCTGATGCTGGCGGCCTTCGGCATCGTGGGCTCGATCATCGGGCGCTTCTTTGTGAAGACCACGGACGAGACCAAGCTGCACGGCGCGCTGTTCCGCGGGCTGATCGTGGCCTCGGTGGTGTTCGTGGGTCTGGCCTGGTTCCTGACCAAGGGCATGGACCTGACCTACGCCCACTCCGACGGCCGGCTGGTGAGCCACACCGACCTCATGCTGGCGGTGATCGTGGGTCTCGGGCTGGGTGTGATCATCGGCAAGATCACCGAGTACTACACCTCCGAGCACTGCAACCCCGTCAAGAACATCGCCGAGCAGAGCAAGACCGGCGCGGCCACCACGCTGATCACCGGCCTGGCGGTGGGCATGGGCTCCACCTGGGCGCCCGTGACGTTGATCGCCATGGCCATCGTGTTCAGCTTCGACCTGGCCGGCCTGTACGGCATCTCCATCGCCGCGGTGGGCATGCTCAGCACCCTGGGCATCTCGCTGGGCGTGGACGCCTACGGCCCGGTGGCTGACAACGCCGGCGGCATCGCCGAGATGACCGGCTGCCCTCCGGAGGTGCGCAAGCGCACGGACGCTCTGGACGCCGTGGGCAACACGACGGCGGCCATCGGCAAGGGCTTCGCCATCGGCTCGGCGGCGCTGACGGCCCTGGCGCTGTTCCAGAACTACGTCATGAAGGCCAACATCGAGTCGCTGGATCTGGTCTCGCCCACGATCGTGGCGGGCGCGCTGTTCGGCGCCATGCTGCCCTTCGTGTTCTCGGCCATGACCATGACGGCCGTGGGTCGCGCCGCCAACAAGATGATCGACGAGGTGCGGCGTCAGTTCCGCGAGATCCCCGGCTTGCTCGAGGGCAAGCCTGGCGTCGAAGCGGACTCCGACGCCTGCGTGGCCATCTCCACCCAGGCCTCCATTCGCGAGATGATCGCGCCGGGCCTGCTGGCCCTGGCGGTGCCGGTCGCCGTGGGCTTCCTCGACAAGCACGCGCTGGGCGGCATGATCGCCGGCGCCCTGTTCAGCGGCGTCATGATGGCCATTTTCATGGCCAACTCCGGCGGCGCCTGGGACAACGCCAAGAAGTACATCGAGGGCGGCGCGCACGGCGGCAAGGGCAGCGACTGCCACAAGGCGGCCGTGGTGGGCGACACCGTGGGTGATCCCTTCAAGGACACCTCCGGCCCGGCCATCAACATCCTGCTCAAGCTGATGTGCGTGGTGTCCGTAGTCATCGCACCGCTGATCGCCGGCTGATCCGTTGGGAGACCCATTGAGCGACCCGAGCCCGCCAGCCGACGCGCCACGCGACGACCGGACCATCGCTCTGGCCTGCGCCCGCTTCGCGCTGGAGAAGAAGGCGCGCGACGTGCGCCTGCTCTTCGTGGGCGAGCGCCTGGGCATCGCCGAGTACTTCGTGCTGGCCACGGTGAACAACCGGCGCCAGGCCCGGGCCGTGCGCGACGGCGTGCGGCTGGGGCTCAAGGGCGAGGGCTACGGCGTGCCCCAGGCGGCCAGCGAGGACCCGGACGGGCGCTGGTCGCTGTACGACTACGGCGGGGTGATCTTGCACATGTTCGACGACGAGGGTCGGCAGTTCTACGACCTCGACTCGGTCTGGGCCGATGTGCCCGAGCTCGAGCTGCCGGCGTTCACGCAGCCCGAGATCGCGCCGATCATGGGGGGCGACGACCTCGACCCGGGCACGCCTCCCAGCACGCCTCCCAGCACATCGCCCAGCACATCGCCCAGCAGCCCCCGCGAGAGCGACGCGTGAGCGCGCCGACCCTGGACGATCTCGAGTTCGTGCGCGAGCTGGCGGTGCGCGCGGGTGAGCTCGTCATGGGCTACTACGGCACCGACATCGAGGTGGCCGACAAGGGCGGCGAGCCCGTCACCGCGGCCGACAACGCGTCCAACGATCTGATCGTGGCCGCCTTGCGCGAGCGCTACCCCGACGACGCGCTGCTGTCCGAAGAGACGCCGGTGACGGACGACTCGTGGAGCCGCGCCGAGCGCTGCTGGATCGTCGACCCGCTCGACGGCACCTCCGACTTCGTCAAGGGCCGCATCGGCTTCTGCGTCATGATCGGTCTGTCGGTCAACGGCCGCCCGACCCTGGGCGTGGTGCACGTGCCGAAGGCCGGCCGCAGCTTCATGGGCCTGGTGGGAACCGGCGCCTGGGAAGAGCGCGACGGCCAGCGCACAGAGCTGAGCCCCAGCACCCGCGCGCTCTCCTCGGAGCTGCGTGTGATCGCCTCCATCGCCCATCGCGACGCGGCGCTCGAGGCCACCCTGGAGGCCATCGCCCCGGCCGAGACCTTCTCGGTGGGCAGCGTGGGCTTGAAGGTCGGCAAGATCTGCGCCGACGAGGCCGACCTCTACACCGCGCCCACCGCGCGTATCAGCCTGTGGGACACGGCCGCGCCCGAGGCCATCCTGCACGCCGCCGGCGGCCGCTTCCTGAACATGGACGGCGACCCGCTGGTCTACACCGGCCCGCTGCTGACCCACCCGCGCGGCCTGCTGGCCACCAACGGCGCCTGCGCCGGGGACGTGGTGTCGCGCCTCAAGGGTCGGCTGCCGGACTTCTAGGTCGGACGGCGCGGGCGCTGGAATGTGTGCTGCCCGCACTCGTCGACGGCCGATGATGCGGGAGGCGGTCCCCTCGGTCGCTCCGCGGCGTGTCCGTGGCCGCGATCCCTCCCACGCCCGAGCCTGACGTCCGTGTCCGCCCCGCGTCCCCCCGCCGCCGTGCTCGACGATGAGACCCTGGCGCAGATCGAGCGGGCGCTGCTGGCCGACTTCGACCACCGCTTCGGGGGCTTTGGCGGCGGCGGCAAGTTCCCGCACCCGGACGTGCTCGACTACGCGCTCATGTGCCATGTGGAGCGGCGCGACGCGCGCCTGGCGGAGATCCTCTCCAAGACCCTCGGGGCCCAGGTAGGGGGTGGGCTGCACGACGCGGTGGAGGGCGGCTTCTTCCGCTGCTGCGCCGAGCGCGACTGGACCCGGCCGGTGACCGAGAAGACCCTGGACGGCAACGTGGGCCTGGCGCGGGTGCTGATGGGCGCCGGGCGGCACCTGGACCGGCCGGACCTGGCGGCCTGTGGTCGGCGCACGTTGGGCTTTGTGTTGTCGGCCTTGCCTGACGAGACCAGCGGCCTGCTGCGCGCGGGGCTGGGGCCCGACGACGCCTACTACGCCCTGGACCTGGCGGCGCGTCGCACGCGCACGCCGCCGCGACCCGACGGGCGCCTGCTGGCCGAAGCCAACGCCCGGGCGGTGGTGGCCCTGGCGCGCGGCGCCGTGCTGATGGACGAGCCCGAGCTGGCCGTCAGGGCACACGCCCTGATGCAGTCGTTGCTGCAGCGCCTGTGGCAGCCCGGCAAGGGCATGGCCCACGTGCTCGACGCCAGCGGGCCGCGGGACGGCGATCACCTGGCCGACATGGCCGAGTGCGCCTACGCCCTGCTGGTGGTGCACGAGCAGAGCGGCGACGCGCGGCTGCTGCAGCCCCTCGGCGATCTGTTGGACGGCATGCTGGCGCGGCACGTCATGCCCTCGGGCGACCTGGGCGATCGCAGCGGCGACGGACGCGTGGGCAGCGGTCTGCGCTGGAGCGCGGTGGCGGCCCAGTCCCTGCTGCGCGCGGCCTGGCTGCTGCAGCGGCCCGAGCTCACCCGCGCGGCGCGGCGCGTGCTGGCGCTGCATGCGGGCGACTTCCGGCGGCACGGCGACGCCATGGCGGCCTTCGGGCGCGCCTTGGCCATGGCCCTGCGTCCGCCCGTGCGCGTGGTCATCCTGGGCGCCGCACACGAGCCCGCCGTGGCCGCCCTGCGTGAGCGCGCCTGCACCCTGCCGATCGTCGACCGCGTGGTGCTGCCGCTCGAGCCCGGCTCAGACGACGCGCGCCGTGACGCGCCGGAGCTGCGCGGGCTGAGCCCGGGTCACGCGCGCGTGCTGCTGCCCGAGGCGACGGTGGGAGACGCCGCCACTGCCGACGAGCTGTCGCGGCTGCTGAAGACGGCGGTGGAGGCTCGGCACGCTGCCGCCAGCCTGAGCGTTCGCGCGGACGAGGCCGGCTAGAGCCCGCTGCTCGTCAGCCCCTGGCGCCGGCCGTGGTCTTCCATGCCGGGGATGATCGACGTGTAGCGCGGCCGCTCGGTGCTGCCAAACATGGCCATCACGAGCTGATCGCGCCCGCCGTGTCCCAGCGAGCGCGGGTCGCCCTGCGGGTTGAAGGACACGCCCTCGCGCCCGGGCGTGATCATGCCGACGGTGAGGAAGTCGATGTCCTGCAGCAGCACCGTGCCGGCGGGGAACTCGCGCTTCAGCTCGAGGCCGTCGGGCACCCGCAGGAACTCCACCAGGTAGCCGCTCACCTCGCTGGCCAGCCCGAAGCGGATCTCGTGGGTGTGGGTCCAGGCCAGCTCGTGGCTCAGGGCCGGGTGATTCCCGGCAGGAGCCGCGTCGCTGGCCTTGTGACTCGACGCACAGGCGCCGAGAGCGGACAGGAGCAGCAGGACAATAAACGTGCGCATGGGGATGGCCTCGCGGAACGCCGACATTATGGGGCGGGCGTCCGCGCGGTCACAAGTCTGGGGGCGCTGCGCTTTGATGACCCGGCGCTGCGGCTCAGTTCAGCGGCAGCAGAATGTCGTCACCCAGGGGCTCGTGGGCCCGGGCGGGGGTGTCGCACACGCCGTCGGGTCCGGCGCTGAGCACCAGGGTGGGGCTGCGCCCGTCCACCAGGCCGGAGACCGACACCAGGTAGGCGTGGTCCCAGGGGTCGATCGGCAGTTGCTCGAGGTAGGGGCCGTCCCAGCGGCTGCCGCCCATGGAGGCCACCAGCAGCGCGTCCGACAGCGGGCGGCCCGGGCCCAGGTCGGCAAAGGGCACCGAGGCGGGCAGCTCGCCCGGGCCGAAGAGCCAGGCCACGTCGGTGCGTCCCTCGACGCCTGTGGGCAGGGTCAGGGTGTCGCGGGAATAGCTGCGCAGGCCGCTGACGATGGACTGCATGTCGTTCAGCGCGGTCTGCTGGCGCACGTTCTCGACCTCGTCCAGCACGCCGGGTCCGACCACGCCGGCGGTGCCCAGCAGCAGGGCCAGGGAGGCCAGGCCCGTCAGCAGCTTGCGCGGACGGCGCGAGGCGCGCGGGGTCTCGTCGGTGATCTCACTCATGGCGCCACTCCTGTCTGAGGGTGATCACCCATCGGCGCGGGGGGGCTCCAGGCTTGAGCCTGAGCGCTGGCATGAGAACTCGGCTGCTGGATCGGGGCCCTGCGCTCCGATACGACGGGGACGGGCTGTCCGCGCCGCGACGCCTGCCACCGCCTCCCTGGAGACCCCGCGTTGGGTTCCGGTCACCTCGCCCGCCTGGGCAAGCACTCCAGCGTCCTGCTCGTGGGCAACCTGCTCTCGCGCGGGGTGGGGCTGCTGCTGATCGGCCTCTACACGGGCAAGCTCGAGGGCACGGCGGAGCTCAACTACTGGGAGTCGCTGCTGCTGGCCAGCACGCTGGTGTCGATGGTCTCGGCCCACGGGATCACGGCGGCGCTGCAGTGGACGCTCAAGACCGGCGGGGCCGCGGGCGGGGGCGAGCTGTCTGGCGAGGCCCAGGAGCGCGCGGTCTCGGCCGCCATGGGTTGGGTGCTGCTGACCTCGGCGTTGGTGTGCGGCGGCTCGGCCCTGGCTGCGGGCCCCTTCGCCAGCGCGGTGCTGGCCACCAGCGGCTACGCCACGCCGCTGGCGCTGCTCATGCTGAGCCAGGGCCTGCGCGTGGCCACGTATCCGGCCGAGGGCGTGCTCAAGCTGCGCTTCCGCACGACGCCGCTGGTGCTCATGTCGTTTGGCGAGTTCCTGATCCAGGTGGTCGGCACGGTGCTGGCGCTGGTGGTGTTCGAGACTGGCCTGACGGGCATGGCCTGGGCCGCGCTGGTGGCGGCGCTGGTGCGCTTCGGCCTGGGGCTGGCGTGGCTGCCGGAGATGCGCCGCCCGCGCATCGACCTCGAGCTGGTGCGGCCCATGCTGCGCTACGGCCTGCCGCTCATGCCGGGCGCCGTGGCGTCGATGGTGCTCTCGCTCAGCGACCGCTGGTTCTTCAATCTGTTCGACATGGCGGGCGACGGCGGCCTGTACTCATTCGGCGACAAGTGGGCGCGGCTGGTGGAGATCGTGCTGATCGCGCCGCTGGTGGCCATGTGGCCGGCGGTGTACTTCAACATCGCCAAGGAGCCGGACGCCGCCCGGCAGTTCGGCAGGGTGGCCACGCTCTGGGTGGGGCTGGGCGGGCTGTTCGCCTTCACCATCACCATGGCCGGTCCGGCGCTCACGGCGCTGTTCGACACCAGCGAGGGCGATCTCTACGCCGGCGCGGCCCGGGCCATCGGTGTGCTCACCGCCGGCTACGTGGTGCTGGGCCTGGTGGAGGTGGCGCGGGTGGGCTTCGCCATCACCGGCCGCACGAGCCGCACAGCCCTGGCCATGCTGGTGGCGGCGGCGCTGAACTTGGCGCTCAACGTCTGGCTGATCCCGGCCCTGGGGCCCATGGGCGCGGCCTGGTCCACGCTGCTGGCCTACGCCGCGGCCCTGGCCCTGGTGCTCTGGCTGAGCCGGGAGGTCTACCCCCAGACCTGGGAGTGGGGCCGCCTGGCCTGGGCCGCCGCGGTCTTCGTGGGAGCCGCGCTGGCGGTGGACGGCCTGGGCCCGGCGCCGGGCAGCCTGGGCGGCGCGGCCCTGCGCGTGGGTGCGGTGCTGGCGGTGCCGGCCTTCCTGCTGGGCACAGGTTTTCTGACCGCCGAGGAGCGCCGTGCGGTCTGGGCCCTGCTGAGCGGCGGCTGGCAGCGCGCCCGGTCGCGGCTGCGGCCCGGCAGCTGAGCGCCCGCGGACGCCTCCCCGCGCGGGCGCGCCCCGGAGAGCGAACCCGGCGCCTCGCGCTTCCGCCAACCCAACGCCCTCGCCCCGGTGTGTCGAAGCGCTACCATGCGCGGCTCGTTTTTTTGCCCCCCGGGGACGCGCATGTCCGTCCGTCGCCTGGCCTGCCTGGCCGGTCTCCTCTTCGCCTTGTTGACCGCCGCCGGTTGCACCAGCCCCGTGCTCGACGGGCCGGACCAGCTGCGCCAGGACAAGGTCCCGCTGGCCCCCGTGTTCTCGCCGTTCTACGCCTACTCGGTGTCGGACGACGCGAGCAGCTGGTCCTGGTCGAGCCTGTTCTGGCTGCTGGGCGCCGACGCCGAGGCCGACCGCAGCAGCGCCCGCGCCCTGCCCTTCTGGTGGACCCGGCGCCAAGGCGACGAGTCCGAGACCACGCTGATCTTCCCGCTCTACTTCGGGCACACCGCGCGCGGGGCCGCGGGCGCCGGGCAAGACACGCGCGTGCGCTTCTGGACGCCGTTCTGGGGCTACCGCAGCAGCCCCGAAGAGCGTCAGGACTGGTACCTGCTCAACCTGTTCGACACGGGCTGGAGCCGCACCGAGCCGCGCGGGCGCTCGGGCCTCTTTCTGGTGTACGACTACGAGGGCCACGACGAGCGCCGCAAGGACTTCTCGCTGGTGCCCATCCTGGGCATGGCGCATGTGGCCAAGGTGGAGTGGGGCTACCCGGCCGAGGGTGTGACCGTGCCGGCGCTCGGTCGCGAGGCCAGCCGGCGCTGGGAGCTGCTCAACCTGTTCGGGTTCATCACGCTGTTCGGCTACGACGACGTGGGCGACCGGCGCGAGTGGCGCATGTTGACCCTGTTCAGCAACGAGATGCTGAGCCCGCTGCGCAGCTGGCGCGGCCGCGGCGACGACCCCTTCGTGAGCGAGTGGGTCTTTCCGCTCTACATGAACCGGCAGGACGAGCAGGGCGGCTGGCTCTACGCCGGGCCGGTCTGGGGGCAGCGCATCGATCGTGAGGCCAAGTCGACGGTGGACTGGTGGCTGCTGGGGCTGGTGTCGCGCACCCGCGCGCCCGTGGGCAACAGCTGGAAGCTGCTGGGCTTCACGGTCGCGGGGCCCTGACGCGCGGGGCATGCGGAGTCCGGGCGCGGCTGCACCGCGCGCTGCTTGTGGGCGAGGACTCGAACTCGGCGAGCCGCTCGGCGCCCGAGGCTGGTCCCGACGTCGGCCCACCCAGCGGCGTCCTCAGCGCGGCGCGCTGTCGCCGGGGCAGTCCAGGCGCCGGCGGGCGTCCAGGGCGCCCTCATGCTGGGGCTCGAAGGCCAGCACGGTGTTGTAGAGCAGGCAGGCGTCGGCCAGGTCGCCACGGCCCTCCACCACCTGGGCCAGGGCAAAGCGCAGCGAGGCCGACTGGATCACGCGACTCACGGCTCGGCGCAGCATGAGCTCGGCCTGCTCGGCCTGGCCGTTCTCGCTGAGCACCCGCGCGTGGGTCGTGACCAGCTCGCGCAGCCAGGTCCAGTCGGGCAGGGCGGCCAGGGCCTCCACCAGGCCGTCGCGCTCCAGCTCGGAGATCTGTCCGGGCAGCTCCTGATCAAAGGCGGGGGGCACGCTGGCGCTGGCGCCCATGACCAGCTGGGCGCCGCCGAAGAGGTGCTGCCAGCCGCTGATGATGTCGCGCGTGTGGGCGCCGGTGTCCGCGTAGCGATCGGGCGGTACGCGGATCCACGACATGGCGTCGCAGCGCCGATCGACAAAGGTGCTCAGGCCCAGCTGGGCGGTCTGCGGCCACGGGAGGGTCCGGGCCAGGGCGCGCACGCCCAGGCAAGAGCGCGCGTCAGCCAGGCTGCGTTCGGTGGGTGCGAGCAACTCCAGCACGCCGGTCACCTGAGCCGGGAGGGCCGCCACCAGCAGTCCGTCCAGCCCCACCAGATCGAGGTCGGCCTTGACGCTGGGCAGCTGGGCCAGCCGGTCGTCGATCCGATCGATCTGCAGCGACAGGGGCCGCAGGGTGCCCACCACGCCGAGCAGGCCGTGGCGCGCGCGCGGGTGGTCGAGCAGCACCGCCACGTGAGGGAACGCCGCCAGCGCCGAGCCGATGACGGCCTTGAGGTCGGTGACGTCGACGGCGGCCAGGTCGAACCACTGGCAGGCCAGGCCGTCCGGCTTGAGTCTGTCGCGCAGCAGGGCGAAGTGCTCGCGGGTGCCCAGTAGCGACGCGCGCCGCCGCACGCGCGGGTCGGGCAACAGCACGATGGCCTCGTGCAGGCCCGTCTCGCGCCGCAGGTGCAGGCGCTCGTTGCCCCGGCCGAGGTGCAGCGTGGGCATGCGCTCCCCGGCGGCCTGGCTCCAGGGGTCCTTGAGTGGCGCCAACCAGTCCAACCGGCTGGGGTGGTGATCCGCGGCGGCGCGGGCGGCCTCGCCGATGTCCTGGGAGACCACCAGCACCCGCTCCAAGTAGCCGTCCTGCGCGTCGGCATACTGCAGCAGCAGCGGCAGGTGCACCATGCGCCGGTGTTGCAGTCGTGAGCGTCCCAGCGCCGCCTGCCCATCCACCGCCAGCAGGGGGCGGCCGCTGGCCGGGTCATCGAGGCGGCTGATGATGGCGTTGGAGCTGTGGTGTACGGCGGCCGCGGTCACGGCCTGGGGGCGCGTCGGCAGGGGCAGCCACGCCAGCACCAGCAGCGCTACGACGCTGGGCAACAGGGCCGCCAGGCGCGGGCGTCTATGCGGGGCGGCCAGGATCAGGGCCGCGGGCAGCAGGGTGGTGCCCCAGGGGCCGAGCAGCGGCATGACCACCAGCATGTTGACGGGCAGGCCCAGCAGCAGCAGCGGCAGCAGGACGCTCATGGGCACCCCGCGGGGCTCGCCCGGGTGCGCCAGCCAACGACCGAGGGGCCAGCCCAGGCCCAGCCCCAGGGCGGCCAGCAGGGTCAGGTCGCTGGCGGCGTTGGGCATGGGCCGCGGCAGCAGCGCCGGCTCCCAGCCCACCAGCCAGGGCAGGGCCACGATGAACAGGGCCGCGTAGGGGCCGGGCGGAACGCGCTTTGCCGCCAGGGCACCCAGCGCCGCCCCCGCGCAGACGGCGGCCGCCAGCCAGGCCGGGGTGATCGTGCCCAGGTCGACCCGGCCGTGCAGCACGTGATCCAGCGCCGCGGCGATGAGACCCACGGCCAGGGTGCAGGCGGCCGCGGGCCAGGGCAGGCGCTTGGAGCTGGGCGCGGCCGGAGCCCCCTCGGCCATGAGCAGGGCGGCGGCGGCGGCGATGACGGCGGCGACCTGTACGCTGCCCACGCTGCCCAGGACCACGTCATTGGCCCAGGGCAGCGCCACCAGGCCGGCCGCGGCGCCGCCCAGCAGAGCCGCCAGGGAGCGCGGTCGGGCGTCGAAGCCGGCGCCGAGCAGGGCGCCCAGGGGCAGGCATAGCGGCGCGGTGATCAGCAGGGCGTGCCCACCCAGCAGGATCGAGCCGCGCAGCCGCGGCGCCGCGTTCAGCTGCCCAACCAACGATGCGTGCAGGTGCGGCAGGGCCCAGGCGGCCAGGCAGCCTCCCGCCAGGGTCAGGGCTGCCCAGGCGCGCAGCCTCCAGGGCGAGAGCGGCACGCGAGCCAGGGATGCCCGCACCCAGCCCGCCGAGAGCGCCAGCCCCGCCACCGTCAGGCAGATCATGCTGGCCGGGGTCTCGTCGATCTCCGGCAGCAGCAGCCCGGTCGCCAGGGTCGGGAGCGCTAGCGCCGCGGCGGCCCCCAGGCAGGCGATCGCGCGCAGGTCACGCGGCGCGGCGGCACCCGCGCCGGCCTCACTCACGCCTGGGAGGTCTCGCGCTCAACGACCCGTTTCACGCCCAGGATATCCGCGATGCGGTCATCGATGCTGCCGATGCGCATGACATGCTCCAGCACCACCGGATGCGATTCGTGGGGCGTGGTCAGCATGATGGTGCCGGTGCCCAGCATCAGGCGCTCCAGCACGTCGGGCACGGTCTTGTCCCAGCGCATGTCCTCGGTGGAGTAGCGCTTCATCTTGGGGAAGATGCCGTAGCGGTGCACGACCTCGTTGGGACGGAACTCCCAGTAGTCGAAGCGCGTCTTGATCCAGACGAACAGGAAGATCACGGAGAAGCCCACGAACGTCATCATGTAGAAGACGGCGTTCATGCTGGGTTCGAGCGCCATGGCCCAGGTGCTGATGGGGCCCAGCCAGCCCAGGTAGAGGCTGCCCAGCAGGCCGGAGAAGACGGCCAGCGTCAGGATCAGCGAGCGCTCCTCGTTGAAGTCGAAGGCGATCACCAGCAGGTTGACGAAGAACACCACCATCCAGAACAGATCGACGCCCGGTGCGCCGTGGAAGATGGCGCAGAAGGCCGACATGAGCCAAGTCGGGTAGAAGAACACGATCTTGGGCAGGGGGCGGACCACCACGCGCAGGTCATCGCGGGGGGCGTTCGGTGCAGCGTCCATGTTGTCTCCGGTGTGGCGGGTGGGTGCGGTCGGCCATTGTGGCTGGGCGCGCCCCCTGAGTGGCGTCTCACTCTGACGGATTTTGCGGTGCGTGTCTGCGTGCGCCTGGGTGGGGCGTTTTCGGTCTCTCCGGGAGCCCGCGTGGCAGGCGTCGTCGTCGGCGCCTTGCGGTTGCAGAGCGAGCGGGTTACTCGTCCGCGAGCAGGCCGCAGCGTCGGGCGGCGGCCAGCAGCGGATCGCGGGTGGCTGTGCCCTGAGTGAAGACCTCAGCCTGACGCCGGGCCTGCAAGCCAAAGAACGCTTCTCCGGGCAGCAGGGCCGCGCCGGCCCGGGCGGCGGCGTCTCGAATGGGAGACGGGCCTGCGCCGTAGGTCAGGTCGATCACCAGGGCGCCCGGGCGGAAGCTGAGGTCGCCCAGGGCCTCGAGCTCGAAGGGGTCGATGCCGGGCATGCCCACCGGCGTGGCGTTGAGCACGATGTCGGCGGGCTGCTGGGCCGGCTCGGGCACGGCCACGGCGGGCAGCATCTCGCTCAGGTCGGAGACCAGCTTGCGGGCGTTGGACAGGCGCCGGGACCAGATGGCCAGCTCGACGTCTTGTTCAAACAGCGCCACGGCCAGGGCGCGCGCGGCGCCCCCCGCGCCCAGCAGCAGCAGCTTGGGCGTGCCGCGGCCCTCGCCCTTGCTGCGCGAGCCCGGGCCGGCGCTGTTCTTCCAGGCGCTCTGCACCACGGCGTCGAGCCAGTCCGAGGGGGGGCCGTCCACGTGACGCCAGGCCTTCAGCACGCGCGGCAGCAGGTCGCAGGCGGCCTTCCAGTCGGTATTGCGCGCCTGCCAGCCTGCGGGCGTGCGCAGCAGGGTGTTGGCGGCGCCGGTGGAGCTGGCCCCGGGCAGGGCCGCGGCGGCCGCGGTCAGGGCCTCGCGCTTGAGCGGGTGTGTGACCGCCATGCCGTCCAGGCGCAGCTCGTCCACCAGCGGCATGAGGTCCGCCAGCTTGTCCAGCTCCATGGGCACCATGCGCGTGTTCTGGGCCACGCCGCGCAGCACGGCGTTGTGATAGCGCGGCGACATGCTGTGTCG
>Ga0164313_10004234_pt1 | contig 12829 bp, 5 predicted proteins | sample GuaBasSedimGuay4_FD_113735 | JGI IMG/M metagenome (GOLD analysis project Ga0164313, IMG submission 113735) | Subseafloor sediment microbial communities from Guaymas Basin, Gulf of California, Mexico - Guay4, Core 4569-4, 0-3 cm | ecosystem: Environmental > Aquatic > Marine > Hydrothermal vents >... | reverse complement strand
CCGCCGCAGCTGGAGCCGGGCTCGGTGGACGTGGTGGTCGTCAATGCCATGGGTGATGAGGCTCGTCTGGACGACGCCTTTGTGTTCATTGACGGCGGCGTGCCCAGCATCGGCTCGGTCTTCCCTTCCGCGGGCGACGTCAACGGCGGCACCTGGGTCTCGATCAACGGCAGCGGCTTCGGCCCGGTCAGCAGCGTGTTCTTCAACGGCACGCCCGCGGCTTCGCTGGAGCTGGTGTCGGCCAGCCTGCTGCGCGCGCTGACGCCCGGGCTGCCCCAGGGACAGTACGACGTGACCGTGGCCCAGTCCGGCTGCGCCAACGACATGTGGGCCACCGAGTTTGGCGCCTTCGACGCGCTGCAGCTCGGCCCCGACCCGACCATCGACAGCGTGACTCCGCACGTGTTGAGCCAGGGCGGCAACGAACTGCTCACCATCACCGGCACGGGCTTCATCAACAGCGCCGTGGTGGAGCTGTTCAACGACCCCGGCACGGGGGACGGCGGCACAGCGCTCGTGACCACCTTTGTCAGCAGCACCGAGCTCAAGGCCGCCACGCCGGCGGGCCCCTTGCCGGGCGGCGACCATGCCCTGGTGGTGCGCTTTCCGGGCGGCCAGGCCGACCTGCTGCCCGACGCTGTGGAGGTGGACGCGCCCACGCTCACCGGCGTGTCGCCGGCGGTCTTTGCCCAGACCGGCGGTGTGACGCTCAGCATCACAGGCACCGAGTTCACCGACAGCGCCGTGGTGGAGCTCTTCACCGACCTGAACGACTTCAGCGGCGGCACGCCCCTGGCCACCACGTTTGTGTCCGAGGTCGAGCTGCTGGCGGAGGTGCCCTTCAGCATGGCGCCGCTGCCTGCCGGCCTGGCCAACGTGGTCGTGAGCATGGACGGCCCGCTGGTGGCCGCTTTGGCCGGCGGCGTTCAGATCCTGGCGCCCAGCCTGGACAGCGTGACGCCGTCCCAGCTCAGCCCTTCGGGTGACGAGGTCCTGACGCTCACCGGTGTCGGCTTCACGCCGGACGCGGTGGTGCGCCTGTTTGCCGACGAGGGCGACCTCTCGGGCGGCACGCAGCTGGTGGCCACGGTGGTCTCCGATACCGAGATCAGCGTGATCACGCCCATCGGTCCCCTGCCGGGCGGAGACGCGACGCTGGCCATCGACCTGACCGGAGGCCTGGTGGCCGCCGACGTCAACGGCGTGAACGTGCTGTATCCCAGCATCGCAGCGGTGGCGCCGGGGCAGCTGGCCTCCACCGGCAACGAGGTCTTCACGGTCACCGGCAGCCACTTCGTGGACGGTCTCTCGATCGTGGAGCTGTTCACCGACGCGGTGACCCTGGAGGGCGGCACGGCCCTGGCCACGACCTTCGTCAACAGCACCACGCTCACGGCGGTCACGCCCAACGGCCCGCTGCCGCTCGGCAACGTCAACGTGGCCGTGCGCATGGCCAACGACGTGGTGGCGCTGGCGCAGGGCGCTTTGGGCTTCTCCGCCGCGCTCAGCAACGGCAACAAGGCCAGCGGCGAGCTGGGCGACGACGACCCGTCGGACGAGGTGGTCTTCGACGGGCTGGCCGGCACCCAGGTCACGATCATCCAGCGCCGCGTGGGCAAGACCGATCTGATCCCCAAGCTGAAGCTGGTGGATCCGGACGCTGCGGTGCTGGTGAGCACCGACGAGGCCGACCCCGAGTTCGACGCCGAGCAGGTCAAGCTCACGGCCAAGAGCGCCATGCTGCGCAAGGTGGTGTTGCCGCAGACCGGCCGCTATCGCCTGCTAATCCAGCGCGAGTCCGGCGCCGGGCCCTACAAGCTCTCATTCCGCGAGAAACTGCCCCTCGAGGCCCGGCGCATCAAGCTCTCCAAGCCGGACGATGTCACCCTGGGACCCAAGCAGCACGAGATCGTCTTTGACGCCAAGGCGGGGACGCGCATCACGGGCACATTCCGGGGGAGTAAGAAAGACGGGCTGAAGCTCGTCCTGAGCAGCTTGCAAGACCCTGACGGGGTCCAACTGCTGCAGACCCTGGAGGACGGCACCGTGCTGGGAGCTCAGGACTTGATCGAACGGGTGACGGTCGGCAAGGATCAGATCTCGGTGCGTCTCAAGCAGGTGGCGCTGCCGGCCTTTGGCAGCTACCGCATGGTGTGGAGCGCCGGGGGTGAGACGAGCGGGATCGTGACCGGCCGTTTCAACCTGCGCCCTCCCAAGGTCAAGGCGACCTTCGAGCTCTGAGCCGAGCTGACCGAGGAGAGAACGGCGAATGGCCGCGCGCGTGTTCCACCGGCTGCTCCTGCTGGCCGTGGCGCTGGTGCTGGTGGCGTCGTCATCCGATGCCTGGGTGCGCCTGCACACGTCCGGCGGGTCGGTCTTCTTCTGGCCCCAGAACAAGCTGCCCCTGAGCTACGTGTTGCATGCGGACGGCTCGGCCGACGTGCCCGGGGACGCCGACGACGTGGCCCTGCGCCGGGCGTTCGCCGCGTGGGAGCAGCTGCCCGGCTCCAGCGTGAGCTTCTTGGAGAACGCCGACCCGACCCAGCGCGCGCGCAGCGACTGGGAGGCCGACAACCTGCACCTGGTGCTGTTCGACGAGGGCGACGGCTTCTTTCCGTTTGGCGCAGGCGTCGTGGCCGTCACGCCGATCCAGTTCGAGGTTGCCAGCGGCCGCATCGTGGACGCCGACATCCTCTTCAACGCCAACGACGGCCCTAGCGAGGGCGGCTTCCGGTTCTCTGCCGACCTGTCGGGAGGGGCGTTCGACATCCAAGGCGTGGGCGCCCACGAGATCGGGCACTTCATCGGCATCGGGCACAGCCAGGTGCTGGGAGCGACCATGGCGCCCTTCACGGGCTTCGCCAACTTCGGTCCGCGCACGCTGCATGCCGACGACGCCGCGGCGGCCGCCGCGATCTACCCCGGGCCGCCCGCGGGCGTCATCAGCGGCGTGCTCACGCCGGCCGTGGACGGCGCCAACGTGTGGGCGCGCTCGACCAGCACGGGGCAGGTCGTGAGCGGCGCCTACTCGGTGGGGGGCGCGTACACGCTCACGGGTCTGCCGGCCGGCAGCTACGTCGTGACCGCCGCGCCGGTGGCCGAACCGCTCGACCCGGACAGCATGCACAGCTCCCCGGGGGCCGCGGGCGTGCCCAACGGCTTCGACAGGTCCTTCTCGCCCGCGTCCACGGCGCCGATCGAGGTGGCGCAGGGCTCCAGCGTGCTCGTGCCGCCGCTGACGCTCGCTCCAGACAGCGTGCTGCGCGCCATCGCGCCCCAGACGTCGATCAAGATCTGCCGCGGTGGCCAGGTCTTCTTCATCGTGTTCCTCGAGAACCCGGGCCTTGGAGAGGAGGTCTCGGTCGTCGCGGCCGACATCCCTGGCGACGGCCTGAACCCCCTGAGCGTGACCCACACCGGCACCACGGCGAACGTCACCATCCAGGCCTCTGCCAGCGCCGAGCTGGGCCTGCACGACCTGAGCCTGCTGGGCGACGACGGACGGCTCACCACCCTCAACGGCCTGCTGGAAGTGCTGCCCGCACCCATGTCCCTGGAGCAGCTCGTGCCGGCCTGCGCCCCCGCGGCCGGCGGGACGCAGATCATGCTGCTGGGCGACAACCTGGCCGACGTGGCCGAGGTGCTGGTGGGCGGGACGCCGGCGGCGCTGGATGCGGTGGCGCCGGACGGCTCGTCGCTGCTCGTCACGCTGCCCGCCATGGCGCCCGGGCCGGTGCAGTTGGTGCTTTACGACGTGTCGGGCGGCGAGCGGCGCGCTGAGTTCGAGATCGTGCCGGGCGCGGCTCCGCTGATCGGCGGCGTGTTCCCGCAGGCGGGCAGCACGGCCGGCGGCACGCTGCTCACCATCTCCGGCTCGGGCTTCGACGACGACACCGCGGTGGAGCTGGGCGGCGTGGTCGCGGCGGTCCTGTCCCGCACGGCGACCTCGCTGGTGGTCTCCTCCCCGGGCGGCGCGGCCGGCGACGTCACGCTGGTGGTGCGCCACGGCTGCTGCAGCGACCTGGCCGACTCCGCGTTTGGCGCCTTCAGCTACGTGGCGGCGGACGATCCGATCATCACGGCGGTCGACCCGCCGCTGCTCGCGCGCGAGGGCGGCCAACTGCTGCGCGTGAGCGGCAGCGGCTTCGACGGCACCACAGTGGTGGAGCTGTTCGTGCAGGCGGACGACGGCAGCGGCGGGACCACGCTGGTCACGGCGTGGGACGGCGATCAGCTCACCGCCACCACGCCCGCAGGCCCCCTGCCCGTGGGGGACGCCGCGCTGCTGGTGCGCCGGGCCGACGGCGCCGCGGCGGTGTTCGCGCACGGCGTTCAGGTCGCGCCGCTGCTCGGCAACGGCCTGCGCCTGCAGGGTGTGCTCAGCGGCGCGGGCGACACCGACGCGGCCCTGCTCGACGGCCTCGCGGGCACCCGGCTCACGGTCACCGTGAAGCGTCTGGGCAAGAGCGACCTGACGCCCTTCGTGACCCTGTTGGGCACGGACGGTGAGCCCTGGGTGAGCAGCGATCCGGCCAGCCCCGCCTTCGACGACGCGCTCAGCAAGAGCTCAGCAAGGAGCGCTCGGCTCAAGGCGTACGTGTTGCCGGAGACCGGGCGCTACACCTTGCTGGCGGGCGCGCTGGCGGGGGCGGGCAGCTTCCGCATGACCACGCGCGAGGTGCTGCCCACCCAGGCCCGACGCTTCCGGCTCTCCAAGAAGGACGGCGTGTTCCTGGGCCTGCCGCCCACCCCCGAGGGCCCCGGACCCGGCGACGACGACAGCAGCGGTACGCCGTTCATCACCCGCATCGACGCCAAGGCCGGCTCGTTGCTGAGCGGCTCCATCAAGGGCAGCAAGAAGGAGGGCCTGCGTCCGTTGCTCGTGATCACCGATCCAGACGGCATGCCGGTGCTGACGGCGTCCGCGTGTGGTGTCGCTGGCAGCGAGCAGGCCCTGGCCGCCACCAAGATCCTGAACGACGGACGCAGCCTGCGACTCAAGCGGCTGGAGCTGACGAAGTTCGGCAGCTACACCCTGACGCTCACGGCCTGCGAGGCCAGCAGCGGTGTGGTCAGCGCGGGACTCAACTTCAGGGCGCCCAAGTCCAAGGGCACCTTCGTCGAGGGGCCCTGAGCCCGTGCGCCTGGCCAGCGGTCAACTGCTCGGGTACTGCACCAACGTGCACCCCTACGACGACGTGGCCGGCATGCTCGCCGCGCTGGAGCGCCACGCCGTGCCGCTGCGCCGCGAGCTGGGCCTGTCGCAGGCGTTGGGGGTCGGCCTGTGGCTGCCGGCCAGCGTGGCCCGCGAACTGGCGGCCGACCCGACGCCGCTGCGTCGCCGGCTGGAGCAGCTGGGCCTGTACGCCTTCACCGTCAATGCCTTCCCCTATGGCGCTTTCCACGCCGAGCGCGTGAAGGGCGAGGTGTTCCGTCCCACCTGGGCCGAGCCCGAGCGGCTGCACTACACCCTGGCCGCGGCCGAGGCCCTGGCCGGCCTGCTGCCCGAGGGCGAGCAGGGCTCGCTGTCCACTCACTCGGGCAGCTACAAGCCCTGGGGGCCGGGCGCCAACGACGAGGACGCCATCGTGGCGGGGCTGCTGGCGGCGGCCGACGGCCTGGCGGCGCTGGAGGCGCGCAGCGGGCGACGCATCAACCTGGCCATCGAGCCCGAGCCCTTGTCGTTCCTGGAGACCACCGACGAGGTCGTGGACCTGTTCACGCGTCGCTTGATGCCTGCGTCGGACGCGGCCCGCCGCCACCTGGGCCTGTGCTACGACGCCTGCCACCAGGCCGTGGAGTGGGAGGACATGGCGGCCTCGGTGTCCGCTCTGCGCGCAGCGGGCGTGCCCCTCGCCAAGGTGCAGCTCAGCTCCGCCGTGGTGCTCAACAACCCGGGCCAGGACCGGGAGCTGCTGCGGCCCTTCGCCGAGGACCGCTGGTTTCATCAGGTGGTCTACCGGGACGCGTCCGGAGCGCTGGTGCGTCTGCCCGACCTGCCCGAGGCCCTGGCCGACGAGGCCGCCGCCCGGGCCGACGAGTGGCGCGTGCATCTGCATGTGCCGCTCTTCGCCGACCCGCTCGACGACGAGGGCCGGCTGGCCACCACGCGTCCGTGGCTCGAGCGCCTGCTGGCCGAGGTGGGCTCGACGGAGGTGACACCGCACCTGGAGATCGAGACCTACTCGTTCGGCGCCATCCCCGCCGCGCGCCGCCGCGCCCTGGGCGCCGAGACGCTCGACGCCTGCCTGGCGGCCGAGTTCCGCTGGGTCATCGAGCGCCTCGCGCGGCCAGCCGCGGGAGCGAGCCCGCGCTGAGCAGACGCCGAGTGCGGGCGCAGCGACGGCTGCGCGCCACGCAGCCAGCCCCTGACTTCCCGGTTCTGTCACATCGTCGGCATGGATGCGTCAGAGATGAGACAGCACTTCCGCGATCACCCCCGTTACGAATCCCCCTATGAACCCCGTTGGAGCGAGCGGACGCTGGACGCTGACTGCCGCCCCGCAAAGTTTCTTCGGCATGTCTGCAAGAGAAGCAGGGCCTGGGGGAGTCAGTCACCCGTGAGTCCTGGTTGGTCTTGGCAGCAGACCGGTTGGAGAAGCCGGCCCTGGAGCGCCTCCCCGCAACGCGAGCGGAGGCCACACGCAGCACGCGGAGGAGAGCTGACGGCATGTTGACCTTGATACTGATGGCCCTGCTGGCGACGCCAGCGGCAGCGGTTGCAGCGGCTCCACTTCCCCGCGTCGCCGTCCCGGCGGCCCTGCCCGTTCCCGCGGCGATGCTCACGGCGCGGCCCGCCACGCCGCTCGCCGCCAAACCGGGTCGCGTGGCCGAGATCGTGGACCTGGCCTTCCCCGACGGCGCGCCCTTCGATGTGCATGGCAAGGGCAGCCGCGAGACCTTCCTGGCCGTGCTTCAGACCGAGCTGTTCCTGCACGAGGCCGTGGGGCCTTTCGACGTCTACCTCATGCTGGCCGACGGCTGGGCCAGGTCGCGCGACGGCAGCAAGGCCATGAAGGCTGTGGTGAAGGGGCTGCAGCCCACGGTGCAGGTCATGTCCGCCTACTTCGGCAAGCAGGAGGGGCTGATCGGTGGGCGGCGCCTGCCCATCGTGCTGACCCACGCCAGTCGCGCTGAGGGTGAGCGCTCCTTCGACCAGGTCGTGGCGCTGCTGGAGTGGGCCGAGGACGACTACAGCGGCTGGAAGCAAGGCGGCAATCCGCTCAACGACGCCAAGCTGCTGGCCGGTCTCAACGTGCGCACCTGGGAGGTGCAGGTCTTCAATCTGGCTCACGAGTTCGCGCAGTCCCACGGCAAGGACTTCCTGAACCACGGCCTGGGCTACTACCAGCTCGCCCACGTGGCCGCGCGCGTCCTGCGCCAGGGTGCCTGGGGCATGGTGCCGCCGTGGCTGGCCCAGGGCATCACCGACGAGCTCGACATCGCCGCGTACGACGAGGCCTGGGTGGGTGGCGATCTCTGGATCCGTCAGACGCCCGGTTGGTTCCGTCCGGGGTGGTCGGGCTTTGTGCCGCAGGGCAGCGCGCCGCCACCCGCCGTGACGGGTCCGCCCGCCGACCTGGCCGTGACCGTGCGCAACACCGGCGACTCCTGGCAGCGGCGCTCCAGCAGCAACTCGCGGCACTGGGAGAACCTGGTCACCGACCTCAAGAGCGACGCTCCCGCCAGCTTCTCGTTCATGGCCGACAACGAGAGCTTCATGCCCCGCGACCGGGCCCTGTCTCGCGCCACGCTGCACGTCATGCTCGAGCTGGCCGCGCCGACCGGGCGCCAGGGGCTGCTCTCCCTGCTGGACCGGGTCCCGACCCAGCCGCCCAGCGGCATGTTCGACTCGGACCCCATCACCGTGGCCTTCAACAAGGCCCTGGGGGGCGTGCCGGCCGTGGACGAGCTGGAGGCGATGTCCATGGAGGAGATGCTGGTCGCCATCGGACACAGCGAGATCATCGAGCGGCTCAAGGCGGCGGGCGCCGGCGAGATGTTGCGCATCCCCGATCACCGCGAGCAGGCCGAGTGGCTCTACCGCCGGCCGCAGTTCGACGGCGCCACGCGGCAGCGCATCTGGAACGACATCCTGGAGGCGGAGTACTTCCAGCAGCTCGCCGAGTGGAAGCACCTCGGCGCGGCGCTCGATCGCGGCATGCGCCAGACGTTCCAGCTCTCCAAGCGTTACCCCAAGCGCGAGCGTGACGTCGAGCGCGTGGCTGAGGCCTTCTGGCAGGGCGTCCAGGACAGCTGAGCCGGCTCTGGCCGGTGGCCGCCGAGCCATGGGTGATTCTGGCGTCCGTGTGATCCGAGGCTATGCTCGCTCGCCATGAACGGCGACCCGAGCAGCGACCCGAGCCGTGGTGTGGACGGCGGTCTGGGTGTCGACACGGCATCTGACCTGGCCGATCTGGATCACACGCCCGAGCAGATGGCCGCCATGGGGCGGGCCGTGCTCGACATGGTGGTGGCGCACCAGAAGGAGGTCATGCACGCGCCCTGCCGCGGCGGCGTGCAGGCCGACGATGTCTGCCGCGCCATCCGCCAGCCGCTGCCGCCGGAGCAGGGTCGGGAGATCGAGGAGGTCCTGAGGCCGCTCTTCGACGACTGGGTCAAGCGCTCATTCACCACACCGGGGCCGGGCTACATGGCCTTCGTGCCGGGGGGCGGGCTGTTCAGCTCGGTGCTGGCGTCGCTGGTGGGGGAGGGCACCAACCGCTTCACCGGCATCTTCGCCGCGGCGCCCGCGCTGGTGCAGCTCGAAGGCGACGTGCTCGATTGGCTGGCCGGCTGGATGCAGTACCCCGCCGAGGCCCGGGGGTTGCTCACCACGGGCGGCTCCATGGCCAACTTCAGCGCCATCGTGGTGGCGCGCGAGACGCTGTTGGGCCAGCAGCTGCGGGACGGCGTGCTCTACACCTCGACCCAGGTGCACCACTGCGTCACCAAGTCGGCGCGCATGGCGGGCATCCTCGCCGACCGTGTGCGTATGGTGCCCGTGGACGCGCACTACCGCATGCGCATGGACGCCTTGGCCGAGGCCATCGCCGCTGATCGCGCGGCGGGGCTCAAGCCCTTCCTGGTGGTGTCGTCGGCGGGTACCACCAATACGGGCGCGGTGGATCCGCTGCCCGCGATCAACACGCTCTGCCACGAGCAGGGTCTCTGGCACCACTGCGACGGCGCCTATGGAGCCATGTTCCACATGGTGCCGGAGCTGCGCGGCGTGCTGGACGGCCTGTCGCAGACGGACTCGCTCACGCTCGACCCGCACAAGGGCATGTTCCTGCCCTACGGTACCGGCGCGCTGCTGGTGCGCGACGGCGCCAGGCTCAAGGCGGCCCACGGCGCCAGCGCCGGCTACCTGCCCGATGCCGCCGACGAGGAGTTCTACGACCCGGCCCAGTACGGCCCCGAGTTGTCCCGCGACTACCGAGGGCTCAAGGTCTGGTTGCCGCTGCAGGTGCTGGGCGCCGCGCGCTTCCGCGCCGCCGTGCACGAGAAGTACCTGCTGGCCCAGGAGTGCGCCGAGGCGGTCAGCCGCATCCCCGGCGTGGTCATGGATACCTGGCCCGAGCTGTCGTTGTTCAGCTTCCACCTCACGCGGCCGCGAGCCGGCGCAGGTGCCGAGGCGCCCGCCGCAGAACCCGCCGACCTGGCCGAGGAGAACCGCCTGACCCGGGCGCTGATGGAGGGCGTCATCCGCCGCGGCCGCGTCATGCTCAGCGGCTGCGAAGTCGACGGGCGCTTCCTGGGCCGCGTGTGCATCCTCTGTTTCCGCTCACGTCGGGCCCAGATGGAGGCCTGTGTGGAGGACCTGGCCAGCGCGGCCGCCGAACTCCTGGCTGGCGCCTGAACGCCGGACCCGGCCGCCCTGGCCGGGCATGACACCGGCATGACATTCGCGGGACCCTCCCAGGCTACACTCGCACGGTCATGCACCGTATCGCCATCGCTGGCCTCTCGATCCATCGCACCGACGTGTCGGGCCTGGAGTCCGTGCGGCGGCCCGACGATCAGCAGCGCTCGGCCTTCCTGCGCGACCTGGCCGACGCCCTGGGTGCCAGCGAGCTGGTGCTGCTCTCCACCTGCAACCGGGTGGAGGTGATCTACGCCCGCGAGGAAGGCGACGCGCCGGACGGCGACGACCTGCCGGCCCTCGCGCGGGCCCTGTGTGTCGAGCAGGACGACGGCGCGGACCTGGCGGCCCGGCTGGCGCTGCGCACCGGGCGTGAGGCCATCCACCACCTCTTCCGCGTGGCCGCGTCGCTCGACTCCCTGGTCCTGGGGGAGGATCAGATCATCGCCCAGGTGCGCGAGGCCTACGGGCGCTCGGCGGACATCGGGCTGGTGGGCACGCTGCTGTCGCCGCTGTTCCACGCCGCGCTGCAGATCGGCAAGAAAGTGCGCAGCGAGACCGAGCTGGCGCAGCACCCGCTCTCGGTGGTGAATCTGGCGGTGGCGCGCCTGGCCAATCGCGCCGGCCAGCACCCCGCGCTGGCGGTGCTGGGAGCGGGCGAGATGGGCGCCTTGCTGACCCGGGCGCTCGGCGCCGCCGGGCTGCCGCCGTCGGTCATCGCCAACCGCACGCGCGAGCGCGCCGTGGTCCTGGCGGGCGAGCTCCGCTGCGCGGCCGTCTCGCTGGACGACTTCGTGGCGGGCGTGGTGCCGGTGGACGTGATCGTGTCGGCCACCTCGGCGCCGGGCACGATCCTGTCCGCCGAGCGCCTCAGTGCCTTGGCGGCCGTGGCGCCCGCCGGACGCGGCCTGACGGCCATCGATCTGGCCGTGCCGCGTGACATCGCGGCCTGCGACGACGCCGACGTGTCGGTGATCTGCCTCGACGACCTGCGCGCCGAGGCCGACGCCAACCGCGCCCTGCGGGCCGAGGCCGCCGCCGTGGCCGAGCAGATGGTGGACGCCAAGCTGGAGCGCTACGTACGCCGCTTCCACGAGGAGCTGGCCGCGCCCGCCGTGGCCTGCCTGCGCCAGGAGAGCTCGCAGCTGCTCGAGCGCGAGCTCAACGGCCTGCTGGGCGGTCGCCTGTCGCACCTGGCCGAGGGCGACCGGCGCGTGCTGGAGCGCTGGGCGCGCTCAACCTTCGGCCGTCTGCTCCACCTGCCCGTCAGCGCCCTCAAGCGCATGGCCGCCGACACCAACGGTCACGACCCGACCGACACGGAGGACGCACAGTGACCGTGCGCATCGGTACTCGCGGTTCCGACCTGGCCCTGTGGCAGGCCCACTGGGTGGCCGAACAGCTGGCGCCGGAGACCGACGTCGAGCTGGTCGTCATCAAGACCAAGGGCGACGCCATCGACAAGCTCCCGCTGAGCAAGGTGGAGGGCAAGGCCTTCTTCACCGCGGAGATCGAGCGGGCGCTGCTGGACAGCGAGGTCGACCTGGCCATCCACAGCCACAAGGACCTGGAGACCGAGTGCGATCCGGCCCTGGCCGTGGTGGCCGTGCCCGCGCGGGGCCCGGTGCAGGAGCGCCTGCTGATGACGTCGGCCGCACACGACCCTTCGGCGCCGCTGCTGCCGCTGGCGGAGGGGTCCAAGGTGGGCACCAGCGCGCCGCGTCGCCGTGTGCAGCTGCTGGCCCTGCGCCCCGACCTGGAGCTGGCCGAGCTGCGCGGCAACGTGCCCACGCGCGTGCAGCGCCTGCGCGAGGGACGCTACGACGCCATCGTGCTGGCGGCCGCGGGCCTCGAGCGCCTCAAGCTGGACGTGGGCGGCTTGGTGACGCGCGACCTCGACCCGGGGCTGTTCGTGCCGGCGCCGGCCCAGGGCGCCCTGGCCGTGCAGGTGCGCGTCGCCGACACGGAGCTGACCGCCCTGCTGCAGCGCGTCATGCACGACGAGACCACGCTGGCCGAGGTGTCCGCCGAGCGCTGGCTGCTGCGCCGCGCGGGCGGCGGGTGCCACATGCCGCTGGGTTCGCTGGTGCGGCCCGCCGAGGACGAGCAGCCGGGCCGCGCCGTTTCCAAGGCGGTCGGCAGCGGCACGGCGGCGATGGCGAGCGATGCGGCACAGCCCGCCGGCCCACAGACGGACGCCGCCGCGCCCGCCAGCGAGAGCGCCGACCCCGCGGGGGACGCCAGCTCGGACGACGCGCCCCCGGCGGAGAGCGCCGGCGCCTACGAGGCGCGGGTCTTCCTCGGCGCCGGCCACCCACAGGAGGCCGATCCGTCGCGCTGGATCGAGGCCCGTGGCGACACGCCGCAGCAGGCCGCCAGCAACGCCTGGGAGCAGATCGAGTCGGGTGGCGCCACGGGCGCCGGCCCCCTGTCGGGGCTGCAGATCGCCCTGGTGGGTTCGGCCGAGGGGGGCTCCGGCATCGGCGCGCGCCTGGAGGAGCTGGGCGCCCGCGTGCGCCACGAGAAGGTGCTCGCCTTCCGCGACGTCAAGGCGCCCGAGCTGCCCGCGCGGCTGGCGCGCCTCAAGCCGGGGGACGTGCTGGCGGTCACCAGCCGCGAGGCCGCAAACCGCCTCTCCGGCCACCGCGTGCCCTCGGGCGTGGAGGTGGCCGCCGTGGGCCCCGGCACGGCCCACGCCCTGTCTGCCTCCGGCATCCGCGCGACGCTGGTGGGCAAGGGCGGCGCCCGCGCCCTGGCCGCCCGCATCGAGGTGCGCGAAGGCGGCCGGGTGCTGTTTCCGAGCGCGCTCGAGGCGCGACCCGAGCTACCCAACGCCCTGCGCGCGCGCGGCATCCAGGTGGACCCCATCGCGCTATACCGCACCGTGGCCGCCGATCAGCCCGAGCTGGCCGAGGACGCCGACGTGGTGGTCTACATGAGCCCGTCATCGGTGGCCGTGGCCGT
>Ga0164313_10004233_pt1 | contig 12829 bp, 7 predicted proteins | sample GuaBasSedimGuay4_FD_113735 | JGI IMG/M metagenome (GOLD analysis project Ga0164313, IMG submission 113735) | Subseafloor sediment microbial communities from Guaymas Basin, Gulf of California, Mexico - Guay4, Core 4569-4, 0-3 cm | ecosystem: Environmental > Aquatic > Marine > Hydrothermal vents >... | reverse complement strand
TTAACCCATATATTTTTCAATTAGTTAACGTTTTTCAATATCCCCCGGTATTATCCAGTAAAGTGTCCATAAACACCATCTGAGGGGACCCGCAACCACCCCGCAACCACCACCCAGAAACCTTAGGCGAAAGCCATTTTCCTGCAGGACTATCAGGAGTTGATCCAGTCCAGGCCGCCTTTGAGGTCATTGAAGATCTTGATTTTGGCGTCGGGGACTTCGATTTCGGAAATACTTTCGAGAAGAGCCCCCATTTTGGTCAACGTGGCGGTGGAAAACACCAGGGCTGTTTTGCCGCCCGCCCGGGAATGGGAAGTCGATTTTACCTGCTGGGCAACGCGGCTGATATCCGCGGGGGCGAGGCGGGACACGTCGGCCTCGGTAAAATCCCACAGGGCATTGAGGCTGGGTGTGCCCTTGTAGAGGGAGCGCACCTGCTCCTCTATATCCTCTGCCGTTACCTGATCGCTGCACACATAGGTGGTCAAATTGAGCTTCTCATCGTAATGCGGTTGGATCATGCGGATGGCTCCCCTGTGCAAATTCGTATTAATTTTAATGGGCGGCCAGCGGAGGATCTCCCCCTGTTCTGGTAGGTAAATGTTAGTTTCAGATGCTCCTGATCGCACATGTTGAAAATTGAGGGCAGGAAAAGTCTTTTACTGTTCCGCATTTTGTTCCACTATTTTCCAACAGGTATTACACGTCCTCTTTCAAAGGAGCCCGCGCCATGGTGCGCATCTACACCCGGACCGGTGACGGGGGAGATACTTCTCTCGGCGACGGGTCCCGCGTATCGAAATCCGGTCCCCGGGTCGCGCTTTACGGGGAAGTGGACGAGTTGAACAGTTGGTTGGGCCATTGTGCCGTGACTTTGGCGGAACCGGGATTGGAAGTCCCCGGGGTTTCCGTGAATGATCTACAGAATATCCAGAGCCGCCTGTTCTCGCTGGGGGCAATTCTGGCCAACCCCTCCCAATCCACGGAGATAGCGGAAAAGTCCCCGGAGGAACAACCTTTCTCCCCGGGAGAATTGGAAAGCCTGATCGATATCATGGACGATTCGCTTCCCCCCTTGAAGAACTTCATCCTGCCGGGAGGGTGTGCCGCCGCGGCAGCTTTGCATCTTGCACGCGCGGTGTGCCGCAGGGTGGAACGCGGGGCGGTGGAACTGGCTGCCGCGCAACCCGTGCCTGCGGGGGCCGTAATCTATCTGAACCGCTTGAGTGACTACCTGTTCATCGCGGCGAGGGCAGCCAACGACGCGGCCGGAGTCCCCGATATTCCCTGGACCGACACCAAGGGAGACGGTTGAGTGTTTTTTCTCGGTCTTTTTTCCGGAGATTCTTCGAATAAAGGTCCCGGCGCCGGTGTATCCCACCCGTCGCCAGGGTCCGGTAAAGCAGATGGGGACCCTTTTGGCGCTGAACGCCGGCAGGATCGCGAAGATATCGTGCGCTTCCTGGACGGCGACACCGAAGGGTTTGAACGGCTAATGACACGGTACCGCCAAAGAGCCTATGGAATTGCCCTGAGTCTGACGGGCAATCACGACGATGCGATGGACGCCGTCCAAAAGGCCTTTATTCGCATCCACCGTTCTTTGGGGAAATTCCGTATCGATGATCCCTTTTTTCCCTGGCTCTATCGTATCGTCCGCAACGCCGCCCATAACCAGCGGCGGGACGAAAAACGGCACAAGGGGGAAGTGCCGTTGGAATGGGTCAAACAATCGGACGGCCGCCCGGACCCCCTGTCCGAAACGGTGGCCGATGACCTGCGGGAAAGAATCTGGAACGGACTCCAGGAGCTTCCCGAGGAAATGCGTGAGGTGTTTCGCCTCTACCATTTCGAGGGTCACAAATATCGTGAGATCGCCGACCTGCAGGGAGTGCCCCTCGGGACGGTGATGTCGCGGCTGCACGCGGCGCGCCTGAAACTGCGCAAAGCCGCCGGCCTGGAGGAAGAATCGTGAATGAGAAAGGGCCCTTTGACCCCCGGAAGGAAGCCCCTCTGCTGAGCGCCTACGTCGACGGTGAACTGGAACCCGGAGATGTGGCGCGCGTCGAGGCCCATCTGGAGGCAGATGAAAAGTCCCGCCGCGAGGTGGAGCAGCTGCGCCGGCTCAAGGCCGTCACCGGAGCCATGCGCCTGAAGGAACCGCCCGCCGAGGAATGGGAAGTGTTCTGGCAGAGCGTGTACAATCGGGCCGAGCGGTCCGTCGGTTGGATCCTGCTGTGTGTGGGCCTGGTGGTAATCGGGGCCTGGGGATTGACCGAGATCCTGGCCGCGCTGCTCAAGACCGACAATCTCCCCCTGGCCGCCAAGGGTGGAATCTTCGTTTTGGCCGCCGGTGGGCTGGTGCTGACAATTTCAGCTCTCCGCGAACGGGTATTCAAACGCAAGCGCACACGCTACAAGGATGTCATTCGCTGACATCATCCGGAAGGTGAATAGATGAACGGATCCATGCTGGTAACGACAACACATGATGTGGCGGGTAAGCGCATTGCCAGAACCATTGGGCTGGTCAGGGGCAATACCATCAGGGCGCGTCACGTGGGCCGGGATTTTATGGCCGGGCTGAAAAACATGATCGGCGGCGAGATCAGCGAATACACCAAGATGATCGCCGAATGCCGTGAAGAAGCGCTGGATCGCATGATCGCCCAGGCTGAGGAAAACGGGGCCAACGCAGTGGTCGGCGTCCGTTTCGCCACCAGCGAAATGATGGAGCACGCGGCCGAACTTCTGGCCTATGGAACGGCGGTTATTCTGGAGGATCTGGAATAAATCATCTGGATCAGTCGGAAAATCCGGCAAGCCTGGCCGCCACCTGTTGACGCCAGGAGACCAGGCTTGCGGTGTTTTTCCCTTGCCTGTCCTGTGCGGAGATCACCCTGTCGATCAGTCCCGTCACTTCACCAAGCCGTAGACGGTTTTGGGATGCCGGCCTGTTGCCCGGATTGGCCAGGTAATCCTGCCAGATCGTATCGGCCAGGCCCAGGACCGCCGATGTGCGGGTCGGATCCATTTTTATCAGGCGTCGGAAATCCGTTTCGGCCCCCCGATAGTCCTTTTGAAAAAGTTGGAGTCCGGCTGCATGTTCGAGCCAATCCAGGCGGGTGGAATCCAGGGCGGCGCCCCGTTGGTATGCCTCGACAGCTTCCTGGATTAGACCCGTTTTTTCAGCTGCTATTCCGTGCGCCGCCGCTGTTTCCGCATCCTGCCCGCCCAGGGCGGCCAGACGGCGCGCGGGTATCAAGGCGGCCGAAAAATCTTCGTTCAGCACCCTGGCCAGGACCGCCATCTTCAATCCGTAGACATAGGTGCTGTCGGTGGCCACCGACCTGTCGTAGGCGTCTACGGCTTCGTCCACGTTCCCCAGGTTCAGCATGTAGGTTCCGTAGATAGCGTGAAACCGGGGGTTGCCGGGGCAGACCTCCCCTGACCTCCGGTAGTGCCGGATCACTTCGGATTGATTGCCCGCCACCTGATGATGGTAGGCGAATTGTTCATGAAGAAGCCCGTGGGGATAGGGGGCCAGATCCGCGGCTACCGCTTCCAGACGGGCAAGGGACCGCTCGCCGTTGGCGTTGAGGGCGAACCAGGGGACGGACAGGATCAGGGCGACACCGACCAGCCGGCCGGCAAGGGGGGCAGAGATGCCGCCGCCGTCCCTGCGCCCGGCAAGGGTGTACCATCCCGCCAGGACCAGCACCGATGCGTGCGGGGCAAAAAGATCCCAATCCCGGACGGCGCCCAGTTTCATGTGAACCAGGGCTAAAAGCAGAATAATCCACACCGAGGCGATTACAAGATGCGCCCAGGCGGAGCCGGCCTTTCCCCGCTCCGTTCCGCCGCGGAAAGCCGATATCAAAATAACCGTCGGAATAGGGGCCAGCAGCAAAATGAGATTCAGGGTGTCTTTGAAGTGCCGCCAGGTCAGCAGGCCGTCTGTGCCTGTCAGGGGAGCCAGGATGCCGGACCCACTGCCCACATGACCGAAATCTCCTGCCAACCGGTCGAGATTGTATCCGGAGGCGGCAAAGATTATTCCCGCGGTGGCCAGGGCGGCCACCGGAGGCCAGACCACCGTCAGGATCCTGCGCTGAAGGGATAACGATTCATTCTCCGGGGGGAAGGCAAGGGCCATCAGAAGAAGCGGCGCCAGAAACAGGGCGTTCAGGTGGCAGAACAAAGCCGCGCTCCAGGCCGCGGCCACGGCCAGGAGGCTGCCGCGTCCTTCCCGGTACAGTATGAAGCAGGTCAGAAAGATCAGAAGGAAAACGCTGAGAGGGGCGTAAACTTCCATGTATCCGAAAAATACCTGGACCGGAGCCGAAAAAATCAACATGGCATAGAGGAGGATTTTACCAGCCGGGTCGTGGGACAAATGACGGGCGGACCAGGCAGCGGCTGCAAGGTAACCTGCGCCCGAGAGACAGCTGATGACGGCGGCCACCCTGAAAGCGGCGGGCTCACCGCCGGCACCGGTCACTTGGTAGATACGGGCCATCAGGTGGTAGGTCATGAAATCGAAACCGTGGTACAGATTGTCGCCGGCCATCATCACGGCCAGGGTTTGACCGTCGCCCAGCATGTGGGTGGCGTCCCGAAGAAGCCAGAAAACCGCGGCGCCCGCCATTGGGACCAGCCCGAAGGCGATAAGGGGCCTGTCCAGCAAGCGGGGTCCCAGAAAGCTGGTCAGCCATTCACCGAACCGTTCGCCGGCTGGAGACCAGATTAATACCAGACCCGCGGCGGGGAAGGCCAAGCGGACCCAAAGCGGCAGCCAGGTCCCATGGTTCATTCCCCAGAGCCATGTTGCAGGCAGCCAGGGGGCCGCGGACATGAGTGCAACCAGAATGGTCAGTCCGGTTCTGGTCGAAATATCCCTGTCAAGTGGGGGAGTGGGACTCAAAACACCAATCCTGTAATGCGTCGCGGCCCGATTCAGCTTTTTGCCACTGTAATATTCCCGGCACGGGACGTCCACAGAAGCTTGCGGCGGTGAACTGGTGTGCCCCTAATTTAATGTTAATCAAAAAGACCCCATTGCACGGGACGAAATTCCGTGGTATGGTCAATCTCCCGCAGGGAGGGGAGAGACTCTCTTGTTGGGAACTATCATACGCTCCTTGGGGGAGGAGGACGTATCGCCCACCCCCAAGGGAATTCCTTTAACAGAATTCCAAGGGGGTTGGGCCATGAAATCCGGCCGGACACAAGCTCTGCTACTCATCTCATTGATCATTCTTCTTCTCTTACCAACCGCATCGTCCTTGGCCGATGAAATCACTCTGCCCCACAAAGCCGGCGAACTTATCATCAAGTTCAAAGACAACGCTCCCCAGTCCCAGAAGGACGCCATCCTCGCGGACCTCGGGGCTTCCCAGATCAAACATTTCAAGAGAATCAAATCCGATCAGAAACGGATTCAAGGCCTGACGGTGGGCAATGCCATCGGCCGGTACAAGAATCATCCCGCGATCGATTTCATTGAACCCAACTATATTTTGCAGGCGGTGGATGTTCCCACCGACCCCCGTTTCAATGAACTCTGGGGGATGTTGAATACCGGGCAGACCGGAGGGACGGCGGGGGCGGATATCGACGCCACCATCGCCTGGGATGTCTTCACCGGTTCCCACGACGTCATCGTGGGCGTGATCGACACCGGTGTCGATTACCTCCATCCCGATCTGGCGGCGAACATCTGGACCAACCCGGGTGAAATCCCGGACAACGGTATTGATGACGACGGCAACGGCTACATCGATGATGTCCATGGCTGGGATTTCATCAACAACGACAATGATCCCATGGATGACAACGGCCATGGCACCCACTGTTCCGGGACCATCGGCGGCATCGCCAACAATGGTATCGGTGTGGTCGGGGTCAGCCCGAACGTGTCGATCATGGCTCTGAAATTCCTGAGCGCCGGCGGCTCCGGCAGCTCGGCCGACGCCATCGATTGTCTGGAATACGCCACGATGATGGGCGCCAACCTGACCAGCAACAGCTGGGGTGGCGGTGGATCCTCCGAGGCCATGCGCCTGGCGATCGAGGATGCGGGCAGCCATAACAGCCTGTTTGTGGCTGCTGCCGGCAACTCGAGCTCCAACAACGATCTCAGTCCCCATTACCCGTCCAGCTACGATCTGGACAACGTCGTGGCCGTGGCTTCCACGGATCACAATGATGAGCTTTCGGGCTTCTCCAGTTACGGTGCGACTTCGGTCGATATTGCCGCTCCCGGCAGTAGTATTCTCAGCACCCTGCCCGGCAACTCCTACGGAGTGCTGAGCGGTACTTCCATGGCCACGCCCCACGTCTCGGGCGCCCTGGCCCTGATTTACGGGCGCTTTCCCGCGATCAACGCCCTGGACGCGAAGGCCCTGCTGCTCAACTTCGCCGATCCGCTTACGGAACTCGACGGGGTGGTCCTGTCGGGCGCGCGGCTGAACGCCTTCTGGCCGATCGCCGAACCGGACAGCATTCCTCCTGCCCAGATTACTGATCTGGCGGTGGCGATGGAAGGTTCCAACTGGCTGGATACCCAGTGGACGGCCGTCGGTGACGACGACAATACCGGACAGGCCAGCCGCTATGACCTGCGCTATTCCACGTCCCCCATCGACGACGCCAACTTCGACGCGGCCATGAGGGTCAACGGCACACCCAAGCCGGGCACCCCGGGTACCCTCGAAGAAATGCGGGTCACGGGACTCGATTTCACGACGACATATTACCTGGCCATCAAGGCCCTGGACGAGTTCGGCAACGCCGGACCGTTGTCGCCCCTGGCCATGGGAACAACCCTGGGGGCCCCGGACATCGCGGTGAGCCCCGCGTCCATGTCCGATGCCCTGCTGACAGGCGGCACGTCCTACCAGACCATGACCTTGAGTAATGTGGGTGCGGGAACCCTCGATTTCGAAATTCCCACTCCCATGCTGCTGGGCGGTCCCGTGGTGGCGAACGAATACATGGCGTTCCCCAAGGGCGCGGCTGATACCCGCGTGGGAGCCCCCGTGATCGACGGCGCCGGCGGACCGGATAATTTCGGTTACCGCTGGGTCGACAGCAACGATCCCTTCGGGCCGGTCTTCGCCTGGATGGATATTTCCGGAATGGGTTCGTTGGCTATGGACAGTGGTGACGACGCCACTGCCGGGCCTTTCCCCATCGGTTTCGATTTCCCCTTCTACGGCGGGGATTTCGACCAGTTCAACGTGTGCTCCAACGGCTTCATGAGCTTTTCGAGCAACAGCACCGACTACAATAACCAGCCTCTGCCTTCGGCCAGCGCGCCGGGGCATCTTGTCGCCCCGTTCTGGGACGATCTGGTGGTTGGTGGCGGCAGTATCTACTACTACAACGACGGCACCCGGCTGATCGTGCAGTGGGAAGGCGTTTCCCATTACGACGCTGGCGGGCCCTATTCCTTCCAGGCTCTCATTTATCCCGACGGGATCATTGAGTACCAGTACAACACGATGGCACCGCCAACGGACGATTGCACCGTGGGCCTGCAGAACGGCACCGGGACCGACGGTCTCGCGGTGGCCTTCAACACCCCCTACGTGGTCGACGGCCTGGCCGTGCAGATCCGCGCCATTCCGCAGTGGGTTACCGTTGCTCCGGCCGCGGGCACTGTCTGGTCGGCGGGAAGCACGGACCTGGATGTGACCTTCGACGCCTCCGGCCTGTTCGGCGGCACCTATGACGGGATCATCCGCGTCATCAGCAACGATCCGGACGAGGGTGAATACGAAGTTCCCGTGCAGCTGGTCGTGACCGGCGCGCCGGATATCTCCGTCAACCCGATGTTTTATGATTTTGGTGACCTGTTCCTGGGCGCTACGGCCCAGACCACGGTCATGATCAGGAACGTCGGCACCGATGTGCTGACCGTTACGGGGATCGCAACGGGCGACCCGGCCTTTACGGTGGACGTCGCTTCGGCCGTCCTGCTTCCCGGCGCCACGCAACCGGTGACGGTTACTTTCGCGCCGACGGTGGCACAGGTCTACAGCACCATGCTGACCATCACCAGTGACGACCCCAATGATCCTTCCATCATGGTGGATCTGACGGGCGCGGGCCTCGAACCGCCCGACTTCGATGTGACGCCGACCTCCCTGTTGAGCAACCTGTTCACGGGTGAAACGGATAGTCAGGAACTGCTCCTGACCAACTCCGGCGGCGCCGATTTCGAGTTCGACCTGAGTGTCGATTTCCATACCGACGTGACGGTTCATGAATACGTCGAGGTGGGCAAGGAAAGCGTCGATGCCCGTATTGGCGATCCAGTCCTGCTCGGAGAGGGCGGACCGGATATCTACGGTTACCGCTGGGTCGACAACAACGATCCGGGTGGACCGACCTACTCGTTCACCGATATCTCGACGACCGGTACGCCGGTATTTTCGGGTACGGCGGACGATACGAACGAAGGTCCGTTCCCCATCGGGTTCGACTTCAGCTTCTACGGAACCGCGTTCAGCGAGTTCAATGTGTGCTCCAACGGGTTCATCAGTTTTACCTCGACGAGCTCTTCGTACTCCAACCAGCTGCTGCCCAACGGCGGCGCTCCTGAAAACCTGCTGGCACCCTTCTGGGACGATCTGCGCATCGATACCAGCACCGGCGCCAACGTGTTCTACGAATACGACGGTGCCAGGCTGGTCGTGCAGTTCCACCGTGTGCCGGCGTACTATTCCACGGGGGAACACACCTTCCAGGTGATCCTCTACCCGGACGGCACCATTCTCTATCAGTACGAGACCATGGACAGCACCGATCTCGAACTGTGCACTGTTGGTATCCAGAACGGGGCCAAGGACGACGGTCTGACCGTGGCCTTCAACACCCCGTATGTAACTGATGGTCTGGCCGTCCGTTTCCAGGCCTTCCCCGAATGGCTGACAGTATCACCGACGACAGGGACCATCGCTCCTGGCGGGTCGATGCCTGTAATGGCGAATTTCAACGCCACCGGCATGTTCGGCGGCCAGTACACGGCGGACATCGTTATCAACAGCAACGATCCTGCCGTTCCCATGCTTCCGGTTCCCGCGACCCTGAATGTCACGGGCGCGCCGGTCATGGCCCTGGCTCCCGAATCCTTCGATTTCGGAGTCAACTTCGTGGGTACTCCCACTTTGCAGAATCTGGTGGTAACCAATACCGGTACCGACGATCTGCATATCACTTCTGTCGCCATCGACAATGTTGATTTCAACACGTCGTTGACGGCGCCGGTGGTTCTGGGACCGACCGAAACGCTGGTGGCCACGGTGGGTTACAACCCTTCCGCCGTTGGTGTGGGCAATGGCGTGCTGACAATTGTCAGCGACGATCCTGCCTATCCCACCTTTGAGATTCCCCTGGCTGGCGAAGGTGTCCTGCCTCCGGCCGCTTCAGTGGATCCGACCAGTCTGGCTGCGGATCTGTTCACCGGGGAATCCGAAACCCAGACCGTTACCTTGTCCAATACGGGTGACAGCGACCTGAACTTCACGGCCAACGCCCAGATGGGTGCCGCTTCGGTCGATGTTCATGCCGAACTCGTTCTGGCCAAGGAAGAAATGGATCCGCGTCCGGGCCTACTGGGTTCGGGCGGACCCGACGTCTACGGTTACCGCTGGACCGACAGCGATGAGCCGGGCGGACCGGTCTTCGACTGGGCGGATATCAGCGCGACCGGAACGCCGGTTTTCTCCGGTGTTGCGGACGACAGCAACGTAGGCCCGTTTGAAATCGGCTTCGCCTTCCCGTTCTACGGAACGGCGTTCACCGATTTCCGTGTCAGTTCCAACGGGTTCATCAGCTTCACCAGCACGGCCAGCGATTACAGCAACGCACCGTTGCCGGGCACTGGAGCTCCTGAAAACCTGTTGGCCATGTTCCACGACGACCTGCGGGTCGACGCGGGGGCGGGCAACAACGTCTACTACGAGAACGTGGGGGGCAAGCTGATCGTACAGTTCGATCAGGTACCCAAGTACTATTCCAATGGTTCACTCACTTTCCAGGCGCACCTCTATCCCAATGGCGCCATCTACTATTACTACCTGGCGATGACCGATGCGGACCTGACTTCGGCCACGGTCGGCATCCAGAACGCGACCAGGGACGACGGGTTGACCGTCGTTTACAACGATGTCTACATGCATGACAACCTGGCTATTCGTCTGGCGCCCGTCAGTGACTGGCTGACAGTCAGTCCGAACGCGGGGGCCGTGCCCGCGGGCAGCAGCACCACCCTGGACGTGGTCTTCAGCGCCGCCGGAATGTTCGGCGGGGTTTACGACGGGGCGGTCCTGATCAACAACAACGATCCGGTCAACGGCCTGATCGAGGTTCCCGCAGTCATGACGGTTACCGGTGTGCCGGTGCTGGCGGTCGATCCCGCCTCGCTGGACTTCGGCGACGTCTTCGTCGGCTATGACAACCAGCTTCAGCTGACGGTCGAAAACGTGGGTACGGACCTGTTGACGGTCACGGATATCGTTTCGGGATCGGGAGACTACAGCGTGGTTCCGACCATGTTTGATCTGGATCCGTTTGCCAGTCAGGTCGTTACGGTCACTTTCGCACCCGGCGTGGCCGGTGTGCTGGCAAGTGATCTGCAGATCATGAGCAATGATGCCAATTCCCCGATGACCGTTGCGGTCACCGGTGTTGGGGTCATTCCGCCGGTCGCCACCTGGTCGCCGGATCCCATGATCGGCGCGGCCATGCCCGGTGGCATGAAGGTCAAACCGTTGACCCTGTGCAACGAAGGCGGCAGCGATCTGATCTGGAGCCTGAACGGTTCCGAGAGCCTTGCAGCCGACATGATCCAGTATCCGTATCTGGAAGTGGGCAAAGAGGAAGTCGATCCCCGTCCCGGCATCCTGGGCAGCGGCGGACCGGATACCTTCGGCCACACCTGGATCGACAGTGACGATCCCGGCGGACCGACCTTCGCGTGGACTGACATCAGTGCCACCGGAACGGCCTGCTTCGGCGAGTACAGCGATGACGGTAACCGTGGTCCGTTCCCGGTCGGCTTCGACTTCGGGTTCTACGGAAATAACTTTGCCGAATTCAACGTGTGCTCGAACGGTTGGATGAGTTTCACTTCCACATCGACCAGCTACTCCAACCAGCCCCTGCCCAACGCGGGAGCCCCGGAGAACCTGATCGCCCCGTTCTGGGACGACATGGTGGTCGATGCGGTTGCCCGTGACCTGGATGTTCATTACCTGTTCGATGGTGAAAAGCTGATCGTCCAGTACGATATCCGGCGTATTGCGGTTTTCGATCCTCCGTTCTACAGCATGCAGGTGCTGCTGTATCCCAACGGCAACATCATGTTCCAGTACAACACGCTGGGAACCAACACGACGAGCGCGACCATCGGAATCCAGAACGGGACGAAGGATGACGCGCTGATGATGGCCTACAACGAGAGCTATGTGCATGACGGCATGGCGATCCTCATCTCGGCGGCGCCGAGTTGGCTTTCAGTTGGCACCGAGAGTGGTGTGCTGGCTGCCGGTGAATGTGTCGACATCGACGTGATCATGGACGCGGCGGCTCTGGAAGCCGGCGATTACTACGGCACGTTGACGATGACGAGCAACGATCCTGCCGATCCCACCAGGACCATGGACGTGATCTTCCACGTCGGTACCATCCTGGCTGCGGATTCGGACATCGATCCCAATACCCTGAACCTCGCCAGCAACGGCAAGTGGATGACCAGCTATGTCGAGTTGCCGGTGGAATACGATCCCGCGGACGTGGTGCTTGAAACCGTCATGTTCAACGGGGTGGTTCTCGCCGACGACAAGTTCTTCGTCTACGAAGAGGACTTCAACGGCAACGGCATCCCCGACCTCATGTTCAAGTTCTCCCGTTCGGAGATCGAGGGCATCCTCATGGAGGGGGAAGAGGTTGAAGTTACCGTTACCGGCGAAATCCGGGACACGACCTACTTCGTGGCCACGGACATCATCCGGGTGATCAATCCGACCATGCTCACCCCGAATGGTGGCGAATACTTCACGAGCGGGGCTCCGGTCGAACTGGTCTGGGAGAATCCGGTCGAATGGCACGTGGATTACGCCAACCTGTTCTACACCACCGATGGTGGGGAGAACTGGGTGGAGATGGCCTCGAACGTCACGGGGAACAGCTATTCCTGGGTTACCCCGGAACTGGCTTCGGATCAGGCCAAGGTCCGTGTGTTCATCTATGACCGGGACGGCCTTCTGGGCTCCGACTCCAGCGACGATTACTTCATGTTGACCAGCGGGGCCACCCCGGTGGAAAACCAGAAGCCGCTGGTCTACGGTTTGGCGCAGAACTTCCCCAACCCGTTCAACCCCCAAACCGAAATCCGGTTTGATCTTCCGCACGCGGGCAGTACGCGGTTGCGCGTCTATGACCTCAGGGGACGGTTGGTCAAAGACCTGGTCTCCGGTCACATGGGTGCCGGCAACCACAGTGTCGTGTGGAAGGGAAGGGATAACGGCGGGCGGCAGGTCGCGTCCGGCGTGTACTACTACAAGATCGATTCAGGGAAATTCAGCGAAACCAAGCGGATGACCCTGGTCAAATAACCTCTCAAACATGGCCCTGCGGGATTTTTCGATCCCGCCGGGGCCCCGACAAAACCGAAAGGAAAAAGGGCGCTCACAAGAGCGCCCTTTTTATATGTCCCTGACTGCGGGCTGGGGGATGAGATCCCTTCGCCCTGTTCTTCGCTTATGCCTCGCTTATTCGTCCACCATGCTGATGGCGTCTTCGGGGCAGGCGTCGACACAGG
>Ga0164313_10004232_pt1 | contig 12830 bp, 9 predicted proteins | sample GuaBasSedimGuay4_FD_113735 | JGI IMG/M metagenome (GOLD analysis project Ga0164313, IMG submission 113735) | Subseafloor sediment microbial communities from Guaymas Basin, Gulf of California, Mexico - Guay4, Core 4569-4, 0-3 cm | ecosystem: Environmental > Aquatic > Marine > Hydrothermal vents >... | reverse complement strand
TCATTGATGAAAGCCGGTAATGAACCAATAAGCAATTTTAAGCTTTCCAGCTTGCGACATCTCGCAAGCGTTGGTGAACCCTTAAATTCTGAAGCCGTTATCTGGTCAGAAAAGATGTTTGGCAAACCATTTCTTGATACTTACTGGCAAACAGAAACGGGTTCTATTATGATCACAAACTTTCCCGGTATGAAGGTTAAACCCGGCTCAATGGGTAAAGCCTTTCCCGGTATAGAAAGCCTTATTGTTGATGCAAAAACTTTTAAACCCTATAAGAAACATGGGAAAGCCGGACTAATTGCTTTTAAACCAGGATGGCCTGCCATGATGCGAACCTATTGGAACAATGATGAATTGTTTCAACAAAAAATTAAAAATGGATGGTACCTTGCCGGCGACAGGGCCAGCATTGATAAAGAAGGATATTTCTGGTTTATAGGTAGGGATGATGATGTGATCAATACAGGTGGTCATCTTATAAGTCCTTTTGAAGTGGAATCAGCCCTTCTGGAACATGAGGCTGTAAGCGAATCTGCAGTGGTAGCAAAGCCTGATGATGTGAACATGGAAGTGGTAAAAGCATTTATTACCCTTAAACCAGGCCACAAAGCAAGCGCTGATCTGGAGTTGGAAATCATGAATTTTATCCGGAAAAAACTTTCTCCCCTGGCCATGCCCCAGGAAGTAGAATACATGGATACCCTTCCCAAAACCCGGAGCGGAAAGATTATGCGCAGGATCCTTCACGCAAAAGAATGGGGAGAGGAAATAGGAGATACTTCAACCCTGGAAGATGAATAATAGTAATTTTAAGTATAATTAAACTAAAATAATTATCAAAATGGAAGAAATGAAAGATGTTATTTTGCAATACGTAATCGATGAGTATCAGGAAGATGAAGATGATGAAATAACTTTTGACACACCTCTGATATCTGGTGGATATGTCGATTCCTTTTCTCTGGTTTCCTTAAAGGTATTTCTGGAAAACAAGTACAACATTAATTTACCGGATGATAAAGCAACACCCGAAGCATTTGATTCAGTAAATAAAATTGTGGAATTGGTAATAGAGTTTACTGATTAGAGTGTCTATTGACAGACTCTCGCTTGAAATAAGTCAAAGATTAAAAATTGTTATTATTATATGGTTAATCTCAAATTTTTATCTCTGGTATATTTCCTGATTTTTCAAAAGGAATAATTCAAATTAATTTATTATTATTTAATCCCTAAACTAACAGCACCATGAGTTATAGCGAGAAAATCCAAAAAACCTATCTTGATCAACTGGAACAAATCAGGAGTGCAGGAATCTTTAAAGAAGAAAGGTTCATCCATTCAAACCAGGCTGCAGATATTGAAGTTGAATTCCCCACAGGATCTTCACTTAAGAAGGTAATTAACATGTGTGCCAATAATTACCTTGGGCTTTCAAGCCATCCTGAGGTAATAAGCGCAGCACATGAGGGCCTTGATTCAAGGGGTTATGGTATGTCATCAGTCCGCTTTATTTGTGGTACTCAGGATATACATCGTGAGCTAGAGGAAAAAGTGACAAAATTTCTTGGTACGGAAGATACAATACTGTTTCCCTCATGTATGGACGCCAATGCAGGTGTCTTTGAGGCTGTTCTTACAGGAGAGGACATTATGATATCGGACAGGTTGGTCCATGCATCCATTATTGATGGTATGAGGTTATGCAGTGCACAGCACGACACCTTCAAACATTCAAATATGGTACATCTTGAAAGTAAGTTACAACTACATTCTGATAAGCGGATTAAAATGGTTATTACCGATGGGGTCTTTTCCATGGATGGAGATACCGCTAAACTTGATGAGATGGTTGAAATATGTGAAAAATATGATGCTTTATTGTTCGTAGATGATTCTCATGCCAGTGGATTTATTGGGAAAACCGGAAGGGGAACACATGAGAAATATGGCGTATTGGGAAAAATTGATATAATCACCACTACTTTTGGTAAAGCTCTTGGAGGTGCTTCAGGTGGTTGTGTATCCGGCAGAAAAGAAATAGTTGAAATGTGCAGGCAAAAAGCCCGGCCTTACCTCTTTTCAAATACCATTGCCCCGGTAGTAGTATCTGGAGTGTTGAAGGTTTTGGATATACTTTCAGAAAATACCGAACGTCGTGATAAACTTGAAACAAATACTAACTATTGGCGAAAAGGTCTTACTGATGCAGGCTTCATACTGAAAGAAGGAGACAGTCCGATTGTACCGGTAATGTTTTTTAATGCAAAATTATCACAGGATTTTTCAAAAGACCTGTATAATGAAGGAATCTATGCTATAGGATTTTTCTTCCCGGTGGTAGCAAATGGCCAGGCCAGGATCCGCACACAGATATCTGCCGGCCATGAAATCCATCACCTGGATAAGGCACTGGAAGCTTTTAAAAAAGTGGGCGAGAAACATGGTATCCTGGGTCTTACAAAACAGGAAATAATAGCAAAATACGGCTTATAGCTGATTTTATTAACTATTTTGGCTATTAAACTACATTTAACCACATTTTGAGTGGCCACAATCGGTACATATCAAACATCCTTCCTGATATACAAGACTATCTGAACCACATTCTGAACATTTCTTACCAGTAGGGGCTTTCGTCCCATTTGGAATAAATTTTTTCAATGCCCGTTCCACACCGGTTTTCCAGGAATTGATATTTTCACTATCGAGCTGAAGTTTTGCAATAAGATCCACTACGTTCTTCAATGGCATACCATGCCTTAAAATACCGGAAATCAGTTTGGCATAATTCCAATATTCCTTATTAAACATATGAGACAGCCCACCTATCGTATTCTTATAACCATACTTATCAGTATATTGGAAATCATACCTGGTCATTCCCCTTTCGTCCCTGGCCTTAATTATAATTCCTTTTGTAATTGATTTTGGGATGGCCAGTACGTCCTCATCAACCATACCGGTAAATACTTCGTACGGCCTGTCTTCAAGGATCCCTACAAAAGCAATCCATTTTTCATTATTATTCTGAAATCTCACAACCTCTGCATCCAGATTTTTAGGGCGCTTTGGAGAGTCAAATACATGAATTTTTTTATCTTTATCCTGCCTCTTGTCAGCGGCAACCAATACACCAGTCCTGGAACCTTCCCGATAAACAGTAGCCCCTTTACAACCACTATGCCATGCCGTTACATATAAATGACCCACCATATCTTCTGATACATTCTCTGGCAGGTTTACGGTCACACTGATGGAATGATCAACCCATTTTTGGATTGCTCCCTGCATCTTCACTTTAGCCACCCAGTCAACATCACTGGAGCTTGCCTGAAAATATGGCGATTCTTTTATAACTTCCTGCAAAGCTTCCTCATCCATTTCCTCCACTTCTTCTATATTCCGGCCAACAGCTTCAATCCAGGTTTTGAATTTATGGTGAAATACAGTGTATTCTTCCCAGGCATCACCCAGTTCATCAACAAATGAAATTTTTACATCGACATCATTTGGATTTACTTTTCTCCTCCTTTTATAAACAGGCATAAAAACAGGCTCAATCCCGGATGTTGTTTGAGTCATTATACTCGTTGTACCTGTGGGAGCAATGGTTAATAAAGCAATATTTCTTCTGCCATTTTTTGTCATTTCATTATAGAGGCCTTCATCCGCATCTTTAAGCCTAAGAATAAAAGGATTATCCTTCTCTCTTTGACTCTCATATATGGGGAAAGCTCCTCTTTCTACAGCCAGCTTAACTGATGCACGATATGCCTCAATTGCTATTGTTTTATGTACTTCCAGAGAAAAATCGATTGCATTATCGCTTCCATATTTCAAACCTAAAGCAGCCAGCATATCCCCCTCGGCAGTAATTCCAATCCCTGTACGTCTGCCTTCATCGGCTTTCATTTTAATATTTTCCCACAATTTTCTTTCCACCCGCTTAATTTCTTCATCTTCCGGGTCAGAATTTATTTTTTCCAGGATGGCATCAATTTTCTCCAATTCAAGATCAATGATATCATCCATTATTCTTTGTGCATGACCAACATGCTCTTTATATAAATTAAAATTGAATTTAGCATCCGGCTTAAACGGATTATCAACATAACCATACAAATTAAGTGCAAGCAGGCGGCAGCTATCATAGGGACACAAAGGGATCTCTCCACATGGATTTGTTGAAACCGTCCTGTATCCAAGATCAGCATAACAATCAGGCACAGATTCCTGAATCACAGTATCCCAAAACAAGATTCCCGGTTCTGCTGATTTCCAGGCATTATGGACAATCTTATCCCATAAATCTCTTGCATTTATTTCCTTTTGAACCAATGGTTTATCTGAATCAACCGGATACTTCTGAATATATTTCCTATCATGAACCACCGCATCCATAAACTCATCATCAATTTTAACAGAAACGTTTGCTCCGGTTACCCTGCCTTGTTCCATCTTGGCATCAATGAATGATTCAGCATCCGGGTGTTTAACAGAAATTGATAACATTAATGCACCTCTTCTCCCATCCTGGGCTACCTCCCTGGTTGAATTTGAAAACCGCTCCATAAAAGGGACGACCCCGGTTGAGGTAAGGGCACTGTTCTTTACAGGGCTACCAGCTGGCCTGATGTGTGTTAAATCATGACCTACACCACCTCTTCTTTTCATTAACTGAACCTGTTCCTGGTCTGTTTTCATAATTGCACCATAGGAATCTGAATTCCCATCATTACCTACAACAAAGCAGTTGGACAGAGATGCAATCTGATGACCATTCCCAATACCTGTCATTGGTCCCCCCTGGGGTACTATGTATTTAAAGTTTTTAAGAAGGTTGAAAATTTCATTTTCCTTCATAGGATTTTCGTATTTCTTCTCAACCCTGGAAATTTCTGATGCTAACCTATGATGCATATCATCAGGAGTAAGCTCGTATAAATTGCCCTGAGAATCCTTAAGGGCATATTTATTCACCCAAACTTTGGCAGCCAGTTCATCTCCTTTAAAATATTTTATGGAAGCCTTGAAAGAGTCATCAAACGAAAAAGTTTTCCTTTGGTTTTTTCCGGGTTTAGTTTTAGCAATATCTTTTTCTAGTTCTAAATTCTTCAAATCAATCATTTTTTGTTGGGCAAGGGAATCGTTCATTTGCTATAAAATTTTTTAAAGCATTGTTACCAAAAGCATTCGTAAATTAAGGGTGGATTTTTTTCCGTTGTGCAATGTAAGGATTGATGAAAGTTTTAACAATATTTACCGATCTATACTTATTAACATTTCACCCAAGTTATTAACGAACTTCTGTATATAGCTGGAGATCTGCTATATACAGCAAAGGCCAATAATAATATATTTTAAAAAACAGGAATTATTGCCATATAAAACGAGATCAGTAACTTAGCTTTTTTATGGTTAAAATTCCAACAAAACCGGACATAATTTCATTAATGAAATCAATGAAAAACACATCAAAAACAGATATTAAATTCAGTTCCAGAAATATGATTATTATACAAACTCTATTTCCAGAAAGTAGGATTATACATGGGATTAAAACTCAAGTCAGGGGAAACTTTGCAAAATATTTTTATCAGAAACAATCCTATAAACAAAAAAAGGAGGTCGAGCCCCCTTTTTTTACTATTGTACTAAATGATTATTAATTACATCAACTTAATTCTAAAAAAGATACCTGAATCCAATTTGTGCCTGCCATCTTGAACTTTGAATTCCTGCATCATCAATATTCCATGGATCTCCTTTAGGCTTATCAAAACTAAATTCAGGAGTAGTACCATCTGCCTGGAATCCTTCAAACTTAATCAACTTATAGGCATCGTTAGATATATAATATCTGCGACCCCAATCAGGATTAATCATATTTCCAAGGTTAAAAATGTCAAAAGTAAATTGTAAGGTATTCCTTCGTTCGCCAATGTTCATAAATATATCCTGTATCAATTTAAAGTCAATTATATTGGTAAATGGAGTTCTTGCCCCATTTCTTTCGGCATAATCACCCCTGTGTTTACTTAAATACGGATCTCCATTTAAATATTCATCCAATTCATTCCAATTACCGGAGGTGAGATGAATATCAGAAGATGAACCAGGAATATAAATAAGGTTGTTATCGCTTTCACCATTCCCGTTCAAATTACCATAGTCATTATATACATAAGAGTATCTTTTCCCTGACTGTCCGTTGTAAAATAAACTAAAAGTAGTACCCAAATGATTAAGCCACTCAAAATGATAGCTGGCAAAGCCTACCACACGGCTTCCCATATCAAAATCAGAATAAGAAAGCTCCAGGTTATTCAAACCACCCACCTGTTCCATATATCTCCATTGCGAAGAGTTTTGGGATGATGTACCATCATTCAATGCCATAGCACTACCATAGGTATATGCCAGACTTAAGGTAAGTCCGTTACTAAAGGGCTTCTGTAGCTGAGCAGTCAGGTTATAGGTATATCCCTCACTTGTATTGGTTCCTACCATCACTCTTGTATAATCTCCATCAATATTGGAGTTATCATAATGTGGTCTGTTATCAGCACCTGTAAGATTAAAATCAGAATCAGGGCTTACATTCATATTATAATACAATACATTATTTAAAGTTTTGGTATAAATACCTTCCAGGGTTAGAACTGTTCCCCAGAAAATCTTTTTATCAACCGCGAGGTTTACCCTGAACACCTGTGGAAATTTGAAATTTTTAGCAAATAAGTCCATTTGTCCACCCCAGGGAGCATCAGTACCACCAAAGTCTTCTGTTTTGTACTGGTCATTCCAGTCAGGCCTGAACATGATATCGGTACCCCATGAACTTCTGTGATAAACACCGCCAATGGTAATCCCGTTATTCGTATAAGAACCACCCGGCCAAACCAGGGGTAAACGGCTGGTAAAGACACCCACACCACCCCTTAATTGAGTAGAGGCATCACCGGAAATATCCCAATTAAAACCAACTCTTGGGGAAAACAAAAGCGAACTGGCAGGCATTTTCCCGGCCTGTGCTCCCAACATATCCCATCCGGCAGCTTCAATTGCGGGTTTGGTTACACTGTTAAAGTGAGTATCTTCTTCTGGGTCCTCCATGAACATAGGCATATCAATCCGTAATCCGGCAGTCAATTTAAAATTGTCTGTAAATTGAATTTCATCCTGCCCATATATTCCCCACTGAAGCATACTGAAATTGGCTGCTGCTGCTGACCCGTCACCTGTAATATCATCAACCAGGGAATATCCTCTTTCATATTGATATGCAGGCACTTCGCCCATAGTACCTGTGGTCAGGAAATCAGCAACTGAACTATACCTGTATTCACCGAAATTTTTTCTCATAAAGAGATTATAAGTTTTTGAATATTCAATATTCACACCAAAAGTAAAAGTATGTTTCCCTTTATACAATGAGAAATTATCTGTAATTGTAAATACGTCCTGATCTAGCTGATTAGCAGTGGAATAAGCTTCAGAACCAGCATAAATTGTAGCACTTCCATCGTAAATACGTAATGCCGGAAAATTTGCCCCATAAGGGTCCCTGTCATCCCGAACAGAGGTAAGTCCAAGGATCAGGCTATTGGAAAAGTTATTGTAATTACTTTTTAGTTCTACAGATGTAGAGTTTGTAACACTGGGGAAATACTGGCTGTTATTTTCATATCCAATTGCCCGGGAACTTGAAGCCCCGGCTTTAACAGCTTCAAGGTTGGTATAGGAGTGACGCGCCATCAATTTATGGTGCATATTAATGTTCCAGTCCAATCTTACAAGAAACTTATTTGAATTCAATTTTCTGGTTTTTTGCTCCCATGGGCCTGGCTCATAACCAAAACTTTGCAGTTTAGCAGTAACCTGATCAATAGTACTACGGTCCGAATCACCCTGATAGGTACTAAAATCAAACCCCAGTGGTGTTTCTTCCCTTTGTATTTCAAGGTTTGCAAAGAAAAATAATTTATTTTTAATAATTGGACCACCCAATCTAAAACCATAGGTGTTGGAAGAAAAACTATCCAATTTCTTTTTTTCGAGGTCTTCATCATCTGTTGGTGTTTTTCCAGCCAAACCTTCATTTCTCATAAAATAATAAGCAGAACCTTCAAACCTGTTTGATCCACTCCGGGTTACCGCATTGATACTGGCTCCTGCAAAGCCAGACTGGCGAACATCATAAGGGGCAATGGTAACCTGAAACTGTTCAATGGCATCCATACTAACTGGTGAGCCCCCTGTCTGGCCACCATTGGTCCCGGTTGCAGAAAGACCAAATACATCATTATTTACAGCGCCGTCAATGGATATAGCATTATACCTGTTATTGATCCCTGCAATTGAAATACTCCCATCACCACCAACTGATGCCTGGGGAGTTAGCCTGGTAAAATCAGCCATGTCACGGTTTACTGTAGGCATCATTGCTATCTGCTCATTATTGATGTTTGTTTCAGCACCAGTCCGGTTACCATCAAAAGTATCATATTCCCTTACTTTTGACCCCACCACAGCAACTTCAGCAAGTTCCGTAGTAGATTCACCCAGGGACACATTCATTTTAAATGTTTGACCCAGTGTAAGATAAATACCTTCTTTAATAAATGACTGGTACCCAATAAACGAAACGGTTACCTTGTAAGGTCCCCCAACATTCATATTTGGTAAACGGAAAAAGCCCTGGTTATCAGTAATACCGCCAAACTGAGAACCCGTTGGTGTATGAACAGCAATAATCGTAGCGCCGGGTAAAGGGTCTCCATTTTCATCTGTTACCTTACCATTCATTCCGGAAGTGGTAGTTCCCTGCCCGAAGGAAGAAATAGCTGCAAAAAATATTAATGCAGCAGCAAAAAGGTTTTTAATTCTTGATTTCATAATAATTAATAGGTTAAGATTTTAAAATAGGTTTATAAAAATAGTTGTAAAAATAAAAAACTCAAATTGAAAATGTATAATCTCAATTTTAATTTAATGTTAAATCTGAGCAACTTAAGCAGAATGATTTCTAAAAAAATTGAGGAAATAAATTTAATGAAATTATATTCACGCAAAAACTTAAATCATTAACAAATTATTAACAATTTTGGTTTTAGCACCAATGTTAATACGTATATAATCTGCATTGATTTCACCAGTGTTTTCAAGGAGTTCAGGCAAATCAAGGAAAGGTTCTAATTGGTTAATAAATTCTTCAAAATTATTTATTACAAAAGCACCTTTCAATTTTACCAAATCAACAGCTTCTTGAAATTTTGTATAATTTGGCCCAAAGAAGACAGGAATGCCAAAAGTTGCAGGTTCAAGTATATTATGAATACCTTTTCCAAAACCTCCACCAACCCAGGCAATATCAGCATATGCATATAAAGAAGACAGCAAACCAATATTATCGATGATCAATACATCTGTAGTTAAAATATTTTTATCAGAGATGTCCGAAAACCGGACTGATGGCTTTTTAAGCATTTCTTCAATTCTTTCAATATGTTGAAGGGCTATCTCATGTGGGGCTATGATCCATTTTAGCCCACGCTTATCCTGGTTTATGTATTTGATTAAAATGGCCTCATCTTCCTTCCATGAACTTCCAACAATCATAAGTGTTTTTTGCTGTTTAAACTTCTCTACCAGGGGCATATTCATTCTTTCACTTACAATTTGATAAACCCTGTCAAACCGGGTATCACCGCTCACTGTAACTTTGTTAAAACCATACCTGGATAAAATATCCCTTGAATTCTTTTTTTGGACAAACATATGGGTAAAAAATCCAAAAACTTTTCTGAAAGGTTTTCCATACCATTTGAAAAACCATTGATCCTCACGGAAATTTGCAGAAATAAGAAATACCGGAATCTTTTGTAGCCAGAGTTGATGCAGATAGTTAAACCAGAATTCATATTTTACAAAAACCACCAGTTTGGGGTTTACGAGTTTTATAAACCTCTTCACATTTCTTAATAAATCAAGTGGAAGGTAAATTATATAATCTGCTCCAGGGTAATCTTTTTTTACTTCATAACCGGAAGGAGAAAAAAATGTAATCAAAATGCTAGCTTCGGGAACCTTCTTCTTATACTCCTCCATTACCGGCCTGCCTTGTTCAAACTCTCCAAGTGAAGCACAATGAAACCAAACTAAATGATTATGGGGTTGAATTTTAGTCTTAATCTCGTTCCAAATTTGCTTTCTTCCTGCCACCCAAAGAGCAGCTTTTATATTAAACAAAGCAGCAATATGAATCCCTGTATTAAACAAAGATAAAACGAGTCCATAAATAAAACGAGTCATTCGGAAATGATATAGGAGTATATATTCTATATATTATTCATTAAAAAGCAGCCAGTAACAAGTCAATATCCTTAGACATTATTCCAAACCGGCTGCCAATAAACCGGTTAGTAAGTATTCCATTAAAAAGATAAACTCCTTTCCGTAAACCCTGATCTTCATGAAGATACTTCAATAAACTTCCTGAGTCCCCAATACTTAACAATAGAGGGGCAAATACATTACTTAAAGCTATAGATGCTGTGCGTGCAACTCTTGCCGGAATATTTGAAACAGCGTAATGAACGACACCATGTTTTATAACGATTGGGTTACTGTGGTCAAGGCGCTCTGATGTTTCTACACACCCACCCTGATCAATACTGATATCAACAATAACAGAACCTTTTTTCATTTGTTTCACCATATCCTCAGTTATGTGATACCTGGGCCCCTCATCTACCAAATGCACAGCGCCGATTACGACATCTGCTGATTTTAAGGCCTTTAGCAATACCCTGGGATGAAAAATTGAGGTATGTAGGCGTTGACCCATATAATTTTGCAACCTTCTTAGTTTATGAACTGAATTATCAAATATCTTTACTGAAGCCCCCAGCCCAAGCGAGGCCCTGGCTGCAAATTCAGCCGCAGTACCAGCTCCCAGTATAACCACTTCGGCAGGTGTAATGCCTGTAATCCCACCAAGCAACACCCCTTTACCCTGATGAAAATTACTAAGATATTCAGAAGCAAGAAGTACAGAAGTGGTCCCTGCAATTTCACTCATTGTACGCACCACAGGGAACCTGTCATATTTATCCTTTATACTTTCAAAAGCAATTCCTGTAATTTTTCTTTTACTTAATTCCCTAAAATATTTCTCTTCCTGAGATGCAATATGCAATGATGAAAAAAGAACCTGGTTTCCTCTTAACAGATTAATTTCCTTGGGTGTTGGCGGCGCCACTTTTAGGACAAGGTCACTCTGAAAAACCTTAGGGGCGTTATCAACAATCATTCCTCCACATTCGCTGTAATCATTATCCGAATAACTTGCACCCTCTCCTGCCCCTGATTCAATAATTACTTCATGCTTATTGTTAACTAATAGTTCAACTGCTTCAGGGGTAAGACTAACCCTGCTTTCATGCTTACCTGATTCTTTTGGAATCCCAATTATCAGCTTACTACTTTTTTTTGCAGTTTCAAGCATTTCTTCCTGCGGTAGAAGGTGACTTTGGCTAAAACTTAAACCTGAGGGTTTGCCGGATCCGACCATATTATCAAACTTTTTAAGGAAATTACTTTAAATTCTCCGCTATCGAAAGTAATACAATCTACCGTAATATCAAATTAATCATTGAGCTATTATGCAAATGTCAACTTCCGCACATTATCTTTACCAATTGAAATACTGACTCTTACAGTATTATCAGGTAGTAAATTTTCAATTAATTCCGGCCATTCAATAAAAATGTAGTTATCCTCGAAAAAATACTCCTCGTATCCAAAATCAAAAACCTCCTCAACTGAATTAATTCTATAAAAATCAAAATGATATACTTTACAATTTGTATTATAGCTGTATTCATTTACAATAGAAAAAGTTGGGCTTGAAACCGTTTCTTTTACTCCTAATTCTTCACAAAGGGCTTGAATAAAAGTTGTTTTACCCACACCCATTTCTCCATAAAAAGCAAATATCCCGGGTTTGTTATATGATTTAAGAAACAATCCGGCCACCTTATGCCTTTGGCTCAACTCCGCTATTTCCAATTCCTTAATCACTTAGTAAACGTTTAAAAAATTTAACTTTGGTTGTGCCTCATCTTGCAATTGAGTATTTTCGCTTTTTAGGATCTTGATGACATTATTATAAAAGGGGTCATCATTTCCTGCATTGAAATGCCTCCATGCTGAAAAGTATTCTTATAATACCTTACAAAGTAATTGTAATTCTTGGGATAAACCAGATAATCATCATTCGTAGCAAAAATAAAAGAAGACGAAATATTGGATTTTGGCAATCCTATTTTTTCAGGACTGGTAACACCAAACACATCCTTTGGGTTATAATCAAGATTTTTGCCGGTTTTATACCTTAAATTAGTTGAGGTAAAACGATCACCTATAACTTTCACAGGATGATTTACCCGGATTGTACCATGATCTGTGGTTAAAATCAGTTTTACCTTTTTTTGTGCCAGTATCTTAAGTAAATCCATGATCGCAGAATGGCGAAACCAACTATATGTAATTGATCTATAAGCACTTTCATCACCTGCCAGTTCTTTTACCATTTTCGACTCAGTTCGGGCATGCGAAAGCATGTCCACAAAATTATATACTAATATGGTCAGATCCTTATTTAAATAATTCGAAATATTCTCAGTTAACTTTTTGCTGGCATCTGCATTATTTACTTTTTCATAATTAAAAGTAAAATTCTTTCCCTCCTTTTTTAATTGTTTTTCAAAAAGTTCATGTTCAAATTGATTCTTACCACCTTCTTCTTCATCATAAAACCAATA
>Ga0164313_10004231_pt1 | contig 12830 bp, 8 predicted proteins | sample GuaBasSedimGuay4_FD_113735 | JGI IMG/M metagenome (GOLD analysis project Ga0164313, IMG submission 113735) | Subseafloor sediment microbial communities from Guaymas Basin, Gulf of California, Mexico - Guay4, Core 4569-4, 0-3 cm | ecosystem: Environmental > Aquatic > Marine > Hydrothermal vents >... | reverse complement strand
TGGAAACCGCCTTCTTTCTGCATCGTTTTCCGGGTGTGACAAAACTAACATTTGCCACGGGTACGCCCTTTGCCGATGCAGATACCATAGCCTGGTTAAAAGGCATATCCGTGGGCAGTGGCATGGCTATGGAAGCACCGGTCTCTGTGGCAGGGGATGATGGTTCACCAGAAGAACAAGGCCGTATTGCCGATACTCTATATAAGGCCCAGGAACTGGCCGGAAAGAAAAAGATCGTGGATGCCGTGACCCTGTTGCAAGAGGAGATGCAGAACGCTCATTCCCACAAAGAATCCCTGCTGTGGCGCATGGCCTTGTGCCAGGTCCTGATAGGTGCCAAAAAAGCACCCTTGGTCCTGCCTCACCTGGAGATGATTGTTGAGAATGTTGGTGAATTTCAGTTGGAAACCTGGGAACCGGAATTGGCCCTCAGGGCTCTGAAAATTGCCTGGCAGGGATACAAGGCCCAAAAAAACCAGGACGACAAGGAAAAAGCCGCGGTCGTATTGAACCGAATCAATCGGTTGAATCCGGTGGAGGCTTTGGGGATGAAATAAGATAACCGCAGGGCACAAGGGGCCAAGGGTTCAAGGAGTCGAGTGATATAAATAATAGGATCCAAGAGACCGAGGATTCAAGAATTTCAGCGAAGATCAAAGACCAGGTAAATGGATTCCGGTTTTCATGGGAACAAGAGGAACCACCGGCAAATAGAAATTGTAGCTCGGGACTTTAGCCCTGAAAATGAAGTGTTGTCCAATAATTCGCTGATATAAGAATCTGACGCATTAAATAATTAAAATTTTGTACTTAACACCTAACACCTAAAACTGTTTATAAGGAGGAAACCATGGCTAAAGAAGGGTCCGTAGCGCCAAAGGAAAGGGTCAATATCGTTTATCGTCCCGCCACCGGTGATGCACAGGAAGAGGTAGAACTGCCCTTGAAGATTCTAGTGATGGGAGATTACACGCTTAAGGAAGACGATCGCATGGTCGAAGAGCGCGAGCCCATTAACATCGACAAGGACAATTTCAACGAGGTGATGAAAGCTCAGAAACTCGATCTGGATTTAACTGTGGAAAACAAGCTCTCCGAGGAGCCCGATGAAGAGATGGCCGTCTCCCTCAAGTTCGAATCCATCAAAGACTTTAAACCGGAGGAGGTCGCTAAAAACACCCCTGAGCTCAACAAACTGTTGGATCTCAGGGAAGCATTGAATGCCCTCAAAGGGCCTATGGGCAACCGGCCAGAATTTCGCAAGAAAATACAAGAGCTGATAGGGGATGATGCTTCCAGGGAAAAGATGCTCAAAGAGCTGAAAATTGAAGAATAAGAAAGGGGGATTGCATGTCTGAAGAACTCGAAAAAGAAGAGGCCGCTGCCGCGGGGGAAGAGGTGACGGAAGCGCCTTCTCTGCTGGATGATATCGTCACCGCCACCAAGCTTCAGCCGGCCGATGAGGGCTACGCTTTAACCAAGAAAGGCCTGGAGGCGTTTATCGCCCAGATCATCGAACCGGGCCGCAAGGTCGACAAGGTGTCCAATGCCCTCATCGATGACATGATTGCGGAAATTGACAGCAAGATGAGCCTGCAGCTGGATGCCATTCTGCACAACGAGGATTTCCAGAAGCTGGAGTCGGCCTGGACGTCGCTGCAGTACCTGGTGGACAAGACCGATTTCAGGGAAAACATCAAGCTGGAACTGTTGAATGTTAGCAAAAATGATCTGCTGGACGATTTTGAGGATGCACCGGAAGTGACCAAGTCGGGTCTGTATCGCACGGTGTACACGGCCGAATTCGGCCAGTTTGGCGGCCAGCCCTACGGCAACATGGTAGCCAACTTCGATTTCGGCCCGGGTCCCCAGGACATCAAGCTATTGCAAAATATTGCCAGCGTGGCTTCTATGTCCCACTGTCCCTTTGTGGCTGCTGCCGGTGCGCAATTTTTTGGCATCGACGACTTCAACGAACTGCCCAAACTGAAAGACCTGCAGTCCATTTTCGAAGGGCCTCAGTATGTCAAGTGGCAGTCCTTCAGGGAATCGGACGACGCACGCAACGTGTCCCTGGCCATGCCCCGCTTTTTGCTGAGGCTGCCCTATGATTCGGAGAACAATCCGGTCAAGGCTTTCAACTACAATGAAAACGTTTCCGCGGGCCATGATAAGTATCTGTGGGGAAACGCAGCCTTTGCTTTTGCCACCAGGATCACCGATAGTTTTGCCAAGTACCGCTGGTGCACCAACATCATCGGTCCCCTGGGCGGCGGGGCTGTGGAGGACCTGAATGTTCATCAGTTCGAGTCCATGGGTGCTATCCAGACCAAGATACCCACCGAGGTACTTATTTCGGACCGGCGTGAATTCGAGCTGGCCGAACAGGGCTTCATGTCCCTGGCCATGCGCAAGGGCAGTGACAATGCCTGCTTTTTCTCGGCCAACTCGACTCAAAAGCCAAAATTCTTCGGCAATACACCCGAAGGAAAGGATGCCGAAACCAACTTCAAGCTGGGCACCCAGCTGCCCTATATGTTCGTGGCCAACCGTTTAGCCCATTATCTCAAGGTGATCCAGCGCGAAAACATCGGATCCTGGAAGTCGCGGGCAGACCTGGATACGGAACTGAACAACTGGATCAGCCAGTACATATCCGACCAGGAAAATCCCAGCGCGGACACCCGCAGCCGCAGGCCGCTGCGCAAGGCCCAGATCACGGTAGAGGATGTGGAGGGTGATCCCGGGTGGTACAAGGTGGGCATGAAGGTGGTGCCCCATTTCAAGTACATGGGTGCTTATTTCACCCTCTCCCTGGTGGGTAAGTTGGATAAAGAATAAGTGGAGCATGCAATAAGCGATGAATGGTGATTGTTGTACCAATTGAGAAACCTTAACCAAAAAGGAGGTCATTATGCCAGTAGCCGCATGGATGCATGTAAACGGAGAAGTGCAAGGGGATATATCTTCCGGCGCGGGAGATGAGACAAGCATTGGTTCGCTTACCAAAAAAGGTCACGAGGATGAGATCCTGGTCTGGTCCTGGGAACACACTGTTACCCAACCCACGGACAGAGCCAGCGGAGGCTCTTCCGGGACACGGGTGCACAGCCCGGTGGTCATCACCAAACAGTTCGACAAAGCCTCGCCCCTGCTGTACCAATCCCTCTGCAGTGGTGAAGTGTTACCGAGTGTCGTAGTTTCCTTTTTCAGGATCGAAGGGTCCGCCGAAGTGAAATATTTTTCGATCACACTCGAAAATGCCAAGGTGACCGACATTAGGTCCTGGATGCCCAACTTTCAGGACGGAGCCCAGGCACACCTGCAGCAGATGGAAGACGTCTCGTTCCGTTTCACTAAGATAATTTGGGAGAATATTGCCACCTCCACTACATCGGAGGATGATTGGCGGGCTGAAGGCTGAAGCCGGTAATCGTAGTTGAGTGTTACCGGCTTAAAGAAGAGAACACCGTTTCAAGTGATTTCTCTTAACGGTGGACCAATCAACCGTCGAGATTTCGTTCATGATAGTGCCTTATCGTATGAATGCCGGACAAGGCGCCAGGATTCGAGGGGCCGGGTATTGGTTTATTCGAACCCTTGAACCCTGGCATCCCTGGTGCTCTAAATCTTGACGCTGCCATATCACCAAGGTTTCAGCGTGAACGTGTTTACGGGTGATACCGTCATTGGTTGCTTTTGTGAATTGTCTGTAAAAGGATTGGGTTGAAAAGGTGAGAGAAGAACGACTGATGGAACGGATCCGGACCCGGGAAAAAGATCCCGGAAGAAGCGCTACCGAAGATCCCAAAAAAGTTGTCGCATCGGTACTCAGGCATCTGCAGCTTATTCTGAACACACGGCAGGGCGATGTGCCCATTGCTGCAGATTACGGTATTCCGGATCTAACCGATTTTCGCAACACTTTTCCTTTTTCTCTGCGCGAGATTGAACGCTCCATCTGTCTAACCATCGACAAATATGAGCCCCGGCTAAAATCGGCCCGGGTGAAATTCATCCCCCAGGAAGAGAACCGGCTGGCGCTTACGTTCAAAATATTAGGGCGGCTCTTTATCGGGAATGAACCGGTGGTGTTCGAGAGTGAACTGGGTGCGGATGGGAAGATTAAGGTGAAAAGGTAAAAGGAAAAATTATTGTTCAATCGATATTTTCAGGATGAAATCGCTAACTTAAGGGATCTGGGGGCTGAATTTTCCAAGGCCCATCCTGCTGTGGCACCCATGCTCAGCGGCCTGTCATCTGATCCTGATGTTGAGCGCCTGCTGGAGGGTGTGGCTTTCCTGACAGCCCTGCTGCGGGAAAAACTGGATGACGAATTTCCAGAGATCATTCACGAGCTGGTGCAGCTGATCTGGCCCCATTATCTGCGCCCCATACCGGCGGCCTCAATTGTGGCTTTCACCCCCAAGCCGACCCTGCAGCAGACCATGACCATTCCGGCGGGCGTTCAGGTCGCCTCGGTTCCGGTGGAGGGCACCTCCTGCCTCTTTCAGACCTGCTATCCTGTGGCTGTTCATCCGCTGGAGATCCTGGAAGCCGTCTTTGTGGAGGCCGCCGGGCAGCTGCCGGCCATATCGCTTAAGCTGGAACTACGTAACACCAGCCTGGAAGATTGGCACCCGGAATTCCTGCGCTTTTATCTAGCCGGGGAGACCATGCCGGCCCCGGATCTCTATCTGTTGTTTCGCCGGCACCTGCGCGAGATCGTTCTTCGCCCGCTGGATGGGGGCGGGGAGGCCGCCATGCTCACACCAGACAAGTTCCAACCGGTGGGCTTTGCCGGTGATGAAAGCCTGCTGCCCTATCCCGGCAATGCATTTCCCGGATACCGTATTATTCAGGAATACTTCATGCTGCCCGAGAAATATCTGTTTCTGGATTTAAACGGGTGGGACCAGTGGCCGAACAGGGGGGCGGGGAACCAGTTTGAAATCTCCTTTGTTTTTGATAGACTGCCCTTAATGCCTGGGCATATCCGTAAAGGCGATTTTGTCCTGGGCGCTGCGCCGGTGGTTAATATTTTTCCCTATGATGCGGATCCTGTCCGGCTCGACCATCGCAAAACAGATTATCGTGTGCGGCCATCCGGGGCCAATGACGCCCACTACCAGGTCTACTCGGTGGATAAGGTCGTAGGTTTTGCCCAGGGCAGCGCCCGTGAGACGGTTTATGCCCCTTTTGAGATATTTACCCCCGATCCAGAGGCCAATCCGGTCTTCCACACCCACATTAAAAATTCTCCGGTCAGGAGCGGTTTCGATATGTTTTTATCGGTGGTTTACCCACCGGGGGCAGAGCCACCCGTTCAGGTGACCCTGTCCACCCAGCTCCAGTGCACCAACGGATACCTGCCCGAGGGCATCCGCGTGGGCGACATCTGCCTGCCCACCGGGAGCACCCCCGAATACGTGGATTTTAAAAATATCCGTCCACCGACCAGCAACATCCTGCCACCTATAGGCACTAACCTGTTGTGGCGGTTGTTGTCGCATCTATCGCTGAACTACACTTCCCTGGCAACCGCTGAAAATTTACGGGCTATTCTGGATCTCTACAATTTTGAGGAAAGCCGCGACCGGCCGGCCTTTCTGGCCAATCAAAAACGGATCAACGGTATCGAAAAGATCACATCTACCGCTTCCGACCGCCTGATTTCCGGCACCATGATGCGCGGACTCGAGGTGCGGGTGGATGCCCGGCAGGATCATTTTGCCAGTACAGGAGATTTGTATCTGTTTGGCAGCATTGTCGATTATTTTCTGGGTGTTTACGCCTCAATGAATACCTATACCCGATTCTCGGTCAAGGAAAGTCTCAAAGGGGACATTTACCAGTGGCCGGCCCGGGTGGGGGATCGTCTGCTCATATGACAACAGCATTTAAAACCGATCTGAAACTCAAATTATTGAAAGAGGGGCATGCTTTTTCATTTTTTCAGATCATCAGGTTGCTGGGATGTATCGAGGAATCCCCCGGACAACACCGGCCGGCAGGGCGGGGGCGATTGAACAACATCCGTGTCAGGCCCAACCTTTCCATGGCTTTTCCGGCCGCGGATGTAGAAAAAATCGAAGAGCGGGATGATCCCGAAGCCGATCAGTACCTGATCACTGCCAACATGATCGGGCTTTACGGTACTGCCTCACCCCTGCCGACGTTCTATACCGAAGAGCTCATGGTGGAAGAGGCCGGGGATGAATCGGTCTCCAGGGATTTTATCGATATCTTCAACCACCGCCTGTATGAGCTGCTGTTCAGCTGCTGGGGTAAATACCGCCAGTATTTACAGGTGCTTGAAACGCAGCATGCGCCGGATTTGGAGCGTCTGTTCTGCCTGTTGGGACTGGGTGAAAAGGTGCTTCGCAGGGGGATTTCCCAGCCGCAGAGACTACTGCGTTACATCGGGCTTTTTTCCCAGTTTCCAAGGTCAGCCGTGGGGTTGAAAGCGCTGCTGCGGGATGCGCTGGGCGACATTCCGCTGACCATCATTCCCTGTATTGAACGCAAAGCCACGATTCCTGAAAATCAGTGTTTTCAACTGGGTGTTTCCGGATGCAGCCTGGGCACCAGTGCCTATCTCGGGCAGGAGATCGCCGACAGGATGGGTAAGTTCCGCATCCAGGTGGGCCCGGTGGATGAAAAGGTGTTCCAGACCTTTTTCCCGGGAAACAATGCCTATGAACAACTCAACTTTTTAACCAGGATCTATCTTACAGAGCCGCTGGCATACGACCTGGAACTTATCCTGCCCAAGGGGCAGGCGCAGACCGTGTGCCTGGGGGATGCGGACCACGATATGCTGGGGGTTAACAGCTGGGTTTTTTCAGGTGAAAGTATGGATGAGGTGAGAACGATTTTTACGCCTCAGCTGAGTTAATCTAAATTATGATTTGTTGTAGTTTCATAGATTTGTGTGTTCGTAATGGAAGTCCCATTTTTTAACCGGATCAACCGGGTTAGGAGGTCATCTCATGATTACGGTCGATATCAAGTCCCTGTTAGGCCGCCTGAACACCTATTGCACCCGCTCGTTGGAAGCGGCTGCCGGACTGTGCGTATCCCGCACCCACTATGAGGTGACCATTGAGCACCTTTTGTCCAAGCTGATGGAGGATGCTCATTCCGATCTTCCGCTGATTCTGCGTCATTTTGATATGGATGCCGGGCGTTTGCAAAAAGCCATCGATGGATCCCTGGAGGCGTTTAAAACCGGCAATGCTGCCAAGCCGGTATTTTCTCCGGTCCTGATGGAGTGGTTCCAGGAAGGCTGGCTGGCTGGATCAGTGGACCTGGGGGAGAACCGTGTCCGTTCCGGTGCCCTGCTGCTGGCCTTTCTGAACAGGCCAGCCCAATTTGCCACCGGTGATTATGTCGATATTCTGGAAACTATCAGCAGGGATGCCCTTTTATCCCAATTCTGGGATGCCGTGAAAGGGTCCACCGAGAAACCCAGGATCATGGAGACGGAAGAGCGTGAAGCGCTTCCACCCGGAGAAGCCACGGCCTTGAACCAATTTTGTGACAACTTTACGGCCAAGGCCGCGGCCGGGGAGATCGACCCCGTGTTCGGGCGTGACCGCGAAATCCGGCAGATGGTGGACATTCTGGCTCGCAGACGCAAGAACAACCCCATCGTGGTGGGTGAAGCCGGGGTGGGCAAAACTGCCGTTGTGGAAGGGTTGGCCTTACGGATCGTGGAGGGGGATGTGCCCGAGCTGCTGCGGGACGTGTCGATTCTGGGACTTGACATGGGCCTGCTCCAGGCCGGGGCCGGCATGAAGGGCGAATTCGAAAACCGCTTGAAGTCGGTCATCAATGAGATCAAATCGTCGGAAAAACCGATCATCCTCTTTATCGACGAGGCCCACACGCTGATTGGTGCTGGAGGATCGGCAGGCATGTCCGACGCGGCCAACCTGTTGAAGCCGGCCCTGGCGCGTGGGGAGTTGCGCACTGTGGCGGCCACCACCTGGTCGGAATATAAGAAGTATTTTGAAAAGGATGCCGCTTTGGCCCGCCGCTTTCAGCTGGTTAAGCTGGATGAACCCTCGGAAGAGATCGCTACCCTGATATTGCGGGGGTTGAAGAGCAAATACGAGGCAGCCCATAACGTGGTGGTGCGTGACGACGCCATCCAGGCCGCAGCTGAACTTTCCAGCCGTTACATATCCGGCCGTCAGCTTCCGGACAAGGCGGTGGATCTATTGGATACCAGCGCGGCGCGGGTTAAGGTGCTTTTGACGGCAAAACCGGATGTGGTCGAAGACAAGGAGCGCAGTCTGCAGGCCCTGGAACGGGAGCAAAAGGCCCTGGAGCGCGACCAGCTTCACGGTATGGAGATCGACCAGGAGCGTCTGCAAGAGATCGAGACCGAGCTTGCCAGCCTGAACCAGGAGATCACCACTCTCAAAGAGCGCTGGCTGGAAGAGCAGGCGGCTGCCCACCAGGTGATCGAGATCCGGCAGCGGCTCTATGATGCAGGTAAAGCTGCGGATGCGTCCGGGGAGCCTGTTCCCGACCTGAAAGCAAAACTGGATCAGGCGGCCGAAGTCCTGCTGCAGATCCAGGGGGATTCACCGTTGGTGCGCACGGAAGTGGACCCGGATGTAGTCTCCAAGGTGGTCTCCGACTGGACCGGCATACCCCTAGGAAATGTGATGAAGGACGAGGCCAGGAGTATCATCAACCTCGAGGAGAACCTGAAAGCGCGCATCAAGGGCCAGGACGAGGCCCTGGAAAACTTCACCCGGGTGATCAAGGCCGCCAAGGCCGGGGTCAAGGATCCGGAACAACCCTTGGGCGTTTTTCTGCTGGCCGGGCCCAGCGGGGTGGGCAAGACCGAAACCGGCCTGGCTGTTGCCGACCTTCTGTTCGGCGGTGAAAACTTCATGGTGACGGTCAACATGAGTGAGTTCCAGGAAAAACACACCGTCAGTCGGCTGATCGGATCACCACCAGGCTACGTGGGCTACGGCGAGGGCGGGGTACTCACGGAAGCTGTGCGCCAGCGACCCTATTCCGTGGTGCTCATCGACGAGGTCGAGAAAGGGCACCTGGAGGTGATGAATCTGTTTTACCAGGTGTTTGACAAGGGCATGCTGTCCGATGGTGAGGGCCGGCTGATTGATTTCAAGAACACGGTCATATTCCTGACCAGCAACCTGGCCACCGACGTGATCACCGAGATGTGTACCGGGGACGAGATCCCGCCGCTGGAAACCATCAGTGCCGCCATCCGGCCAATATTGAGCAACCATTTCAAACCCGCCCTCCTGGCCCGCATGAACCTGATTCCCTATCTGACCCTGAAAACAGATGTCCTCAAAGACATCGTGGCTCTGAAAATGGATAAGCTGGTGAGAAGGCTGGCTGACAACCACAAAATGAAGCTGGTCTACTCGCCGGCGGTGGTGGAGCAGATCGCAGCCCGCTGTACAGAGGTGGAGACCGGTGCCAGAAACATTGACTATATCATGAGTGGCAGTATTATGCCGCAACTGTCCCAGGAGATCCTGAGCCGTATGAGTGAGGGTGAAATGCCGTCGCAGATCAACCTGGATCTGCAGGAGGACGGCGCATTCACCATAGATTTTGGAGGATGACATGGCTGATTTCAGATCGGCGGACGAGGAGCGATTTCTTTTCAAGGCGGGCAAGCGCAAACTCAGGGTGGTTGATTTTTCGGTAAGGGAGGAGGTCTCCACCCCTTATGAAGTCGACCTTACCCTGGCCACCAGGGATGACGAAGTTGAAGTATCCTTCGACGACGTCATCGGTGAAATCGGTTTGCTGACGATCTATGGTCTCAAGACGGATTCGGTGCGCTACGTTCAGGGCATTGTCAACAAATTCTGGCTGACCGGCAGTACCGGCCGGTTTTTTTTGTACAAGGCTACATTGGTGCCTGCCCTTTGGCTGCTCTCCCTTGAGCAGGACTGCCGGATTTTTCAGGAAAAGAATGTCCAGGAGATCTTTGAGGATATTTTAATCGAATCGGGTATCACCTCGGACCGCTTCGACTTCCGGCTGCAGGGCAGTTACGAAAAAATGGACTATTGCGTTCAGTACAGGGAAACTGATTTGCATTTTATATCCCGCCTGGCTGAGGGAGAGGGAATCTTCTACTTTTTCGAGCACGACAAGGACAGTCATTTGCTTGTGTTTGCCGACAGCGCCGGCATATACAAACCCATCGAAGGGGAGAAAAACAAGGACAACCAGGTGGAGATCGAATTTCAGCCCGGGGCTGGCATGGTGGGAACAAAAGAGACGATCCAGACGGCGGCGCAATCACGCCAGATATCACTGGGAAAGGTGTCCCTGAAGGATTATAATTTCCTGAAACCATCAGCCAAGCTCTTGCGGCACAAAGACGCCAAGACCCACAAAGAGATCGAACAGTACGACTACCCGGGCGACTACATCGCAGACGGCCGTGGTGATACCCTGGCCAATATCCGCCTGGAAGAGGGGCGTACGTTCATGGACACCACCGAAGGCCAGAGCAACTCCCCGCGGTTCATCCCCGGCTTTACCTTCAAGCTGACCGAGCACGACCTGACCAGTTTTGAAAAGGAATATATTCTAACCAGTGTCAGCCATTTCGGGAGCCAGCCTCAGGTGCTCGAGGAACAGGCCGGAACCGAGGGATCCAGCTACAGCAATCAGTTTATTGCCATCCCATCTGACGTGGTTTGCCGGCCTCTGCGCAGGACTCCCAAACCCATTGTCCAGGGCATCCAGACGGCCATTGTGGTGGGGCCTGCCGGCGAAGAGATTTACACAGATGACCATGCCCGGGTCAAGGTTCAGTTTCACTGGGACCGGGTGGGGAAAAAAGACGAAAAAAGCTCTTGCTGGATCCGGGTCAGCCAGATCTGGGCTGGGGCCGGCTGGGGCGCTATGCATATCCCGCGCATCGACCAGGAGGTAGTGGTGGACTTTCTGGAGGGCGACCCGGACAAGCCGCTGATCACCGGCCGGGTTTACCACGGCACCAATACACCACCGTATACGCTTCCCGACGAAAAGACCAAGAGCACCCTTCGTTCGGATACTTCCCTGGGGGGCGGGTCGTTCAACGAGCTTATGATGGAAGACAAGGCCGGTGAAACCCAGGTGGTGCTGTTGAACGCCTATGGCCATAAACTGACCATGGACGAAAAGGAGCAGATCCTGACCATCGAAACCCGCGACGCCCACAAGATATCCATGGACGACAAGAACAAATGCATGGTCGTGGAGACCACCAACGCCCACAAACTCCTGTTCGACGATAAGAACGAGAAGGTCGTGCTGAATTCGACCCAAGGCCACACCATGGAGATCGACGACTTAAATAAAAAGATCACCACCCAGACTGCGGCTGGACACATATTTCTCTTTGATGACGAAAACAAGAAGATTTCCCTGACCACGACCGAGGGCCACAGTGCTGTACTGGATGACGATCAAAAGAAAATGAGTTTCGCCAGTGCTTCCGGCCACCATGTCACCCTGGACGACGACAGCGACAACGTGACCATCGAGGATGCTGGGGGGAACATCGTCAAACTGGATGCGGGCAGCACTATCACCGTGGAGTCGGGCGGGGACATCAACATCACGGCATCCAGCGGTAAGATTGCCCTGGAGGCCAATGAAATCTCGCTCAAGGCCATGAATGTGGAAATCAAGGCCGACATGGATGTCAAAATCGAGGGCGGCATGAACATGGAGGCCAAGGGCGGCCTGTCCGCCAAGGTGGAGGGCAGTACCATGGCTGAACTCAAAGGCGGGGCCAAGACCACCATCTCCGGTGGGATAGTTATGATAAATTAAATTTTCTCCATTATCCTTCAGCTAAGCTGAAGGGTCCAAGCTTTGCTATGCGGATAGGAGAGTGTGTTTGTGTCATTTTGATCTACTTATGAGTTATCAGTTCAGGTGGGATTTTATATTCACCGCAGAGTCGCAGAGGACGCAGAGATATTTATTTTCTATTCAAGATATTATAACCTCGGCGTCCTTTGCGTCTTGATCGCAGCGGGCGGTGAGATAGATCAGGCCCTTTAAGGGCCATCATCATGCCACCCTTTTTAGGGGTGGTAATTGATTTGAATCAAGGAGTTATTCGTGGGGAAACCAGCAGCCAGACTAGGCGACATGACCGCGCATGGCGGTACCATTGCAGTCGGGTGCCCCACGGTGCTGATCGGCGGCATGCCCGCGGCTCGCATCGGCGACATGCATGTGTGCCCTATGGTGACCCCGGCGCCGGTACCCGTGCCCCACGTGGGCGGCCCAATCTCTCTGGGTAGTGCAGGGGTCCTCATCGGCGGCATGCCGGCGGCCCGGGTGGGTGACATGGCCGTGTGTGTAGGGCCTCCCGACACCATCGCTCTGGGTTGCTTCACGGTCCTGATCGGTGAGGTTGGCGGGGGCGGCGGCGGTGGTGGTGGAGGAGGCGCAGCCGCAGCAGCCAAGGCCAGTGCTTATTCAGCCATTGTCGGCGAACCTGGCCCGGAAAAGGAGGGCCCCCACTGGATCGACCACCAGTTCGTGGATTCGGCCGGCAACCCCATCACCGAAGTCGATTACGAGCTAACCGATCCGGGCGGGAATACCTCCAAGGGAATTCTGACCGGTGACGGTCGCATCAAACGGGGCGGATTGCCAGATGAAGGAGATTATACGGTCAAGCTGTTTGCGGTCTACAATGCTAAATGGTCCAAGGATAGTGCAGAGGTGGGTGATGTGGTCAAACTGTCCGCAGACGTGGACGGGTTTGAAGACGGGACCGAGGCCGTCATTGAAATCTGGGAGCAGGA
>Ga0164313_10004230_pt1 | contig 12831 bp, 15 predicted proteins | sample GuaBasSedimGuay4_FD_113735 | JGI IMG/M metagenome (GOLD analysis project Ga0164313, IMG submission 113735) | Subseafloor sediment microbial communities from Guaymas Basin, Gulf of California, Mexico - Guay4, Core 4569-4, 0-3 cm | ecosystem: Environmental > Aquatic > Marine > Hydrothermal vents... | reverse complement strand
GGCTGGTCACCTCGTGTACAAGATGGCGGTCGATATACAGCAACACTTCGTTGCCCGAAAGCTCCTTGACGACATGCGTGTCCCAAATCTTTTCAAACAGTGTTTTTCCCATGATTCTCACCTGAATTTAACGATCGCGGGATTATATGCCCCTCCAACAACCGAGCAAGCCCTATCCTCTATGTTTTCCATGACCTAAATAAACATGGCGTCACCACTTGACCCTCACCGAAAAATGGATATCTTCAATTCGTTAATTGACGAAGTATAGACATCAAATGACTGTGTTTATGGAAATCACAAAAGCGCTGGCAGATGCAAACCGGATCCGGGCATTGATCGCTTTGCGGAACCGCGAGCTGTGCGTATGCCGGATCATCGAGCTGCTGCAGTTGGCACCATCAACGGTATCGAAGCATTTAACGATTCTGAAGCAAGCGGAATTGATCGAGGGGCGCAAGGAGGGCCGCTGGATGCACTATCGCCTGCCTAGCGACCCAAACTCCATGGTAAGGGAAACACTGGAGTGGGTTTTTCAATCCTTGGAAAATTCGCCGGATATCGAAGTCGATAAAAGGCGGCTGGAAAAGATCATCGACACAGACATCGGGAAACTCACGCTGATTTATAAAAAGTAGCAAGACGACACATGCAGATTCGTTGCGCACGCAGGATAAATCCATGAAAAAAACACTGACCCTCCTTATCGTGCTGGCCGCTATCGCAGGCGTGGTTGTTCTGAAAAAGAGCCAGCAGGGATCTGCATCCGCCCTGCCCCGGCACACTCAGGGAATGCCCCGCTTGCTCGACCTGGGATCAAAGGGTTGCACCGCCTGCACGATGCTCGATCCTGTACTGGAAGAGCTGCGCATAAACTACACGGGGCGCCTCCAAGTCGACTTTATCGACGTGTGGGAGCACGAACAGGTCGCCGTGGACTATGGCGTCGAAATCATCCCCGTACAGATTTTCTTCGATGCCAACGGCCATGAGTTGTACCGTCACCAGGGATTTATTTCCGCCCAGGACATTACGGAAAAATTTACGGAATTGGGGATCGCCCTCGATGCTGAATGAGCTATTCCAGACCTTGAACGATGCGATGGCCGCATCGCCTGCAACGGCTTTGTCGGCGGCGTTTGCCTGGGGCATCTGCAGCGTCCTGCTCAGCCCCTGCCATCTGGCCAGCATTCCCCTATTGATCGCCTACGTGAACGACCATGATGTAAAAACGGCCCGCCATGCCGCCGGGCTTTCAACGCTGTTCGCGGTCGGCATTCTGGCCACCATGGCGCTGATCGGTATGGCCACCGCAATGGCCGGGCGCATGACCGGCGACACCGGAGCGGCGGGCGGCTATGTGATGGGTGCCGTGTTCATCCTGATGGGGCTGCACCTGATGGACGTGGTTTCCATTCCATGGTTTGGAACCCAGAAGGAGAAGGTTCACCGCAAGGGAGCATGGGGAGCGCTATTGCTCGGGCTGCTCTTTGGAATTGCTTCGGGGCCGTGCACCTTCGCTTTCCTGGCACCGGTGCTTGCCGTCGTTTTCAGCACCGCATCGGACAACGCCGGGCTTGGATTTCTGTTGCTGGCGCTCTACGGACTGGGCCACTGCGCCGTATTGATTGTTGCCGGAACCTCGGTCGAACGCGCCAAGCACTTTGCCGACTGGAACCGCAAAACCCAAACCGCCCGCCGCGTTAAAGCCGCCATTGGAATCCTGCTGATTCTGAGCGGACTCTACTTCCTGTATAAAACGATTTAGGGGGTGGGAATAATGGATTATCTGGATGGTTGGATGAAGACGAAAGCCCTTGCGCGGATATGCAGGGACGACACGCTTCCTAGAAAAGTCCACCCATCCATGAATCCATCAAACCATCCTCCTCAAACACGACTTAACCCAAAGGCTATTTCCTTATGTTCCAATGGCTGGACCATCTAATCACAAAACTAGTTGAAGGCGTTTTTGGACTTCCGGTAGAAACGCAGCTTGGCGGCAGCGTGCACTTTTTCTTCTACGACATGGTCAAGATCCTGATCCTGCTTTCGTTGATGATCTTCGTTATCTCCTACCTGCGCAGCTTTTTCCAGCCGCAAAAAACAAAGGTGATGCTCGAACGTATCCATGGCACCAAGGCGCACGTGGCGGCCTCGCTGCTCGGAATCATCACCCCGTTTTGCTCCTGCTCATCCGTTCCGATCTTCATCGGCTTTGTCGAGGCGGGCATCCCGCTGGGGGTCACCTTTTCATTTCTGGTGACCTCACCCATCGTCAACGAAGCGGCCTTCGCCATTTTGCTGGCTGCCTTTGGCTGGAAGGTGGCATTCACCTATGCGGCCATGGGCGTACTCATTGGTGTTGTGAGCGGAATGATCATCGGGCGATTCAAACCTGAGGAGCATTTGGAAAAAGACGCCTTCGAGGGCGAATCATTCAACAAACTCAAGCCCGACATGACCCAACGGGAGCGACTGGCTTATGCCGCCGAACACGTCGCCGACATCCTCAAGCGCATCTGGCTCTACCTGCTGATCGGAATTGGAATCGGCGCGGCCATCCACGGCTGGGCACCGGAGGAAATCCTCTCAAAATATGCAGGGAGCGACAACCCGCTCAGCGTCGTCATCGCCGTCCTGTGCGGCATCCCGCTCTACTCCAACGCGCTCGGCACCATCCCGATCGCCGAAGCCCTCATCGGCAAGGGCGTTGGTCTTGGCACCGCGCTGGCCTTCATGATGGCCGTCACCGCCCTCTCCGTCCCGGAAATGGTTTTGTTGCGAAAGGTCATGAAGCCACGCCTGATTGCCATCTTCGTCATCACCGCCACCATCGGCATCCTGCTCGTCGGATGGATGTTCAACCTGCTGTTCTAACAAGGTTAGTCCCAGAGCAATTCCACCTTGTAGAAAAGCTTCGGAGCATTAGTTAGAGGAGCGGTCCATTCGTTGAAGGGAGGTGTTGCCGGAATATCCTCCGACACCGCCAAAAATGGAGAGTAAACTATATTATCGCTCGCCAGTACCCGATAGTGAACATCTGTATGGCTGGGCCAGCGTAAAGCAACCCCACTTTCTCCGGAAAAAGCAGAAGATTCGATTTTCCATCGGCTGGTCGGGTTTAGCGGATCGGTTTGCGTGCGGTATTCTCCTAGATCCGACACGAAGTCGTTATCCAGATCGCTCGTTCCATCCATTGCGGCAAGGTTGGCGGCATATTGCATCTCCCACCAATCCGGCAGCTCATCCGCATCCGAATCAAGACTGCGAGCCAGATTGATCCGTCCTCCGGTTACACACTTGGAGGCCAATGCCGGTATGGCATCAACATGGCTGGAAAGCCGACTGATGCGTTCGCTCACCGTTTCTGTCGGGAAATGCTGCGCAAGCACGCCGATGCAACCCGCCACCAGCGGCGTGGCCATGGAGGTTCCATCCAGATGGATATAACCCGTGCTTTCGTTATAGCTGTTAATCACCGTTACCGGTTGTCCGACTTGCCCGGCAAGCACCAAACCATCGGTCCGAGTGATTCCAACCGATGGGATCCAGCCCCTTGGTCGATACAAATTCCCCAGAACTGCGCCGCTTTCCCCCTCTCTATTATAGATGATGGTCGCAACCGCCCCGGCATCCATGGCATTGGACACCTTATCGGAAAAATAGAGAACCCCACGTTCAATGAGCGCTATGTTTCCCGCCACTCCCGCCGGAAAATCCAAAGGGTTGCCAATCCCGCAATCATATAGAATCCCGGAAACACCGTTGGATGGAGTAATACCGGAATAGGAAAGCCCTTCCCCTGAATAGTTCTGTGCCCCTTGGCGAACCTGAGCCGAAGAATCAAAATGCACCGGTAAACAGGAATAAATGGAAGAGCCCGGAGCGCCCAGGTCAACCGAAGTCAGGCCATAGTTCGAGAAGCTGGATAGGCCGTCCGAGGAATCGGTGGCCGCTACTGAAATAATGCTGGATAAGTCATAAGAACTCGGATAATGCGGCAAGGGATCGTTATTCGAAGAATCATTTCCAGCCGCCGCGCAAAAAACGATTCCGGCATTCGCCAGCTGCTGGATCACGCTTCGTTCAACCGCATTATAACCTGCGCCGCCATACGAAGCATTCACCGCCACGACATCGATCCCGCGCGCTTTCATCGTAAGCACATAGTTCATTGCGGAAATAGTTGCTCCATCCGTAATAAACTCGCCATCCGAACTTGTTTTTAAGGCCATCACCTTAAGTGCTCCGGCACCGCTTATACCAAGTTTGTTATCGCTCGTTGCGGCAACAATACCTGCAACATGGGTTCCATGGAGATCAATATCCATGGGATCACTATCAGGACCATCATTGGCCGTTGATCCGCTCGCCGAATCGATAAAGTCATCGCCGGCGAAATCATATCCATGGACATCGTCCACAAATCCGTTCCCATCGTCGTCAAGGCCGTTGCCCGCAACCTCGCCCGAATTCACCCACATTGCATCCGCAAGATCCGGATGGGAATAATCCACCCCCGTATCAATAACCGCAACAACCACGGAGGAAGGCGCATCCTTCATCAACCGCCTTGCTTCCGTAAAATCAATATCCGCATCGTCCACCCCCGAAACCCCGCCAACCAACTGCCCGGTATTATGAAGGCCCCACTGCTCCGCAAACTGAGGATCATCCGGGAAACGAAGCGGCGTAGAGATTCGCTTAATGTAGTTGGGCGAAACGCACTCAACATCGGGGTCGGCTGAAAACTGTGCAACCAGTTCCTCCGTCGTTCGGTTGGAGTCTTTCACCCATTGCACAGAACGCCCCGCAGAGCGGGAAAGCGCATCAAAGGTTTTCCGGATCTGCCCAGGAGGCGCAGACTTCACCTGCCTGCCATGCAGGAACCGATACTGTATCAGCACCTCGCCCTCAACATACTCCAGGGCTCCAAAGGCGGATGATAAAAACAAAGCAAAATAAAGAATAAAACAAGGTGTGTTTATCATCTCTATTTAGCTACCACAAAAAACACGCCGAGTAAAACCCTTGGCCGATCTTTTCGATAAAACGGTTCCCCTGATGATTGAAGAACCGGCATCATAATGATAAACACTCCGTAACTTATACGACTGGAAAACAAATGCAGTGGTTGGATGACAAAGGCGACCATATCATCTTGAATATACGCGTGGTTCCCCGCGCATCTAAAGATGAAATCATGAGCTTGTTGGGCGACGCATTGAAGATTCGTATCCAGGCGCCGCCGGTCGAGGGCAAAGCCAACGCCTACCTTGTTAAGTTCCTTTCTAGACAGTGGAAGATCCCGCGCCGCGACATCGAAATCCTATCCGGCGAAACCGGCCGCAACAAGCGGCTAAGGATCTCGAACCCTTCGCCCGAATTGCGTAAAACGTTGTTGTCTTTCAGCAACGGATAAGTGATCCGTTTCGACCGGAGAACCATGCCGTAGTTTTTTTACGGCAGCCCTTGACTTCTCACTGCTAGAGCGGCACTTTCAAAACTAATTACAACACTCTCGACGCCGAGAAGGAGGCAAAGATGCTACGCAGATTTGAAGTGAAGAATTTTAAGAATTTTAACGATTGGTTTATTTTCGACCTATCGGACACCAAGAGCTACGAGTTCAATCCCGAATGCGTTGAGAGTGGGATTGTAGCAAAAGCGCTGATCTATGGTCCGAATGGATGCGGAAAGACCAATCTTGGACATGCCATTTTTGATATTAAAACGCACCTCACCGACGACAAAATAGATGACACCTATTCAAACAATTATCTAAATGCTGCATTGGGTGCCGACCTCGCCGAGTTTAAATACACCTTCCTGTTTGGGGATAATAAACTCGAATATGCCTATGGAAAAAAGTCGGTGAACAAATTGGTCTACGAAACCGTCATGATTAACGGAAAAGAAGTCGTTTCATTGGATCGAAGAAAGGGTTCTGTTGCGAGAATTGATCTGACAGGGGCAGAAACCCTAAAGACGGATTTGGGCGATTCCGACCTCTCTGTAGTTAAATATGTTAAAAGCAATGCTGCATTAGAAAACACATCAACCACCAACACCTTTTTTCTGTTTAATCTATTCATTGAATACATGATGATCGAGCGAACAATTAATTCACACAACAAGATTAGCGTAAACTCCTTAAACGTTTCAGATTTCATACTAGATCCAGACTCAATGTTGGAAGGATTGTCTGGACTAGAATCATTCGAAGCCTTTCTGATTGAGGCTGGAATAAAGTGCAAGTTAACCACGTTGGAGACAAATGGAACTCAACGAATCGCCTTTGCTTTTGGAGACGAAAAAATTGATTTTTGCTCCATTGCATCAACGGGAACGCTTAGCCTTACGGAGCTTTATATTCAATTAATGCTCTTGCGAATAAAACTCAAACGGGCTCCTCGCTTTGACACCAATCTTCGCCCCTTCATCTTCATCGATGAATTTGACGCCTTTTATCACCATGCGATCTCCAAGCTGATCGTCAAATCGTTGCGTGACTATAAATGCCAAGCGGTTTTAACGACCCACAACACCAGCATTATGTCGAACGACCTTTTGCGGCCGGATTGCTATTTCATCATGAGCGAAACGGATATAAAGCCGATGTATCGCTTCACCGAGAAGGAACTACGAAAAGCCCATAACATCGAGAAGATGTACAAGGCAGGAGCCTTCGATGGCTGATACGATCCTGCTTGTATTCGAGGGCGAGAGAACCGAGCCTAGGATTTTCGACAACCTGAGGAAGACCTTTTTTGGTTCCGAGGTTAAGTCGGTCGTTCACGCCACTTATAACGCTGAAATATACCAGCTATGGCAACGCGTAAAAGACGATGGGTTTCTCGACCTAATCGAATTGCTCCGGGAACGGAGCGCGAAGAATCGGAAAAGCTTGGAGGGCATTGAACGCGACCAGGTTTCCCAAATCTTCCTTTTCTTCGACTACGAGGGCCATGCCACTGGCGCAACCGATGAAAAGATCCAAAAAATGCTAGAGCATTTCGACGAGGAGACCGAAAATGGAAAACTCTATATCAGCTACCCCATGGTCGAAGCCCTGAAGCATCTCACCCCGGACTTTCAAAACCAAACCGTTCCTGCCAAACAAAATATCAACTACAAGCAAATGGTTGCCGAATCCTCGTCTCCTTATCAAGATATGCGTAAGGTTGATGCCAATGACTGGAATCACATCATTTCCGAAAACCTCAAAAAGGGAAACTTCATTGCAAGCGGTCAATATGCGCTTCCTAAATCACCAGACTCCCAACCGGAAATTTTCGAAGGTCAGTTAACAAATTATATCAGACCCCTGAATCAGATTACGGTTCTGAGCGGGATTCCCTTTTTTGTCGTTGAATATTTCGGGATACATCAAATTTGGAAATGAAAAACACCCTCTACTTATTGGCGGCGCTGATGCTTTTTGGCTGCGCGGAAAAACGGGAGTCCGGCGGTTCCGGAAAGCCGTCCGTATTTGTGAGCATCCCGCCGCAGGCCGGGCTGGTCCGGGCCATTGCCGGCGACCGGATCGAGATCTATACGCTGGTTGGCGAGGGGCAGTCGCCGCACGCCTACGAACCGACCGCGCGGCAACTGGTCCGGTTGGGCGAGGCCGATGCGCTGCTGACCATCGGCATGCCGTTCGAGAGGCATCTGCTCAAGAAGATTGTTCCGCTCTACCCGGATCTTCCAACCACTGGAACCGAGGAAGGGATCGATCTGCGCGCCCTGCCACACGAACACCACGGCGAACATTGTTCCTCCGACCACGGCGCGAAAGATCCACACATTTGGTTGAGTCCCGCCAATACGATTTCCATTGCCACAACTATTTTCCAGGCCTTGGAAAAGATCGATCCCGCCAACGTGGATGAATACCACGAGAATTTTGAAAAGCTGGCGGCTGAGCTAAGGCAGCTCGACGGCGATATCCGGGACATGCTTGCGCCATATGCGGGGAGCCGCTTCTATGTATTCCATCCCTCGTTCGGCTATTTCGCCGATGCCTACGGACTGGAGCAAATCCCAGTCGAGCTGGATGGCAAGGCTCCCTCGCCGCACCAGTTGGTAGAATTGATCGAACAAGCCAAACGCGACGACGTGAAGGTGATCTTTGTTCAGGCGCAGTTCCCGGCCGATAGCGCCAAGGCCATTGCCGATGCCATTGAAGGCCGCGTGGTACAGCTCGATCCACTGGCGGAAGATAGTGTTGCCAATCTGCGCCTGATCGCGGAAAGTATTGTCCAAGCATTGGAAAAATGAACTCACCGCATCCCATCCAAATTAGCAATCTCGACTTTTCCTACGGTGCCGTCCATGTATTGGAGGAAGCCAGCCTGACCATAGCGGAGAAGGAGTTTGTCTGCATGGTTGGCCCGAACGGCGGCGGCAAGACCACCCTGCTCAAACTTATGCTCGGCCTGCTGGAACCGCAGACTGGAACGGTGTCTATATTTGGAAAATCTCCAATAGCTGGAAGAAAATGGATTGGCTATCTGCCGCAACACGCCAACCTGGACGCCCGCTTTCCGGTCACGGCGCTTGACGTGGTGCTGATGGGGCGTCTGGGAAAAACACGCGCATTCGGCCCCTATACCAGAGCTGACCGTACTGCCGCACACGACATGCTCAACCGGGTCGGACTGGACAAGCTGGAAAAAAGGCCACTTGCCACGCTCTCCGGAGGGCAGCGCCAGCGGGTGCTGATTGCCCGGGCGCTCGTTTCCGAACCCCGGCTGCTGCTGCTTGACGAACCCACGGCGAGCCTCGATGACTATGTGGAGCGCGAGCTATACGACCTGCTCCTCGAGCTGAACAAGGAGCTTACGGTGGTGGTGGTCACCCATGACATCGGTTTTGTCTCTAGCTACGTGGACAAGGTTGTGTGCGTAAACCGGAAGGTGCGTATCCATCCCACCAGCGAAATCGACGAAAACATTATCCACGACATGTATGGCGAACATATCCACATGGTGCGGCATGACCAGGAGCATCGCCATGGCTGAGTTTTTCCAGGCACTCCTCCGGCACAGCTTCCTGCAACACGCCCTGCTGGCCGGGTTGCTGGCCAGCCTCTCGTGCGGCATCGTCGGAACCTATGTCGTCACACGGCGCATTACCTATCTTGCCGGCGGCATTGCCCATTGCGTACTCGGGGGTATGGGCTTTGCGCGCTATATGCAGGTGGTGCATGGCTGGGCGTTCCTCGATCCCCTGTTGGGTGCGGTACTCGCAGCACTTGCCGCCGCCATCGTCATAGGGTGGATCAATATTCACGCCCGGGAGCGGATCGACACCGTCATCAGCGCCTTTTGGGGGATGGGCATGGCCACCGGCATTCTATTTATTTCCAAAACACCGGGCTACGGCGAAGACATGATGGCCTACCTCTTCGGCAACATTCTGCTCGTCACCCGGCACGACCTGTTTTTCATCGGCGGACTCGATCTGTTTATCGCAGCCATCGCGTTGCTCTTCCACAAACAATTTGTCGCGGTCTGCTTCGACGAGGAGTTTGCCCGCCTGCGGGGAATCCATGCGAAGCTGTTCTATTTCCTCATGCTGGCGATCACCGCGCTCACCGTGGTGCTACTGGTCTCCATTGTCGGCATCGTAATGGTGATTGTTCTGCTGACCCTCCCGGCGGCGATCGCCGGGCGCTTCTGCCAACGCATGGGTTCGATGATGGCACTCGCCACCGTAATCTGCGCCGGACTCACCTCGACCGGTTTAGCGCTCAGCTACAAGCCCGAACTTCCCGCCGGAGCAGTCATCATTGTTCTGGCTGGCTTAGTTTATCTTGTAACGGTCATTCTGAAGCGCACTTAGTTTCGCATTTCCGAGAAATTTAGCCGCCGTTAATTCCCCTGCTGTGTCCTGCATCAAATGCAGTGCCTTTTTTATTGCAGTGACCAAAGTTGGCATTTTTTCTGCTCTACTATTCATCATGAAAAACAACCACAGGATCCTCAGTTTGACCGATATGGATATCGGCAGTTTCGTCAGCTATGAACTCACCGCTGAATCACTCACCACCAAACTATTTAGAATCTTCACCCTCAACACCATTCCGTTAAAGAAAGTGATGGTTCTTCGGGAAGCCGGCGAGGAAGATATCACCCCGCTCAACCGGGTGAACTGGTTTACCTTTTTCAAACGCCGCTCGCTCTGCCCCGTCTACACCCTTCAGGCAACGGAAACATCGCCGCGCATCTTTATGCGCCTCGACCGCGGTTCGCACGTCGTCCTACAAAACGCACTGGAGCATCTACATGCATGACACCATCGGAAAAACGCTCTTAAATCCAATTTCGCTTGGTTCCGTCTGTTCCTACGAGCTATGCGGCAATACCATCATGGTTCGACTGTTTGGACTCCTTCCGGTTCAAACCATCCATTTGGCCGATGTACACTATCTGCGTCTAGCCGCCCGTGATGAACCAACAACGGCATACCTGTTGTTCAATTGGCCGCAACTCCTCCCGCACTACCGCTCGGTCAGTCCGGTCTATGTCTTGCAGACCCATAAGCGCCGACGGATATTCCTCAAACTCAACGGCCGCGCACACTTCAAACTGCGCCAGGCCATTGGGCGGCAGCATGAGCACCGACCGCAGCGAATAGCGGCCTAGCCTCCCCCCTGCTGTTGAGCAGACAACATCTACATGATTCTTGAAAGTCTCCAAGGCAGGCGGTATGGTTCCGCGCATGGTTGAGGTAGACTTCAAGCGCCCGGACTGGGACGAATATTTCATGGATATCGCGCATGTGGTTTCAACGCGCGGAAACTGTAGCCGACGGAAGGTTGCGGCGGTGATTGTAAGTGATCGGCGGATTATATCGACCGGCTACAACGGTACGCCGCGCGGGATCGATAACTGCTTCGAGGGCGGATGCCCTCGCTGTGCCAGCGACTCCCCCTCGGGAGAAAATCTTGGCGAATGCATCTGCGCACATGCCGAGGAAAACGCCATTGTCCAAGCGGCCTACCATGGGATCGCGGTGCGCGGCAGCATGATCTACTGTACCCTCAGTCCCTGCCTGATGTGTACAAAGATGATCATTAACGCGGGAATCAAGGAAGTCGTCTACGAAATGGAATATCGCTTTACCGAACAGGCACGCGGGTTGTTCGCCAGTGCCGGAGTGCTCTGCCGCCAGTTCAAGCGCAAACCAAAAGAGGTGTCGTGAAGAAACTGCCGATCATCCTGTTGTTGGGTCTGGCCGCCTTTGCGGTTCTTGCCGATGGCGACTATTCCGCCTGCTTCATTCCCGGCGAAATTACGGAATACAAAGTCTCGTGGATGGGCATTCCGCTGGCCTGGTCAAAAAACACCACCGATGCCATCGAAGAAAATGGACGGAAGCTGATCCGCATTCGAACAGTTTCGAAAAGCTACAAGGCCTATGGAAAAATCTACAAGGTCGATGATATCAAGGAAGTGATCATCGACCCGGAAACCGGACTCCCCGTGCGCATCGATCTCCAAATGAACGAAGGCAGCATTCACAAGAGCGAGCTCACCCTGTTCGACCATGCCAACCAAACGGCGCTGTTCCACGACCGACTAGCCAACACCACCAACTCCGTCGCCATCGCAAGCCAGACCCGCGATGTCGTCTCCTTCCTCTACTCCATGCGGAACGAAAAACCGGAGATGCTCGCGGCAAATACGCACACCCTCTTCGCTGGAGGAAAACTCTACGACATGGGTCTTGCAATCCGCAAGGAGGGGCGCATCAAAGTTCCCGGCTATGGAAAAGTCGACTGCATCCTGATGGAACCGATCGCCGAATTCGATGGCCTCTTTCTGCGGAAGGGGAAGGTCTTCTTTTGGATTTCCAAGCAAAACTGCAGCATGATTACATGCATCCAGGCCAAGGTTCCCGTCGGAAAAATCAAGGTGAAGTTGCAAACGGTGTCAGGTACCGGTGACGACTTTTGGGACAAGAATGAATAATGGAGCGAAAATGGGCAGAATAGTTGGAGTTATTCCATCACGTTGGGGATCGACGCGGTTTCCGGGAAAGAGCCTCGCACTGATTTCGGGAAAGCCGATGATACAGTGGGTTGTCGAGCGCGTAAAACAGGCAAAGAGACTCGATGCCGTCATTGTCGCCACGGATGACCAGCGCATTGCCGACTGCGTCCAGGCACTGGAAATCTCCGACGTACAGGTAGCCATGACACGCAGCGACCACCCGTCCGGCACCGACCGCATCGCCGAGGCCGTCCAATCATTGCAAACCGATGCGGTGATCAACGTACAAGGCGATGAACCGCTCATTGATCCGACACTAATCGACGAACTAGCCGAGGTGATTTCAACCGGCGAATGGGACATGGCCACGGCAGCTACCCCGATCGAAGATGAAGACCAAATAAACGATCCATCCGTCGTAAAGGCCTTGTTCAACCGCCACGGACAAGCCCTCTATTTTTCGCGCGCCACCATCCCGCATATCCGGGACTTCAGCTCCGCCGAGCCTCGCAGCGATACACCGGAGGGAGTTCCAACAACCGGGATATATAGGCGGCACATCGGCATCTACGCCTATCGCCGCGACTATCTCTTGAAGCTCGTTGCCGAGCCGCCTTGCGCACTTGAAAACCTGGAAAAGCTCGAACAGCTTCGCGCACTCGATATGGGCTGTCGAATGAAGGTCGTCAAAACCGAGGATTTTGGCATCGGGGTCGACACGCCGGAAGATATCGCCAAGGCAGAACTGTTGCTTCAACAAATCCATCCTTCCGGCTAAATTTGCCGGACAACTCGGGCAAGGTTTCCTCAATCGTGATCGATATCCTTC
>Ga0164313_10004229_pt1 | contig 12836 bp, 14 predicted proteins | sample GuaBasSedimGuay4_FD_113735 | JGI IMG/M metagenome (GOLD analysis project Ga0164313, IMG submission 113735) | Subseafloor sediment microbial communities from Guaymas Basin, Gulf of California, Mexico - Guay4, Core 4569-4, 0-3 cm | ecosystem: Environmental > Aquatic > Marine > Hydrothermal vents... | reverse complement strand
TCAAGGTAACGGGTATCGATCTGTTTTCTGCTGGTGAGTTCAACCCGGAAGAAGGTGATGAAACCCTGTTATTGCAGGATCCCGCAGCAGGCACCTACAAGAAACTGGTGATCAGGGATAACAGGATCAAAGGCGCTGTACTCTACGGTGACACCATTGATGGCACCTGGTACTTCCAGCTGATGCGTGAAGGTACCAACATAGCCGATTTTCGCAAGACGATTCTTTTTGGTCAGCATGATCTGGGTGATGCGGGCCATGGTGATGAGACGCGGGTGATGATGCTCAGCGATGATGCCGAGATATGCGGATGCAATGGCGTATGCAAAGGCGATATCGTCAGTGCAATCAGTAAACATGGCTTGTTTACACTGGACGATGTGCGGGCTCATACCAAAGCATCGAGTTCCTGTGGTTCATGTACCGGTCTGGTTGAGGCCATACTTGCCAATACCGTCGGTGAGGGCTATGACGCGTCTCCAAACAAAAAGCCCATGTGCAAGTGTACTGAATACAGCCATGACAATGTCATTGCTGCGATCAAGAAAAATCAACTAAAGAGCATGGATGCGGTACGCAACTTTCTGGAATGGAAAACACCTGATGGCTGTGCGGCCTGCCGGCCTGCACTGAACTACTACCTGCTGGCCAACTGGCCGGGTGAATATGAGGATGATGCACAATCGCGTTTCATTAACGAGCGTGCTCACGGAAATATTCAGAAAGACGGTACCTATTCGGTGATCCCCCGTATCTTTGGTGGCGAGACATCGGCACAGCAGTTGATGGATCTGGGCAAGATCGCCGGGAAATGGAATGTCCCGACAGTGAAATTCACCGGTGGCCAGCGTATTGATATGCTCGGCATCAAGAAAGATGAATTGCCGGGTATATGGGGTGATCTTGCCGATGCAGGTTTTGTGTCTGGCCATGCGTACGGCAAGGCGCTGCGTACGGTGAAAACCTGTGTGGGTTCTGAATGGTGCCGGTTTGGAACACAAGACTCCACCACGCTTGGTATCAAGCTTGAACAAATGACATGGGGTTCGTGGATGCCGCATAAGTACAAGCTGGCGGTGTCCGGTTGCCCACGCAACTGTGCTGAGGCGACCATTAAGGATTTTGGCGTGGTATGCGTCGATTCCGGTTATGAACTGCACGTGGGTGGCAACGGTGGTATCAAGGTTCGGGTGACGGATTATCTGTGCAAGGTAAACACCGAGGACGAAGTCATGGAATACGTTGGTGCTTTTACGCAGATGTATCGGGAAGAAGCACATTACCTGGAACGTACCGCACCGTGGTTAGAGCGTGTCAGCCTCAGCTATATCAAGGAACGCATTGTTGATGATGAGGAAGGGCGCAAGGCCTTACATGAGCGATTCCTGTATGGGCAGACGTTCGCACAGGATGATCCGTGGAAGGCGCGTGCCGAAGGTGCAGAATCCCATGAGTTTCAATCAATCAGTGTGGCTGGCTGAGGAGATGAGAATGAGTAACTGGTTAGAAATTGCAAAGCTTGAAGATATCCCTGTACTGGGTGCCCGCGTGGTCAAAACGGATACCATGAACATTGCCTTGTTCCGGACCTCAGGTGATGAAGTGTTCGCGATCAAGGATGAGTGTCCGCATAAGAAGGGGCCTTTGTCTCAGGGAATTGTGCACGGAACATCCGTAACCTGCCCAATGCATAACTGGAAGATAGACCTCGCCAGTGGTGAAGCGCTGGGCCCGGACGAAGGTTGTACCAATACATTTGCAACAAAAATCGAGAACGGACGTGTTTTTCTGTCACTAGCCGATTCCAGTGAAGCCGCCGCTTAAAAGGAGTGCGATATGTTAGTCAATGAAATTATGACCCGGTCTGTCAGGACGGTTACCTCCGACACACCGTTGACTGAAGTCGTTTCCCTGATGTGTCTTTACCGTTACAGCGGAATTCCTGTCGTGGAGGGTGAAACTCTGATTCGTCAAGCAGGCCTTCGCCGGTATGACGAATAACAAGTTACCAAGAGATTTATAGACATGCTTTTTGGTAGAGGTAAAAAAAATCCGATCAAGATTGCCGATAAGAAGGTGGTCGACTGGAAGTATGCCACCTGTGGCTACTGTTCTACCGGCTGTTCGATTGAGGTTGGCCTGAACCAGCAGGGTGATCCGGTCGCCTCTCGTGGTGTGGGTGGTGCGGATGTGAATCGTGGCAAGTTGTGTCTGAAAGGCATATTCGAGCACGAGCTGTTTACGTCTGCAGGGCGCGGCACGGAGCCGTTAATGCGCGACCAGTTTCATGAGCCATTCAAACCGGTCGACTGGGATACCGCGCTGGACCATGTATATGACGAAATCGTCCGCGTGCAGGAGAAATACGGGCGTGATTCAGTTGCCATCGTATCGACCGGGCAACTGCTCACAGAAGAATTCTATACCCTGGGCAAGCTTACCCGGGGACTGATTGGCACCAATAATTATGATGGCAACACCACCTTGTGTATGGCCTCTGCCGTGTCAGGTTACAAACGCTCGTTTGGTTCTGACGGACCACCCGGATGTTATGAAGATTTTGAACAGACTGATTGCCTGATTGCCTGGGGATCGAATCTGCCCGAGCAACATCCCATCATCTACTGGCGCATGAAGGATGCGCAGGAAACCAGAGGTTTCCCGCTCATCGTCATTGATCCACGCGTAACCATGCTGGCACAGAACGCCGATATGCACTTGGCGATTACGCCGGGCACCGATGTGGTGCTGCAGAATGCCATGATGCACGTCATTCTCAAGGAAGGTCTCGAAGACGCAGCGTATATAGAAGCCAACACCAATGGACTTGATGAGTTGCGGGCAGAGGTTGAGAAGTACGACCCGACGACTGCCGCGCCGATTTGTGGCATCGATGAAGATACCATTCAAAATGTGGCGCGTTTGTTTGCGAAGGCCGGTACGGCCATGCAGATATGGACCATGGGTATTAACCAGAGCACGCACGGTTCTGACGGTGTCGTCGGTATCAACAACCTCGCATTAATTACCGGCAATATCGGCAAGCCTGGTGGCACCAGTCTGTCGATTACCGGTCAGTGTAATGCCATGGGTACGCGCGAGTGGTCGTCCTGTTCCGGATTACCAAATCATCGCTATCTGGAGAATGCCGAAGACCGTGAAGAGATGGCGCAGTTTTGGGGTATTGATCCCGAGTTCCTGCCCAAGAAGCGTGGACTGTTTCAAACTGATATCTATCCTGCGATAGAGACAGGTCAAATCAAGGGATTGTGGCTGATTGCAACCAACCCCCTGAGTTCATTGCCGAACACGGCACGTATCCGCAAGTCGATGGAGAAACTTGAATTCTGTGTGGTGCAGGATTGCTATGCAGACACCGAGAGCGCCCAGTATGCACATGTTTTTCTGCCCGCTGGCACCTGGGCCGAGAAAGAAGGGGTGATGACGAATACGGAACGGCGTGTGAATATTGTGCGTCCCGTCATCAAGCCGCATGGTAACTCCAAACCAGATCTGTGGATCTTTAACCAGATGGCCAAACGATTTAATAAAGATGGCAAGGTGAGTTTCCCGGAAAAACCGGCCGAGATATTCGAGGAAATGGGCGAGCTATCACATGGACGGCTGTGCGATATCTCCGGGATGACCCATGAACTGATTGAAGAGAACCGTGGTATTCAGTGGCCCTATACCAAAGAGCAGGCCGAGCGAAATGAAGCACCACCACAAGGCGGCAAACGTATTTATACCGAGTCGGCGACATTCCGCTATCCGGACGGGCGCGCCAGGCTGATTCCGTTACCCTTCATTGATAACAATGAAGTGCCGGATGACAAGTTCCCCTTCTGGCTCAATACCGGTCGTTTAATCGAGCACTGGCATGGACGCAGCAAAACCGGCAAGCTGGGAAACAATAACAAGTACAGCCCGATCCCGTTTTTTGAATTGAATCCCGATGCGGCATTCGATCTGGATGTTCAATCCGGTGAGTATGTGCGCCTGGTATCACGGCGTTCGGATGCAATCGTCATGGCCCAGTTAACCCATCGGGTGCCAAAGAATATGATTTTCCTGCCGTTCCACTTCCATGATTGTGCAAACCGCTTGACGCTGGGTTTGCTGGATCCACACTCCAGGCAGCCGGCCTATAAACAATCGGCTGTTCGTATAGAAAAGATTGCAGACCAGAAAGCAGCTGCACAACTGAGCAAGGAGATGCGCGACTACTAGTCGCAGACGCCATGTTTGAAGTCAGAGCCGATGAGCCAAAATATGCTTTTCTCTGGCACAAGGAGACCCAGGACAAGAATGTCTATGGTGATGCTATTGATACGGTTGCTGAACACGACCTGTTGCGGGATCAAAGCCTGAATATCAACGGTGATGATACGGTTGGCAACAATCCAAACCGTTATAAGCAGCACGGTTTCTATTTTAATGCGGATAATTGCATTTCCTGCCATGCCTGTGAAGCAGCCTGTAGCGAGAAAAACGATAACCCGGGTCACATTGCTTTCCGCTCTGTGGGTTTTGTCGAAGGCGGGACGTATCCGGCTTATCAACGCCTGAACATTTCAATGGCCTGTAATCATTGTGACGACCCGGTCTGTCTAAAGGGTTGTCCGACCCGAGCGTACACCAAGTTTGCCGAATACGGTGCGGTCTTGCAGGACCCGGATATTTGTTTTGGTTGCGGCTACTGCACCTGGGTGTGTCCTTATAATGCGCCGCAGCTGGATCCGGTGAAGGGCGAGGTAAGCAAGTGCAACATGTGTGTCGACCGGCTTGAAGTTGGTCTGAAACCGGCGTGTGTAACCGCCTGTTTGGGTAATGCGCTGGACTTTGGCGTCATCGAGAATGTACCGGACATGCGTATTCAGTCTAAAACGGAGATTCCCGGTTTCCCACGCACTGATATCACCCACCCCAATATTCGCTTTCAGCAAACCAAAGCGACACCGCGTGAAATGACGCGTACGGATTCAGAAGCGGTCAAGTATCACCGTAATGATGAAAGCCAGAGCTTTGAGTCGGTGCTTGATGAAAAATACAGTAGAAAACGCGCCTGGGGACTGGCAACATTACTGTCGTCGCATGAGAATGCACACGTGATGTTCACACTCACGACGCAGGCCGTCATGGGTGCCTTCGTGTTACTGGTAGCCGGCATGCTGCTGGACTATCTACCATCCGGGTTTGTGGGCAGCCTGAGTTATTATTTACTGCTGGGCTCGATGGTCGCGCTAATGGGTTTTGGCCTGTTTAAACTCACCATGCATCTGGGTAAGCCACACCGCTTCTATCGCGGTTTTAATAATCTGCGTTTGTCACCCGTGAGTCGGGAGATCGCCGGCGTATCACTGTTTTTCTCAGGCTTATCCGCCTTTGCCCTGTTTGCCCTGTTCGATCACAGGATCGCGACGTGGCTCGGCTGGCTGGCAGCCGGTGCCGGTATCGCAGGTGTGTTGGCGGGATCTTATTTTATGTACAAGCTCTACCGAATCCCGGCCAGACCGTTCTGGGATCACTGGCAAACCGGCAGCGCCTTCTACGGTACCCTGTTGTCATTTGGAAGTATTCTGGTCGGGATCTTCGTTGTGACGTATGCGCCTGACTCGATGGCTACCGTGACAGTACTTGCCGGCATCGCGGCTTTCGGGCTGTTGCTTGAGGGCGTTGGCCATGTGGTTCATTCCGTTGATTTACAGCGTGGTGAAGGTGAAGCCGCTGCCGCGTACTATCAACAGACCACGCAATTCGGCAAAACCTGGCTATTACGGAATGCGTTACTTGGCGTTAATTTCCTGGGGGTTTGCTGCCTGGCCTGGATCGGACTGGACTCGGCATGGGGGCAGGGTTTGGCTGTCGTATGGATCTGCTCGATGTTGCTGATGGCGTATCTGGGTCGAATTTTGTTCTATGCACTGGTAATTCCGACCACCATGCCCGGCGCGTTTTTCTGGAAGAACAAGGGGTTTGTGGATCATGCCAGAGAATCGGGACTGGCTGATATGCAGCAGCTGGGCGTGGTGTATGAACAGCACCATGCATTTGACTGGCGGGCCTTGCTGCAAACCGTGCGGGAAAATAATCCGATGACGATTGCCGCGCACATCCGCTGGATACTAACCGGGAAATAGCGTTATGGGTGAAGAGACAACCATTAATACAAACGGTAAAGAGATACCCGTCGATAATGAAGGTTTTTTGCTGGACCCGGATCACTGGGATCAGGATGTTGCCCTAACCCTGGCAGATACCATTGATATTCATATGACAGATGAGCACTGGGAAATCGTTCACTGGGTGCGCGACTATTTTGAGACCTGGCAGAAGACACCCGAGGCGCGGCATTTGTTGAAAGAACTGAAGCAGCGCCACGGTAAGGACAAGGGCACCCGCCGTTATGTTTATGACCTGTTCCCCTACGGCTATGGTCAACAGGCCTGCAAGATTGCCGGTTTACGCAAGCCGTTAAAGCTGTTGCTCGATTTATAGCTAACCGGTGGCCTCCCGGGTGGACGCTGTCCGGTGGGTGGTTTAGGCTCTGAATATGACCCGGCGCACCTTAACTGATCCTTTTAATCGCACCATTGACTACGTTCGTTTGTCAGTGACGGACCGCTGTGATCTGCGTTGTTTTTATTGTCTTCCTGAAGGCTCACATGACTTTATCGAGCCCGACTCGTGGTTAAGCTTTGACGAAATCGAACGGGTTATCGCAGCATTCTCGACCCTGGGTGTTCGCCGTGTGCGGGTGACGGGCGGTGAACCGTTAGTACGCAAAAACCTTGCAGAACTGACCGCACGACTGTCACGATTGCCCGGTATCGATGATTTATCCCTTAGTACCAATGCCGTTGGTCTTGATCGCCAGGCAGTTGCCCTGAAGGCAGCCGGTATCGGACGTATTAATGTCAGTCTGGATACCCTGCGTGCGGAGCGTTTCAGGGAAATCACCAAGGGTCGCCTTGATAAAGTTCTTGCCGGCCTGATGGCAGCTAAAACAGCTGGTTTTGCACCCATCAAGATCAATATGGTGGTGATGAAAGACATCAATGACGACGAAGTCGGGGACATGGTCGAGTTTTGTATTGAACATGATTTTACCCTGCGCTTTATTGAGACCATGCCGATGGGTGAGACCGGCCGCCATGCGACGGATCACTATGTTGATCTGCAGGAAGTTAAGCAAAAGCTTGGGCAACGCTATGAACTGATTCCCGGGGTCATGCCCGGGGGCGGTCCGGCACGTTATGTACGAGTTGCTGGGACCGATTTGCGCATCGGCTTTATTACACCTATATCCCAACACTTTTGTGAAACATGCAATCGAGTTCGCTTGTCAGTAGATGGAACGCTGTATCTCTGCCTTGGGCAGGAAAACAGTTACCCGTTACGGGAGTTACTGCGCAGCGGTATTGACGATGAAGGATTGAAGATGGCCATTATGGAAGCGCTGGCACTGAAACCGGAACGACACGAGTTCCGTGAGAAGCCCTCTCAGATAGTTCGCTTCATGTCATTAACCGGGGGATAACAATACATGTCTGATAAGTTGAGACCACTTGAAATCGCGATACTGACGATTTCGGATACGCGCGACGAGAGTAATGACAAGTCAGGTGATGCACTGGTTGAGGGATTGCAAACGGCCGGCCATCGTCTGATGGAAAAACTTATCGTACCGGATGATATCTATATTATCCGTCGCGAAGTGTCGCGCTGGATCGCGGATGAGAAGGTACAGGTCGTCATCAGTAGCGGTGGTACCGGATTAACCGGACGGGATGGTACGCCGGAAGCAATTGCACCGTTATTTGATCGTACCATCGAGGGCTTTGGTGAGTTGTTTCGCTCGATTTCCTATGATGAAATCGGCACGGCGACAATTGCCTCGCGGGCGATTGCTGGTGTCGCGAACGGGACCTTCGTGTTTTGTCTGCCGGGATCAACCAATGCCTGCAATACGGGCTGGAACAAGATTATTGAGTCACAACTGGATTCGCGCAATCGTCCCTGCAATTTGAGTGATTTGCTGCCACGTTTAATGGAGTCCTGATATGTCGGTTACAGTGTCCGATCCTTGTTTTACCAATGCTGCTGATATGCTTTCAGTAGAGCAGGCGATTGCAGCATTACTCAAGCACGTTCAACCCCTAAAAGAAATTGAGCATGTCATGCTGGCCCATGCGCATAATCGGGTGTTGGCTAGTGGAATTACATCACCCATTGATGTGCCAGGTTTTGATAATAGCGCCATGGACGGTTATGCCGTGCATACCCGTGATGTTGGGCTGGCCACGCAGGATGGGCTGGCGATTACACAACGTATCCCCGCAGGTACCATGGGAGACAAAGTCGAACCCGGTTGCTGTGCCCGCATCTTTACTGGCGCACCGATTCCGGAAGGCGCGAATGCGGTGGTGATTCAGGAGGTTTGTCGCATTGAAAACGAGCGCCTGTTTTTTGATCAGGTGATGGGTGAACAGGAAAATATTCGTCCACGTGGCAATGACATTGCCACCGGCAACACCATCCTTGAGCCGGGCACCGTGTTGCGCGCGGCGCAGCTGGGGCTGGCCGCGTCCGTGGGGGTTGACAAGGTCGACGTATTTCGTGAATTAAGAGTCGCTATTTTCTCAACCGGTGATGAATTGATTGAGCCAGGCCAGCCACTGGCACCAGGCCAGATCTACAATAGCAATCGCTACCAGATGCGAGCCTTGCTGGAAGCACAGGGCTGTACGGTCGTTGATCTTGGCACGGTTCCGGACAGTTTTGATGCAACCCAAAAAGCCCTGACAGAAGGCGCTGAACAGGCGGACCTGGTGATGACCAGCGGCGGTGTTTCGGTTGGGGAGGAAGATTATGTAAAAGCCGCACTGGAATCTGTTGGTGAGCTCACTATGTGGCGCATTCGTATGAAGCCGGGTAAGCCGCTGGCTTTTGGGCGCATTGGTGAGGTTCCGTTTATTGGTTTACCGGGTAACCCGGTGTCAGTGTTTGTGACTTTCTTATTGTTTGCGCGACCGTACATTCAGGCGCAACAGGGTCAATCGACATCTGAGCCCTGCTCTTATCCTGTGCAGGCCGATTTTAGCTATTGCGCCAAGCAGCGGCGGGAGTATGTGCGTGTCCGGCTGCGGCACGACGCCGACAAACTGATTGCAGAATCCTTTGCCCGACAGGGATCTGATGTAATGCGTTCCGTGGCCTGGTCTGACGGTCTGGTCGAGGTGACAGAGAATTCCAGTGTGGTACCGGGTGATACGGTGCGCTTTCTGCCATTTTCAGAGTGGGCACGATGAGCAAACTTTCGCATATCGATTCACAAGGCAATGCGCGCATGGTCGACGTTAGTGACAAGTCAGACACGCTGCGTATCGCCCGTGCCGAGGCGTTTGTATTGATGCAAGCTGAGACGCTGGCTCTTATTGCCGCAGGGGGTCACAAGAAAGGGGATGTTTTAACGGTGGCACGGATCGCCGGCATTCAGGCGGCGAAGCGCTGCGCTGATTTGATTCCCCTGTGCCATCCATTGCCCTTGTCTGGTATCGATGTTGAATTAAGTCTGGATGAAGTTGCCAGTTGCGTTCGTATTGTCACTGAATGCCGTGTGGTCGGCGCGACCGGCGTGGAGATGGAGGCATTGACGGCTGCCTCTGTCACCGCACTTACCATCTATGACATGTGCAAGGCCGTTGATCGCGGTATGCGTATTGAAGGACTACGGCTATTGCATAAATCCGGTGGTCGCAGTGGCGACTGGAACGCAGATGAAGGCAGCATATAATATGGTGCAATTGCGTTTCTTTGCCAGTTTGCGTGAAGCGCTCGGAGTGGGCGAGGAGCGGATGGAACTGCCAGCAGATGTCCGCACGGTCAAGGAATTGCGACAAATTCTGCAACAACGTAGTACCACATGGCAGCAAGCATTATCCAGCACACAGATCTCAACGGCACTTAATCATGAGTTGGTTCGGGGTGATGCAAACGTTACGGATGGCGATGAAATAGCCTGGTATCCACCGGTGACAGGGGGGTAAATGATACGGGTACAGACAGAAGACTTTGATGCTGGCGCTGAACTTGAGCAGATGCGCACGAGTTGTGCGGGCAAAGCCGGCGCTATAGTCAGTTTTATCGGTTTGGTACGCGATATAAATCAGGGCAATCAGGTTTCACGGCTTACGCTGGAGCATTATCCGGGAATGACGGAGAAGGCACTCGAAAAGGTGGCTGCGGATGCTATCGGGCGCTGGAATCTTGTTGATAGCGTTATCATTCATCGTGTCGGGCCGCTGATGCCGGACGATCGTATCGTGTTTGTAGCGGCAGCCAGTCCACACCGCAAGGATGCCTTCCTCGCCTGTGAGTATATGATCGACACATTAAAAACAGATGCACCTTTTTGGAAACAGGAAGATACACTGGCTGGAAAGCATTGGGTTGGGACGTAAGCTATTCGATCTCGCGCAGGTTGAGTGGAAGTCCGGCGCACACGAATCAGGGTTTGCAGCGCATTGGCAGGGGCACCCCCGGATGCCCGGTGATATTGACGCTTGCTAATGTGCCGTGGTTTTGGAGTCCGCAGGTTTTGACTTGGCAACAAAGAATGCAACAAAGAACGCCGCCATACCCAGCATGAAAAAAATAACCAGCATAGACAATAAACCTATCCAGTTTCCAAAAAGTAAATCCAGCCAAAGTTCCATATCAACACCTCACCATTGGTTTTGATTAATCCCTGAGTATAAGTATATTGGGTTGTACTAATGAACTTGTTGATGTATATCAATTGATGCCTGGTTTCCCGGTAAATACGGCTATCTTGAATGTAATAGTGATGAAAATGGATGAAGAGGATGATCGGCTGTGAACAACAGGGGGTCGACCAGAATGGCATCGTTGGATTACGTTACGCTAACTTAACCTGTGAACGCTGATGCCTGATTTTCCCTAGCTGCCGTTCTCAATCCACTTGCGTAGCCGGTTGGAGTCACCAAAGGGTGTCAGCTTGCCAAAAGAGTCGAGCAGGACGATGGTGAGTGACTGGTTGTCAATCTCGGCCTGCATTACGAGGCAGCGCCCGGACTCGTTGAGGTAACCGGTCTTGCTGAGCTGGATGTCCCAGGCTTTGTTCTTCAGCAGGCGGTTGGTGTTACCGAACCTGAGTTCGCCACGGTCACTGTAGGGCCTGACCCTGGCAGAGCGGGTGGTGGTGGCGCTACGAATGAGCGGGTAGGACATGGCCGCACGCACCATCCTGGCGGTGTCGTAAGCAGAGGCAACATTGCCGGGGTCAAGACCGGCAGGATCATTAAAATGACTGGCCTGCATGCCGAGCGCGGCGGCCTTTTTGTTCATGGCCTCGACAAATGCCGCTTTACCCTGAGGCCAGGTGCGGGCAAGGGCATTGGCCGCCCGGTTTTCGGATGACATTAGCGCCAGCTGCAGCATCTGTTTTCGTGTCAGTGCGGCGCCGTATTTCAGACGCGAGCCAGTCAGCTGTATCAGGTCCCGGTCATCCTTGGTGATGGTGATCTTTTCCTGTAAATCCAGATCGCTATCCAGGATAACCATCGCTGTCATCAGCTTGGTAATCGAGGCGATTGGTCGAGGTTCGTTTACCTGCCTTGAATAGACTTCCTCGCCATTCTGGTCCAGCACCAGCACCCCGGCCGATTTGAGCTTCAGTTTTTTCGGGTTTAGCGTGTTCCAGTGAGGTGCCGTAGTGGTCTGTACGGGTGTGCCGGCAGACTCCAGTTTTGCCAGTTGTACAGGGAGATCCGAGGTGTTGACGGTTCCCGAGAAAAGGGTGAGTAACAGGCAACTGGGCAGAAGAAAGCTTTTCATAATTTATATCTCGGCCAACCAGGTGCGTACATTGAGGGAGTTGTGTTCAAATTGCAATGCAACAGCTAACCGTCTTATTGATTCTTGATAATTCCACGATTGATCAGTGCTGCCCGCAAACGCTCAACACGCCGACGATTGACGCCAAGGTCTGAAAATCCCACGCGTGACGCAGAGCGGATGGTAATCAGTCCCTCCGATGGACGCAGTTGGAGTTCAAGATCATCAACAAAACCGAGCAGGCTGCTTTTGCACTCAGCGTGTAGATACACATCTGTTGCCTTCACAATCTGAGTACCTGACAATGCTGACACAGCATCCTGCACCTGTGGCCATGCCTCTGTGGTCGATATTTCAAGCTGAAACGGGGGGATTGCGTGGACACTGTCACTGGCATCACTGGATATGCAGTTCGGTGAAGACGGGCAAACAGCCAGCCCGGTACTGGAAATTCCCAGGTTCGGAGGACGTTTACCTGCACAGGAAATAAGTGACATGCTGACAATCAGGAGCACGGCTCCGTTGATGAAAGTTCTGAGAGTTGACTGGCTCATCTGCAGGGGAGTCTAACGTAATTCAACGACCTCGACTATCCATGCGATTCCAGATAGGCTTGGGACATGCTCAAGCGCTTTCTCATGCTCTGGCTCATCATAAGCACCCTCGGTTACGGGTCTGTGTGGGCGTTTGATGGCCACATCGATGAAACAAACCAGCACCAGGATGTTGTCGGTGATGTGGATCATTCACCGGGTGATGACGGCGACCATCCATCCTGTGATCATTGCTGCCATGCCTCGGCTCACACGGTGGCAATGTCACCCTTTCAGACAAGTACAACATACCCGGGCGCCGATATCGGTTCGACGCCTTATCGGCACAGCCTTTCCTTTCTTTCTGTCGCTCCACCTGATCGACCTCCCCGAATTTAATTCCTGATTTTATTTGCCGGCAGCTTTGTCGGCAGGCCGGTGTGT
>Ga0164313_10004227_pt1 | contig 12837 bp, 9 predicted proteins | sample GuaBasSedimGuay4_FD_113735 | JGI IMG/M metagenome (GOLD analysis project Ga0164313, IMG submission 113735) | Subseafloor sediment microbial communities from Guaymas Basin, Gulf of California, Mexico - Guay4, Core 4569-4, 0-3 cm | ecosystem: Environmental > Aquatic > Marine > Hydrothermal vents >... | reverse complement strand
GCCAGCCCGGTAGATTTGGAAACAGCACTGAGCCGTAAACCGGCATCGGTCACCGGCGGGCAGTGATTTATCGTAGGAGCGGGCCATGCCCGCGATCCTTTATTTTTTACAAATGCTCAAGAGATCGCGGGCATGGCCCGCTCCTACGCTGCCCGCGCGGGGATATCGAACTCGAACCGGGTGCCCTGGTTGAGGGTGCTGCTGACGGTGATACGACTGCCGTGCAGGTCGAGGATGCGCTTAACGATGGCCAGGCCCAGCCCGGCTGAGTTTGAGCGCTCTTCTTCACCCTGTTCGCTACGGTAGAAACGGTCGAAAATACGATCAATATCGTGCTCGGCGATGCCGCAGCCGGTGTCAGCCACCGCCACGGCTACACAGCCTGGCTTCCGGTCCAGGGTGATTGAGATGGTGCCGCCTGCGGGCGTGTAGCGGACCGCATTACGCAACAGGTTTTCCAGTACGCGCTGGATCAATCCGATATCAGCATGAACCATGGAAGCTTCCGGCTGGGCATCCACTTCGATGTGGATGCCCTTCTTTTCCGCTTCCAGTTCGAATTCCTGAGTGACGTCTTGCAACAACTCGGCCAGCGAGAATGACTCCAGTGAAGGCTCGATGCTGGTTGAATCGAGTTTGGACAATTCGAACAGGTCACCGATAAGCCGGCCCAGGCGCAGTGTGTGCTTGCGGGTGATTTCCAGGTAATGCAGGCGCTCTTCTTCGCTCAGCGTCCTGTTTTTCAGCAACAGGGTGTCAACATAGCCATGGATGGAAGCCAGCGGTGTGCGCAAATCATGGGATACGTTGCTGACCAGTTCGCGGCGCAGGCGGTCGGTTTCCTCCAGGCCCTCGAATTGCTCGCGGATCTTGTTCGCCATTCCGGAGAAAGCTACGCGCAGCTGGCCGATTTCATCGCGTGCCCCTGGCTGCGAGATAGCCGCACCAAGAGCCTCGGTCATTGCCGGGTCAAAGCCGGAGTCGGTGAAACGCTGCACGTCGCCGGTCAAGCGGGTCAGTCGCCGGGTCAGCAGCCCGAACACCAGCAAACCGACCAGGAAAGCAGCCAGCACGATGGCGACAAGTGCGCCGAGGCTGAGTTTTTGCACATAACTGCCGCGTACACTGTTGGCCAGTTCATCGTATTTCTGACCACCAAGGATGGCGTACAGGTAGCCTTGCAGAACGTCGTTGTGCATCACCGGGAACGCCGAAAATATTTTCTCCCGGTCGATATTGCGTGGATCGGTGCCACGCAGGGGCATTTCCGTCTCACCACCGATCAATGCATTGACCGGTCCCAGCGCCACGCGCTGGGTTTGAATTGATTCCGGTGGCAGTGCATGGGCCAGGATTTGCCCCTGGGTATTGAGCAAGTAGACTTCCACGGTGGGATTGATGATCATTGCGCGCTGCGCCAGCAGGGTCAGCGCTTCCTCATTCACTTCGTGGTTTTCAATCAACTGCATCTCGCCCGTCACATACATCGCGATGGATGAATTCAGGCGCTGGGTGATTTCTTCGTAGTACAGGCGTGTGCTGAATTGCTCGACCACGAAAAAGCCGCCACCGATCAAGGCCACAACCAGTAGCAGTGCGGCACTCAGCCTGGCGAACAAGGTTTTCATGTTGTATTTGCCTGTGGGCGCGAGTCCAGCTTGTAGCCGACACCCCAGACCGTGACGATATATTCCGGTTGGGCGGGGTCGGGCTCGATTTTGGAGCGCAGGCGGTTGATGTGTGAGTTGACGGTATGCTCGTAGCCGTCGTGCCCGTAGCCCCACACACTGTCAAGCAACTGGGCGCGGCTGAACACGTGACCCGGGTGGCGCGCGAAGTGCAGCAGCAGATCAAACTCACGTGCGGTCAGCGACATGGCTTGATCGTCGACCGTGACTTGCCGGCCTTTGGTGTCGATCTTCAGCGGACCAATGGCCAGCGATTCGCCCGCGCCGGGAAAACGTTTTTCCAGTGATTCAACACGCCGGAATATCGCTTTCACACGTGCCATCAGTTCAGACACGCTGAAGGGCTTGGTGACGTAGTCATCCGCTCCGAGCTCAAGACCTAGCACGCGGTCCAGCTCTGAAGACTTCGAGGTCAGCATCAGAATCGGCACGTAGCGTGATTCACGCCGGAGCGCGCGGCAGATACTCAGACCATCCGGGCCAGGCAGGCGCAGATCGAGGATGACCAGGTCCCAGTTACGTGCAAAGGCCTGGCGCATGCCTTCGTGGCCGTCAGCGGCCAGCGTTACTTCGCAATTCAGATCGCGCAGATGAAGCGCCAATAATTCAGCAATATCGTGCTCGTCTTCAATCACCAGTACTTTTCGTTTACCCATTTATTCGCTCGCTCGAGTCTCTGTAATAGAACATAGACCTGAAATCTAACGGAAATATCACGTAGGATCGGATTCAATGAAACGCTACACCATCAACAACGACGCCCAAATCATCAATTACGAGGTCAGGCACCGCCCCACCGTCACCCGCCGGATTCACCTCGAGATCAACAATGAAGGTGATTTACAGGTCATCGCTCCGCGGCGAATGAGCCGACGGGCTATCCACAAAACGCTGCAGCAAAGAGCAGGCCACGTGGCGCGTTTTCTGATCAAGGCCCGTGCGCGACAGCGGGATTTGCCGGAATATTGCTACACCAGTGGTGAGGGGCACCTGTTCATGGGCAGGCATTATCCACTGGAAATCCTGGAGCAGCACGGCAAGCGCAGCACACTATGCCTGGTCGATGAACGTATCCAGGTGATGGTCGCGCAACCCACTCGGGATTCGATAAGGACCAAGCTTGAGAACTGGTACCGCCAGCAAGCGCAGCAACACTTCGCCGAGCGGCTTGCGGTATACAGCCAGGCCGCGCCCTGGGTCAGTGGAGGGTTGCCTCCAATGCGCCTGCGCCGGATGAAACGGACCTGGGGAAGCTGCTCAGCAAAAGGCGTGATCACCCTGAACCCTCACCTGGTAAAAGCGCCGCCAGAATGCATCGACTATGTGATCGCGCACGAAGTCTGTCACCTGCGCGAGCACAATCACGGTAAGGCGTTCTATTTGCTGCAAGAGCAACTCTATTCAGGCTGGCGTGAGGCAAAAGCCCGCCTGGGGGATGAAGGACATGTCTACTTGCACACGTAGGAGCGGGCCATGCCCGCGATCTTTGCTCTTTGGCACATGAAAAGATCGCGGGCATGGCCCGCTCCCACAGCATGGCCCGTTTATGCCCTCGGGTGCTCCTACACCGCCTTACCCGCGGCAACCCCCGAAGACCAGGCCCACTGGAAGTTGAAACCGCCGAGGTGGCCGGTTACGTCGATAACCTCACCGATGAAAAATAGCCCCGGCACAACCGACTCCATGGTTTTTGATGAGAGGTCACGGGTATCCACACCACCCAGCGTAACTTCCGCGGTGCGGTAGCCCTCGGTGGCGGCGGGTTTGAGTTCCCAGGACTGTAGCTGGTTTGCGACATGCTCCAACTGCCGGTCCGGCCAGTCAGCCAGCGGTATCTCGCTGCTTTGTGGCCAGTGCAGGGCCTGGAGTTCATGTACCAGCTTGCCCGGAAGCCTTGTGGCCAGTTGCGTGCGCAGCAGGGAGTGAGGGTGTTCCCGCTTCCAGTCCAGCAGCAAGGTCATGGCTGGCGAGTCCGGCAACAAATTGATTTTTACCGCTTCGCCGGGCTTCCAGTAGCTGGAAAGTTGCAATACTGCCGGGCCGCTCAGACCCCGGTGGGTGAACAGCAGGTCTTCGCGAAAAGAGGCGTGTTGATTGGAAATGATTACTTCACAGGAAACCCCGGATAAACGGACGAACAGCTCTTTCATGGCATCCGAAAAGGTAAATGGCGCCAGGCCCGCCGTGGTGGGCAGCAGGCGCAAGCCAAATTGGTCAGCCAGTTGGTAACCCAGGCCGGAACCGCCCAGGCTGGGAATGGATAATCCGCCGGTAGCCACCACCAGACTGGCGGCGGAAAAATCTCCCTGCTTGCTGGCCAGGTGGAAGCCTTCCTTGTGCTTCACGCTCGAGGTCTCATAGTTACGGCGAATTTCAACACCGGCTCTTTCACACTCTGCCAGCAACATGGCGACGATTTGCTTTGACGACTGCTGGCAAAACAATTGGCCGCTGAGTCCGTTCACGGTTTGTTTCTCGAAATATTCAATTCCGTGGCGTTCCACCAACTCGATGAAGTCCCACTGCGTATAGCGGCTGAGTGCGCTTTTACAAAAATGAGGGTTTGCAGACAGGAATCGCTCGGGGCTGACGTGCAGGTTGGTAAAATTACAGCGGCCGCCCCCCGACATCAGGATTTTTTTACCGATTTTGTTGGAGCGCTCCAGCACCAGTACGCTACGGCCGCGTTGGGCGGCAGTGATGGCGCACATCAGGCCGGCGGCGCCGGCGCCGAGAATGATGGTGTCCCATGCACGATACATGGTAGTAAAAACTCCGGGTTTGATCCCGGCTGATTTTACGCTTGTTGCGCCGTTCCGGGCATTTCTTTCTTTTTCAGCGCCAGATATGGCAGCAATGGTGTTTGCACCACCAGGCTGAACAGCGCCACGCCGTATACCGCACTCTGGATCGTGTACCAGTGCGGAATATCAATGCTCAGGGACAGCGCCAGCGCAATGGCCACCGCGCCACGGATGCCGCCCCACATCACCAGGTTTTGTTCGGAAAAGCTGAGTTTTCCTACGCCCGGGATATATGAGATCGGACCCACGCCCAGAAATACGATCATGGCGCGTGAGACCAGCGCCGCCACGATGCCGACCAGCATTGCCAGCCAGTGGTCCTGGAACATCTGTACTGTGATGCTCATGCCAACCGCGAAAAACAGCATGGCATTGGCGCAAAAACCCAGGATCTGCCAGGAATCCAGTGCAAAGGCGATGTCTTCTTCCGAACGGTGCAATCGTTGCCGCCAGGCAACGGTCAGGCCGGACGACAGCGTTGCCACAACGCCGCTGAACCCCAGCAGGTGTTCGCCAATCCAGAAACTGGAAAAGGCCAGCACCAGGGTGGCCGAGGTGGAAAGCACTTTGTCATTGGCCGGAGCGATCACCAGGTCCAGCAACCAGCCCAGGGTCACGCCGATCGCAATGCCCCCTAGCAGCGTCAGCACGAAGCGCCCGGTGACCATCCACGCTGTAATCTCGACGCCTGGTGTGGTCAGAAAGCTGGAGATCATCACGAACAGGGTAATGGTGGTGGCGTCATTGATCAGGCTCTCACCCTCGAGGATGCGCACTGTGCGCGGCGTCCGGCCATTGTCGCCAAGCACACCGGAGATCATGGTCGGATCCGTGGCGCAAATCATCGAGCCGATCAGCAGCGCCAGCGCCCAGCTATTCCCCAGTGAAGCGCCGATCAGGAGTTGAATAATGCAGGCTGCCAGCCAGGCCGCGACCAGCAGTAAGGGCACGGACAGCATGCCGATTAACACCGATTCGCGCCGTAGCCAACGGGTATCTACGTTGATAGCCGCTTCAAAGATCAGGATGGGTAGAAGCAGGTAAAATACCAGGTCACGCAGAATCTCCCAGCGCAGGCCGGTGTCCATGCCAAACCCCACCCAGATCTCGGATGAAATGAAACCGATTACTACCAGTGCAACGGGCAGCGATATCCAGGGAAGCTGCGCCAGTGGCTTGCTGAGCACGGCGGCCAGCAGGATGCCAAACATCAGAAAAGGGAGGAGGTTGCCGAACATTGGGAGTTGCTCCGAAATAAACGCCTATTCCTGAAACAGAACGGTTTGGGTGGCATTTCATTACAGCGCGTCTGACCAAGTGAGGCTTTGGGGGGGCCAGGCGAGAGATTTAGGGTCAGAGTAAAAACCAGCCAAAGATCTTTGGCTGGTTTTTACTCTGACCCCATTCTATTGTCCCAGATCAATGTATAGTTCCGGCCATGTAGCCATTATGTTCAAACCAATTTTCGGAGACCATCCTATGAAGAGCCCAGATCAGGCCGCATTCAAGGCCATCCTCATCATCACCGTAATTATCGCCATCGCAATGCTGCCTTTCGTGGCCAAAGCCGAATCTCAGCAACGCCATAGTCCACCAGCATTCTCGGATATTGATACAGATGGTGATGGATTTGTAAGTGAAGACGAATTCAACGCGTTCCGTGCTGCGAAAATGGCAGCCAGGGCCGAAGCCGGCAAGCCAATGAAAGGGGCCGCGACCGCACCCGCTTTTAGCGATCTCGATTCTGACGGTGATGGCGTGTTGAGCGAAGATGAACTGACCGCGGGACATAAAGCGCATAGGCAGGCCATGCATAAACAGCACGGCGGTGGAGACGGCAAGGGTATGCACAAAAAAGGCATGAAGATGCCGACCTTTGCTGACCTGGACCTGGACGGTGATGGCTGCATCAACGCGGAGGAATTCGCCAAGCACCAGGCCGAGCGCCACGGTAAATAAAAACTGGTGATGACTGTGATCCGTCAAAATGACCTGATCGAGAGCGTAGCTGACGCTCTTCAATACATCTCCTACTATCATCCGCTTGACTTCATAGAGGCCATGAACGAGGCCTATGAGAAGGAAGCCAACCCCGCCGCGAAAGACGCGATTGCCCAGATCCTGATCAACTCGCGTATGTGCGCCGAGGGCCACCGGCCCATCTGCCAGGACACCGGCATTGTTACCGCGTTCCTGCGCGTGGGTATGGACGTGCGCTGGGAAGGCGGCATGAGCGTGACCGAGATGGTCAACGAAGGTGTGCGCCGCGCCTACCTGAACCCGGACAACATGCTGCGCGCCTCGATTCTGGAAGACCCGGACGGAGCGCGCCGCAACACCGGTGACAACACGCCCTGCGTGATCCATTACGAGATCGTTCCGGGCGACAAGCTGGAAGTACACGTGGCCGCCAAGGGTGGCGGCTCCGAGGCCAAGACCAAGTTCGCGATGCTCAACCCCTCCGACTCGCTGGTGGACTGGGTTCTGAAAATGGTGCCCACCATGGGCGCTGGCTGGTGCCCCCCCGGCATGCTGGGTATCGGCATCGGTGGTACCGCCGAAAAGGCCATGCTGCTGGCCAAGGAAGCGCTGCTGGATCCCATCAATATCCATGAACTACAGCAAAAGGGCGCACAAAATCGTGCCGAAGAACTGCGCCTGGAATTGTTCGACAAGATCAATCGCCTGGGCATCGGCGCGCAGGGCCTGGGTGGCCTGACAACGGTGCTGGACGTGAAAGTGAAAGATTTCCCCACCCATGCCGCCAACAAAGCCGTCGCCATCATTCCCAACTGCGCCGCCACCCGGCACACTCATTTCACCCTGGATGGCACGGGTCCGGCCCGATTCGAGGCGCCCAGCCTGGAAGACTGGCCGCAAGTGGTCCGCGAAGCCGGCGGCAACGTCAGGCAGGTGAACCTGAACACCGTGACCCGCGAAGAAATCGCCGTTTGGAAACCGGGTGACAGCCTGTTGCTCAACGGCAAGATGCTCACTGGCCGCGATGCGGCACACAAGAAGATGGTAGACATGCTGGCTGCGGGCGAGGAACTGCCGGTCGATCTCGCCGGGCGTTTTATCTATTACGTTGGCCCGGTTGACCCGGTGCGTGATGAAGTGGTGGGCCCGGCCGGCCCGACCACCGCTACCCGGATGGATAAATTCACCCGCACCATGCTGGAACAAACCGGCCTGATGGGCATGATCGGCAAAGCAGAACGCGGTCCGGCGGCGATCGAAGCGATCCGCGACAACAAGGCCGTGTACCTGATGGCCGTGGGTGGCGCGGCATACCTGGTCGCTCAGGCAATCAAGTCCGCCACGGTATTGGGCTTCCCCGAACTCGGCATGGAAGCAATCTACGAGTTCGACGTGAAAGACATGCCGGTCACTGTTGCAGTGGATGTGAATGGTGACGCGGTGCACCAGTCCGGCCCGGAGACCTGGCGCTTGAAGATTGCAGAGAGCGATTAGACTGAACGCTCCGCTCCAGCAAAATTATCGCTGGCTGCTAGAATGATAGATATACACATAAAAACTGGCTTCAAGCCTGTTGGAATCAGTATCGTCGTCGATCCTGACGACGGGGATAGGAGCAAATCATGAAAGCGAACCCATTCCGCCTGGCCGCCCCCGCGGTTGCAGGCGTTCTTACTGTGTTACTCACTATTTCCTCTCCGGCCCTGGCTGGCAAGGACAATGCGCACCGCGCCGGCCAGATAACAGCCATGACTCAGAATCTCTATGTAGGTGCGGAGATTTTGAGCATCGCTGTGGCCCCCGGCCTGTGTGAATTGATGGACGCCGCCAACACGGCCGTCGAACAGGTGCTGGCCAACGATTTTCCACAGCGCGCTGATGCTTTGGCCGCGTTGATCGCCGCCGAAGCGCCCGAAGTGGTTGGGCTGCAGGAAGTCTTCCAGATTCTTCTTTCGGACCTTGCGGAGAACCCTGTTTTTTTCGAGGATTACCTGGCCCTGTTGCTGGCCGCGCTTAACGACCAGGGTGCGAGCTATTACGCGGCGGCCACACGTTCCAGCGCCCCGATTACCGTACCGGCTGACAGCGATGGCGATTGTGATCCCAACAACCCCAGCCTGGGCGCGGCAGACTACCTGGCTACCATCATCGATCATGACGTGATCCTGTGTCGTGATGACGTTGTGTGCAGCAATCCAGCGATGGACAATTTCGAATTCAACGCCAGCGCACTCATGCCTGATGGAAGTGTTCTGGTCATCGAACGCGGTTGGGTTTCCGTAGTGGCTACTGTAAAGGGCCGAAGCTACCGGGTTCTCGATACACACCTGGAGGTTGACAGCAACGCTGCCTTCCGCGCCGTGCAGTTCCTACAAGCCCTGGAACTCGCCGGAACGCTGGATTTCATGCGCGCCGATGGCCTGCCGCAGGTAGTGCTTGGTGACTTCAACTCGGATGACTCACCCGTGCAACCAACCTGTCAACTGCCCTTCCCTTGTTTTTCCAGCTACCAGGTCATGGCGGGTGCTGGTTTCCAGGATGCCTGGTTGCTGCGCGGCGGCAAACCGGAAGACGGCTTCACCTGTTGCCAGGATGAAGACCTGCTTAACGTCGATTCGCACCTCACCACGCGTATCGACCAGGTTTGGGCACGCGGTTCTGTCAATCATTATGGCGGCCCCGAAGTGCGTGGCGTACGTGCCAGGGTTCTGGGTGCTGAGCAGTCTGACCGCAGCGTGCCGGATGGGTTGTGGCCTTCGGACCACGCCGGGGTAGTAGCGGATTTGGTGTTGCGCACTCCGAAGTAAACTGGAAGTAAGACAGGAAAGGGTCGGCTGGTAAACATTTCGGTGTGTATCACTGCTTATGGTTGCAAAGTGATCGCGGTATACTTCGTCGATGTCACGAACTTGCCTGAACCTGCTCTTACTGCCAACGTTGATTCTTTTTGCTGCCTGCGCCAGCAGGCAGCCAGCCGAACCCGGCTCGCCCGTATTCCAACACGACGTTAGCGGCGAAATAACGCCCTGGACGCACGAAAACTTTGATAATGAGGAAGGCAAATACACCTTTGCCCTGTTCTCGGACCTGACCGGCGGGGAGCGCGAGGGCGTTTTCGCAGTTGCCATAGAACAACTACGTTTATTGCGCCCCGAACTGATCGTGAATGTGGGTGACCTGATCGAAGGCGGCACCACCGACCGCGAGCAACTCGCGCGCGAGTGGGATTCATTCGACCAACGGGCAAGCCGCGCCCACGCGCCGGTTTTTCACGTCGGCGGCAATCACGACCTGACCAACCCGGCAATGTGGGAGGTCTGGGAGGAGCGTTACGCCCGGCGCTATTACCATTTCATCTACAAAGACACCCTGTTCCTGGTGCTGGACACCGAAGACAACCCACCGGATTTCCAGTGGGACCTGGCAGAGATCCGTGACCAGGCCGGCCTCGTTGTCGAGGAGAAGGGCTGGGGTGCGTTTGAAGATACGGAATACGGCCGCAGCACAGAACGCAAAAGTGGCCGCGTTAGCGCAGCGCAAGCGGCTTATTTCAAGCAGGTGATTGCACAAAACCCGCAGGTGCGCTGGACCTTCGTGCTGATGCACAAGCCGGCCTGGGAACGTCCCGACGAGGAAAATTTTTCAGCCGTCGAGGCCGCGCTGGCCAGGCGTCCCTACACCGTATTTTACGGGCACGTGCATGCCTATCTGCACGAACAACGTCATGGACGGGACTACATCCGCCTGGCCACCACCGGCGGTGTTCAAAACACCAGCAAGGACATGGCCATCGACCACGTCACGCTGGTTACGGTATCTGATGATGGCGTGGATATCGCCAATATCCGCATGTCGGGCATCTTCAACAAGACCGGCAAAATCCCCCTGAACGGAGAAGACCTCTGCTTTGATATCAAAAACTGTGGAGACGATTTGTAGAAGCGGATTCATCCGCGATATGAGGCTTAATATTCATTGCTATGAGTATAGATACGAATCAAAAAGAACCCCGCTGAAACAACGGGGTTCTTAATAACGTCTTAGGTGCTTCTAAACAACGCACCAATCAAGGCACCATCATCAGTTCCACCCATTCTTCCATCTCGCCCAGGCTGCAACCAAACTTCCGGTGGCCGTTGCCCAATTCCTGCGCTTCGATAATCTGCTCGCAGGAACAACCGGCGGTATCGGAGATATCGAAGGAAGCCTTCGGCCCTTTGCCTTTAGGTGATTTGGTATCAAACAAACCGTCATCGTCAACCAGTGCAAAGCGATTGGTTCCAAGAGACCTGGTGGGTACTGATTCCGGAATGACGGTATTGGGGCAGGCGTCGATCTGGTCCCAGACACCGTCGTCGTCCGCGTCGATGAACAATCCAACGAGCACGGCATCATGATCCGAAGACCGGAACTGGTCAGGACTGTACAGAGCGGACTGATTGAACTCAGTGTTGTAGTCCAGCGCGACCGGTTCATCGCCATTGATGTGCCAGATGGCCGTACCGCTGACTTCTGGCAGCAGGCTCGGGCTGGACAGTGCGTGATCCAGGTAACCGGCTTGGCCAGCAAAGCTGAATGAGTACGCACCGTCGGTGTAACCCGTTCCTGCAAAGACATTGACCAGGTTTTCGAAGCCACCGGCCATGATGGTCGTTATGGGATCTTCCATCGCATACGCGTTGAGATCACCTATGATGATGGAGTTGCTATCGCCACTTGTGGTCGGGTCACCCGCGAGCCAGCCGACCAGGGCCACGGCGGCCGAGGTCCGGGTCAGGTTGCAGTTGCCCTGGCCGTCGCCGGTGTCGGGATCACCCGGAGCGCAACTTGACCCCTTGGATTTCAGATGATTGACCACCACGGTGACCGTTGCACCTGAGCCGTTCTCACTGAAGGTCTGCGCCAGTGCAGGCCGGTTTCGCATGTCGTCGTAAAGCGGATCGTCCTCGCTATCCAGGGTTTCGAATGAACCCTCCATGGTCACGCTGCCAGGTTTGTAAATAATACCCTGGCGAATGGCGTCGTCGCCGATGGCGCCGGTTGGCACATAGGCATAGATCCCAGCCCCGAGCACGGTGTTAAGACCGTCCACCAAGTCCGCAATCGGTGTATTGTCAAACGCGTTCTCCAACTCGATGAGACCCACGACATCAGCGTCCAGGGCGCTCAGCGCTGCCAGCAGCTTGGCTTTTTGCCGGTCAAACTCGACCGCATCATCCGCGCCACGGCAGCCCTGGTCAGCAGACGGGCCGCAGATCGGGCCGTTGTCATCCAGCGTCGTGAAGTAATTGAGCACATTGAAACCCGCAACCCGGATCAGTGCAGGACCGACATCGGGTGGATCCAGCGGGCGCACATTGTCGTTAACGAAATTGACGGTCTCGGTGGGTTGCACCTCGTAGCTGCCAAAACTTTCGCTCAACACGCCGCTAAGACCGGTTGTGCTGTCTCCGACCCGCCGGGTCAAATCCGGGTCCAGGTAGGGTGGCAATGGCAGCGGATTCTGAACGGCGCTGCCGTCGTCCAACTGGATACGGCTCACATTGTTAAGATCCTGCAAGGCGTTGGCTGCAACACCCGGCGCCACCACGTTGGTTGGATTGTCCAGCGGTGCGTCAACGGAAAGGTCGAGTTCGCCGAAACGCGCCAGTGTGAAGTTGCTCGACACAAACAGGGTCTGTGGGAAAGTAACCCGCATACCTTCGGTCGCCTCCCAGTCACCGATAGAAGAACGCGGCAGGTTGATGACGGTTTGCGAAGGCAGGCCGGCACCGGGCAGACACACCTCGGTGAAAGTCGTGAAGTTCAGTTCGGTCAAGCCGGAAAACTCGGCAACCGTGCCGGCAACACGAACGCGGTCGCCGTTTTGTACGTCAACGAGAGTCGCAGGGTCAAAAATGAAGATACCCTCCGAGGTGAGTGAATCGGCATCGGCGTCAGCATCTTCTTCTTGGACGAAGAAACCGTTCAGGTCGCCATTGGCCCCGGCACCACCATCCTGGAAATCACCCACAACGATGCCTTCGATGGAGACCGGTGTGCCGACCATGGGGCTGACCAGGCCTGCACCCTGGATGTCGTGGATCAGAGTGACCGGGTCACCGCATACTTCGGGTGGCAGCGGTATTTCACAATTAACTGTTCCAGGCGTAGGCGAAAATTGAACATAGGTATCGGTGTTGCGTGGTCCGCCAGAGCCGTTGGCGCAGCGCTGGTTTGATTCAGTAACGCTGGCACCGTTACCGTTTTCGTTGACTTGTGGCTGGCCGGCGTTGAGCAGTACCAGCAAACCGGCATCGTCGCCGTCATTGGTGTCGTAGACCAGTGCATCCAGCAGATTTGTGGTCGTCACCGGCGTGTCGTTC
>Ga0164313_10004226_pt1 | contig 12839 bp, 9 predicted proteins | sample GuaBasSedimGuay4_FD_113735 | JGI IMG/M metagenome (GOLD analysis project Ga0164313, IMG submission 113735) | Subseafloor sediment microbial communities from Guaymas Basin, Gulf of California, Mexico - Guay4, Core 4569-4, 0-3 cm | ecosystem: Environmental > Aquatic > Marine > Hydrothermal vents >... | reverse complement strand
CACAATAAAAGCACTTTTTTTATTCATAACCTTTGATTTGCTTCAAAGCTAATAAATACGCAATACACAGAGCTTCGTAGCCTCCTTTTTGTCTATTACGCCTTTTTTCATCGTTCGCTTTTCTAATGTTTAATAATTAAGCTCAACTTGATTATCTCAAGCCAAACCATCCTGTAATCACCAAATAAAAACGGGATAACCGTTTTACACAGTTACCCCGTAAAGTTATGAAGTTTTATTCAATATTAATTAATGGTATATACAAAAGGTAAACGTGCCTGTACACCCTGCATCTTGCGGAGGCTTTGGTACTGATCGTAATACACTTTAAAGTCACCCATCTCATTATCAATCATACGTGCTTTTGCATCACCCATAATCTCTTCAACAATTTGCTTGAAAAAATCCTTTTGTTTCGGGTATTCTGTTAAGCGGTATTCGTCGCCCAGTTCAGCCTGCTCGGCTGCATAGGCAATGGCATCTTCCAGTCCTCCTAATTCGTCAACGAGCTTCAGTTCAAGTGCATCGGTGCCCAGCCAAACCCTGCCGCGTCCAATTTCGTTTACATATGCAACATCTAAGTTTCGCGTTGTGGCAACCAGATTGGTAAAGTCATCATAGATCTTAACAATGAGCTGGTTCAGTTTTTCCTTCTGGAAGTCGCTCATCGGCTTCATCACATCAATAAAATCAGCGTTTTCGTTGGTCATTACTTCGTCAAAAGTAATACCCAGTTTGTTGTTGAACAATTGCTTGAAATTCGGTATAATGCCAAATACACCAATTGAACCCGTAATGGTGGTTGGTTGTGCAAAAATATAATCAGCACTGGTTGAAATCCAATAGCCACCTGAAGCAGCAGCGTTACCCATTGAAACTATAAAAGGAATGTCAGCGCCAGCCAATTCAACTTCCCTGCGGATCACTTCCGAAGCCTGTGCGTCACCGCCCCCTGAATTCACCCGGAAAACGATGGCTTTTACATGTTCATCCTTTCGTACTTTGCGTATAGTAGCTGCCAGCGAAGCCGAACCAATTTCATTGTCACCGCCATTGCCTTGCACGATACCTCCTTCGGCATAGATAACGGCAATTCTGTCTTTTGTCTTCTTGCGTTCTTTCTTGCATTTCACATTGGTATATTTACCGAAACTAACGCTGTTTACCTTTTCGTCTTCTTCACGCCCTGTTTTTTCTTTCAGGATGTCGATGAGTTCGTCACGGTAGATAACACCATCCACAAAATTGTATTCGAGGGCATTGTCGGCAGTTGTTATTTCCAGTTTGTCAGCAATAGCATTTAATTCATCGATGCTAATACCACGGCTTTCTGATAAGCTTATCAATATTTGTCCCCAGGCCGAATTTAAAAGGCTTTCAAACTGCTCCCTGTTGGCTTCACTCATTTTGTCATACATCAGCGGTTCAACAGCACTTTTGTATTGATTATCGGGTCCCCGGATTATCTGCATGTCAATCTCCAGCTTTTTCAATAATCCCTTGAGAAATACAAGTTGAGCATGCAGCCCTTTAAAAAGGACCATACCTTCCGGGTTGAGGTATATTTCATCGGCAAGGCTGGCCAGGTAATAAGCTTTCTGGTCGTAGTTGTTCGCATAACTGATGATAAACTTACCGCTCTCTTTGAATTCGAGTAGTTTATTCCTGATCTCCTGCGAGGTGGCCATTCCTGCCGGAACTGTCTCCATATCAAGGAATATTCCATCAATATCATCATCGTTAGCTGCTTTTTCAAGGTTTTTAAGGATGGTATTCAAACCAATAGGTTTGTTACTCTGCATCTTGTTAAAATCAAACCCTTCGAAAGGATTTTCAGCACCGCGGTCTTTGATTGGTGTTTTCCAGTTAATATGCAGGATGCTGTTCGGTTTTACTTCTACCTCTTTATCCTGCGTCAAAGCTACCATACCTGCGATCATACCCATAAATATCAGGCCGATCAACATCAATGTCAGGAATGTGCCCAATAAGGAGGCAAACATAAATTTAAAAAATTGTTTCATGGTATTAAATTTTAAATGGTTTTACTTTATCCATACAATATTACTAAAAAAAGCAGGTACAAAACAATTGTCGTTCGGCCGATTGCGGTTTTTATCCGGCAAACGGTGGTTTTCTGTCGGTAGGTGAAAAGCATAAGTTAGCTGTCTCCTCCCATGAAATTGTTAATTACTTTGATTCAAAATCGTATATATTAGAGTTATTAAAGGAGTGCATTTATTAAATTTGTACGATCACTTAATGCTATGGGTAAAATTAATAAAGTATACCTGTTGTTGGGAAGCAATATCGAACCACGCCTTGATTTCATCACGAAAGCTATCAATATGATAGAGACATCGTCGGGCAAAGTGATAGGTTTATCGTCAGTTTATGAAAGCGAACCCTGGGGATTTAAGTCGGATACAAAATTCCTGAACTGTGTTCTATCTATTGAAAGCGAATTGCCTGCCGAAGATCTTTTAATGAGCATTTTATTAATTGAAAAAAGCATGGGAAGGACACGAAAGGAGGGAGGCTATGCATCCAGAAATATCGATATTGACATCCTTTATTTCAATAATGAGGCGATTGAGCTACCAGATCTTATTATTCCTCATCTGCGGCTGCATGAAAGACGATTTACACTGGTGCCACTGGCAGAGATAGCACCGGATTTTGAGCATCCCGTACTCAAGAAAACAAATAGTACATTACTAAATTGTTGTGATGATCCTTCAGAAGTGATTACATTTAAGGCAATGCAGGAGATATGAAGTATAATTTTATCGCCATAGAAGGAAATATAGGAGCCGGAAAAACTTCACTGGCTACCAGGATATCAGAAGATTATAATGCCAAACTCATTTTAGAACAGTTTGAGGAAAATTCCTTCCTTCCAAAATTTTATAAAGAACCGGAAAAATATGCCTTTCCCCTGGAAATGTCATTCCTTGCCTCCCGGTTTCAGCAGTTGAAAGATCAACTGGGCCCGCAGGATCTTTTTAAAACTTTTACCATATCAGATTACTATATTATTAAGTCGCTCATATTTGCTAAAAAAACATTGCAAACTGATGAATACAAGTTGTACACACGTTTTTTCAATATCATTCATCAGCAACTTCCAAAACCTGAGCTTTTTGTATTTCTGCATTTGGAAATACCAAAGCTACAGCAAAATATCCGTCAGAGGGGCAGGTCGTATGAACAGGATATAGAAAGCAGTTATCTGGATAAAATTCAGGAAGGGTATTTTGAGTTCATAAAACAAAGCGACCTACGGATACTTGTTTTGGACACTAATAATATTGATTTCGTAAACAGGGAAGAGGATTACCGGAAAGTAGTGGATGTAATTGGTAAAGAATACCCCATTGGCGTTCATCGAATCACGTTTTAATTAGACTTATAGCATAAAAAAAACCCGATCCATATGGATCGGGTTTTTTGATTTATTGAGTTATATTTTATTCAACATTCACTAATGCCTGGAAAGAAGGATCCTGATAATATTTCAGGAACTCACGATCAAGAGCAGCCATAATAGCTAACTCAGAGTTAGCATTGATAGCCTGTCCGAGATAATCAAAGGTTGCTTCTTTGTTATCCTGGCGAGCAGCTGCAATAGCTGTTAGATATAAAGTTTCTGCATCCTGAGGCTCAACACATTTAAATGTGTTTTCAGCAGCACTATAGTCTGTGTTCAATAACTGGGCTAAACCTAGGTTGAAATCACATGTAGCATCGCTCAGGTTTGTAACAGCTTCGCTGTAGTCACCTTGAAAGATGTTTACAATACCCATATTGTAATCAACATCGCCACCTAAAGCTCTTGACTGGTTCAAAAATTCTTTTGCATCAGCATAGTCACCTACCATCATCGCCAAAACACCAAGGTTATTTAATGTTTCAAATGATTCAGGATTTATTTCAATCGAAGCTTCTAAAAGAATCAGTGCTTCGTCAAGGTTTCCTTCTGCCAATTCAACAGCAGCTAAATCGGTCATAGCTCTGTAACATCCAGGATACTGATCGAGAACATTTAGATAGATCACGCGTTGTGTTTCAAGATCATCAGTTAATGTTGCGGCATACAGTAATTCAGCTAATGTTAATTCTGTTGGATTTGTAACAGACAGATCAGCAATTTCTTCAGCAGGCCTCTTGTACTCAAATGTATAAACTTTAATTTCAGCACGTCTCAGAGTAGGAAGAATATCTTTTTCAAGTTCAGGATAGATAAGTATCATATTCCTGATCTCTTCTTCTCTTTTTGATTGATCGGCTGAGTTTATAACATTGATGATAGCAGCTTTGTCGCTGATGTCAGATGCTTCAACAGCCTGCATGAAACCATTCCAGTCAGGACCGTTAGCAGTAAGAATCATTTCAATAGCTTCTACTTCTTGACCATCAAGAAACTCATTCTCTTTAGCAGCTTTCTTTAGCTTTTTAGCCATGTATTTCTCAGCTGTTCCAGCCCTGCGTTCTGATAATCCCTCGTTGAATGTTTCTTCACCTTCAGGTGATGCCCAGCCATCAATAACTAATTCCTTAAGATCCCAACCTTTTAACATATTGATGTGATTGTCTTCAAGAGCAGCAGTATTTTCTTCATCCTTATTTAATGGAAGGTTCTTATTAAAGTTGTGCTTATTCTTTGCAAAATACAAGTCGCCTTGCTGCAATATTATAGTTTCTAGTTCATAACCATTAGGTGCAATAGCAACTACTTCCGAATGTCTCATGTATTTTGAAGTGTGTATAACACCATCAGCAAGTTTCCTGTCAGGATCAACCTGCATTGCTTTTTTACCTTCAAGAAGTGCATCGTCGCATGATTCAAATGTTTCACCATCGCTTAGGTAAACAACTGGTGCAACAACAAGGTCAGAAACATTCATTGCAGGATCATAAGGAATCTGGTCAGTATAAGTAAATGTACCACCGTTATCCCATGTGATCATTGTACCGTCACCAGCAACATTTTCACCTTTGAAATTCATAGTTTTCAATGGGAATTCTTGTCCATCCGAAGTTTTTAGAACCGGATTGAAACACATTATAGCATTCTTGTCGAAATATTTTGGAGGGAATGTACCTGTGATGGTTACATCCACCATATCACCTCTTTCTTCTAATGGGTCAGGAGTTTCCTCTAAAGTAACGAGGCCGAAGTTTTCAACCATTTTCTTTACTTTGTTGCCACCTAATTTAAACCTAATCCCTAAGTTGAAATGCGACCATACATCATCTTTAACCTGCATGGCACCATGCTCAGCACCGTCAATAAGGTCACTGTTATTCCAAATGTAGGTGTAGTCAACATAAAGATCAACCAACTCACTTACCCTGAAATCAACATTTACACCTCCAGGAACTGCAAGGCTTGTTGTTCTTGAATCACCTGAATTAGCAAGTTCAACGCCGGTATTTAGGTCGTAAGTTGTAGATTTCCATTGTGAAGCTCCAACACCAACATGGATTCCAACATTAACCGTTCTGTCGCGGTATCCGGCAAACAAGTTACTTAGGTTAATACCTAAATTCAGATTTTCTTCAAAATAAGTGAATTCAGAACTCATGTCTCGTCCCCACTGTGCGTTCAGCCCGTCTGTTGGCGAAGTAACCTTTTCTTTACCATCAGAAACACTACCGTAACCACCTTTTAAATAAAGACTGATTACAGATGTAAATTGACGTCCAACGCCAATTTGTCCGTTATAACCAACATAGTTAAAATCTGGCATGTATTGGTTTTTGGCCATGTCAGTGTGAGAGAAACTTGGCCCAAGTTCGGCCATTATCGTCCAATAAGGAGAAAATGATGTGCTTCTTTCTTTTTTTTGTTTTTCAGCTCCACCGTCATCCTGTGCAATAGTTGCAAGAGGAAACGCTAGGATCAAGCTGAAGATCATAACTCTGGTGAGCAAAAAGTAAACTTTTTTCATGGTTTTGATTTTTATTAATAATTCAATATAATTACAAATTTATAAAATTTATTTTAAAATGCCTATTATCTTGTTGTTAAGTCAACAAGTACTTCCCTGAATAAAAAACAAATATAGAAATATTTGCCTAGCATTATTAAAATAATACAAAGTTTTACGCCAGATAATTATTAATGTTTCAAATAATTACAACCTCTTCAATTTCAAAAGAATATCCCAAATTATTATTCCGTTACTAACGGTTACGTTGAATGAATGTTTGGTTCCGAACTGCGGAATTTCGACACAATGATGTGAAAGATCAATAATATTTTGCTCAACACCCTTTACTTCATTACCTAAAACAATGGCGTAAGCTGTATCTGGTATAGGAAAGAAATCGTTCAGCATGATGCTTTTATCTGCCTGTTCCAGGGAAATGATTTCGCATCCATCGTTTTTTAACTCTTCAACTGCTTCAGTTGTAGTTTTAAAATACTTCCAGTCGACAGAATCTGTTGCCCCCAATGCTGTTTTATGTATTTCCCGATGAGGTGGCTGAGCAGTTATCCCACATAAATAGATGGCTTTAATACGAAACGCATCTGCTGTTCTGAATATTGATCCAATATTGTTCAAACTTCTTATGTTATCTAACACAAGTACAATCGGATTCTTTTCAGCATTTTTATAGCTGTCAATGTTTAACCTGTTTAGTTCAGAATTCTTTAGCTTCTTCATATAAGTTGATGATGATTGCAAAGGTATAAAGACCTGAAATATTATACTTGCATTTATTACCTTTGTTCGAAAATTAATACGTGGCAGAAAAGAAGAAATACGCCGAAACACCTTTAATGAAGCAGTATAATAGCATCAAGACCAAATATCCTGATGCCTTATTGCTTTTCCGGGTTGGCGATTTCTATGAAACTTTTGGTGAGGATGCTATAAAAGCATCTGGAATACTCGGAATTGTTCTTACAAAGCGCAGAAATGGGGCTGCTTCTTTTGTTGAATTAGCAGGGTTCCCACATCATTCTCTCGATACATATCTTCCCAAACTTGTAAGAGCTGGGAACAGGGTAGCTATATGTGATCAGTTGGAAGACCCCAAACTGACTAAGAAAATTGTAAAAAGAGGGGTAACCGAATTGGTTACACCGGGTGTTTCCTTAAATGACAATGTGCTGGAACAAAAGGAGAATAATTTTCTGGCAGCTGTACACCTAAGCTCAGGAATTTCAGGGATCTCACTATTGGATATATCAACCGGTGAATTCTATCTGGCGGAAGGAAATATAGAATATATTGATAAGATACTGCAAAGTTTTCTTCCCAGTGAAGTAATTGTTCAACGGCAGCACAGGGCGCGTTTCATAGAAAATTTCGGAGATAAGTTTTACCTGGCAGTTTTTGACGATTGGGTGTTTTCAATTGATTTTGCAAACGATATTTTGCTGAAGCATTTTAAAACTACCTCACTGAAAGGTTTTGGAATTGAAGACATGAGCCAAGGGATCGTTTCTGCAGGAGCAGCATTACATTATTTGTATGAAACACATCATGATAAGCTTGATCATATATCCCGGTTAAGCCGTATAGATGAAGGAAAATATGTGTGGCTTGATAAGTTTACAAGTCGTAACCTGGAGCTATTATATCCTTTAAACCAGGATGGGAAAACCCTGGTTGATATTGCTGATAGAACTGATACTCCGATAGGTGCCCGGCTGATGAAAAAGTGGATTACACTGCCATTAATAGAAAAGCATGAAATTGACAGCAGGCTGAATATTGTTGAAAATTTAATGGGGAATGAAGATTTTGCAAACAACCTACATGAAGAATTCAGGAAGATAGGCGATCTTGAACGCTTGATCTCAAAGGTGGTCACTTTCAGGGTGAATCCCCGTGAATTGCTTCAGTTGTTCAGAGCTCTTGAGGCTGTTGCAACTATAAAAGCGCTGTGTGCTGAAGAAAAAACAGATGTATTCCAACAGTTTGCTGATCAGTTAAATCCGTGTAATATATTGGCTAAAAGGTTGATAAGCGAACTTAAAGATGACCCTCCTGTTCTTGTTAACAAAGGAAGTGTAATACAAGACGGCGTATCGGAAGAATTGGATGAGCTGAGAAAAATTGCTTATTCAGGCAAGGACTACCTGGTTGAAATACGGCAAAGAGAATCGGAAAGAACCGGAATTACTTCATTGAAAATAGGGTACAATAATGTATTTGGTTATTACCTGGAAGTAACAAATACACATAAGGATAAAGTACCCGGCGGGTGGCACAGGAAACAAACGCTTATCAATTGTGAACGTTATATAACCGAAGAGTTAAAAGAATACGAGCAGAAAATATTGGGTGCTGAAGAGAAAATCACTGCAATCGAACAAAAATTGTTTGATAAACTGGTAAAATATGCTGCTGGATTTATCCAACCGATACAGTTAAATGCTTCGATCATTGCTTCGCTGGACTGCCTTGCTTCTTTTGCCAAAGTGTCTTCAGAGAACAACTATTGCAGACCGAACATCACTGATGACTATTTGATCGACATAAAAGCGGGGCGGCATCCGGTTATTGAACAAAATCTTCCGGCTGGTGAAAAGTACATTCCAAACGATGTATACCTCGATAATACCAAACAGCAACTGATCATTCTCACGGGTCCTAATATGTCGGGTAAATCCGCTTTGCTCAGACAAACGGCACTTATTGTTATACTGGCGCAGATGGGATGCTTTGTTCCGGCTGAGTCAGCAACTATTGGCTATGTCGATAAAGTTTTTACCAGGGTAGGGGCCTCAGACAATATCTCCTCCGGCGAGTCAACTTTTATGGTAGAGATGAATGAAACAGCAAGTATCCTGAACAATATTTCGAACCGGAGTCTGATACTTCTTGATGAAATTGGCAGGGGAACCAGTACCTATGATGGTATATCCATTGCCTGGTCGATTGCCGAGTTTTTACATAATCATCCTGCTTACAGGGCTAAGGTGTTGTTTGCCACGCATTATCATGAGTTAAACGAAATGGCAGCCTCTATGTCGCGAATTAAAAATTATCATATCTCCATTAAAGAGATTGGGAATAAGGTGATTTTTCTTAGAAAACTAAAAAGAGGAGGAAGTGAACACAGTTTTGGCATCCATGTGGCGGAAATGGCAGGTATGCCTGATAAAGTACTGGAACGGGCAAGGCAGATGCTAAAAATCCTGGAAAAAAGCCATTCAAGCGACGAATTAAATAAAGCCGTAAAGGAAAAGTCAAAAGAAAGCGATTTTCAATTGAGTTTTATCCAACTGGATGACCCATTATTGCACCAGATAAAAGATGATATTTTAAGTACGAACATTGATACATTAACGCCGGTTGAAGCGCTGATGAAATTGAATGAAATTAAAGGATTACTTTCAAAGAAAAATTAATTGTAAGAATTATGCAAACCATACTTGGCTCAAACGGAACAATTGGAACTTACCTTGCTAAAACCCTTCCGCAGTATACGGATAAAATAAGGCTGATAAGCCGGAACCCACGAAAAGTAAATCCTGATGATGAACTTGTTTCAATGGATCTCCTTGATGCTGAAAAACTACACCATGCAATTGAAGGTTCGGATGTGGTGTACCTGACCATTGGTATTGTTTATAAATTAAAGCAATGGAATATTCAATGGGAGGTAATCATGCGGAACACCATTTATGCCTGCAAAAAGCATAATGCCAAATTGGTTTTCTTCGATAATGTATATCCATATGGAAAAGTAGATGGATGGATGACAGAAGAAACGCCTATCAATCCATGCAGTGAAAAAGGTGTAATCAGGGCGAAGTTGGATGAAATGATCATGTATGACGTTGAGCGGGGCAATTTGCAAGCTATTATTGCCCGTGCGGCTGACTTTTACGGGCCCAACACGCCCATGGGTTTTGTAAATACAATGGTGATTGAGAAATATCTGAAAGGCAAGAAAGCGCAATGGATGATAGACGAGAATAAGAAACACTCGTTTACTTACACTCCAGATGCAGCAAAAGCAACGGCATTGCTCGGAAATACCGAATTGGCCTATAACCAGGTGTGGCATTTGCCTGTCGATAAAAATGTGCTTACAGGAAAAGAATTTATGGAAATGGCAGCAAAAGCATGTGGTGTTGAACCTAAATATACGGTACTCAAAAAATGGATGATACAGATGGCCGGAATGTTTAACCACAACATCAAAGAAACGGTAGAGATGTTGTACCAGCTTGATTCGGACTACCTGTTTGACAGTACAAAGTTTGACAAAGCATTTAATTTCAAAACTATTTCCTATGCCGAGGGTATTGAGGCTACTGTTGAGTCTTATTCAAAGAAACCTTAGCTGTAACCGGGTATTTTTCAAACAGTAATTCGTAAGGTATTTCAAATCATGTTCTTTCAGCATCCAGATTGCAAATCTGTATGAGCGAGGGTATTTTATTCATCATTAATTTCTTAAACCAAGAATTGCTTATATTTGGTTATTGTGTCTGTAACCATGTTATGTGGCATAAAAATCAAGAAATCATGTGGTTTAAAAAAGGAAAAAAATGACATTTGATCAAGCTGGTGAAATCTTTTCTAAATTATTGGTTGAATATTCAGATAAGTGTTTAGACTTAATTAAAAATCAATTAGAGAATGACAAAGAAAAGAATCCTGAAATAGACAAGAAAAAGGAATTAAAAATTAAAATGCTTTTCTTGTTCTTTTTTATTAATTTTATTGACAGAAGAGCTTTTTTATTATTAACACCTGCTAAGAGAGAGGAGTTGATGAATCCAGTTGGTTATATGTCAATTGAAAGATTCATAAAAAACAATATAAATAAAAGTAAGAGTTTAGACCAAGATAGCCTGTTAAGGAATCATTTAGAAGAACTGAATGCATTTTTTATAAAATTCAACAAGTTTAAAAAGATTGTACCATCCAAAGGAGATAGTCCGAAAGATACATTATTTTGGGAGTTTTCAAAAGAGATGTCACAGGTAATTGACAATAGAACCGATATTATATACATGAATATTGTAACTGAATTAACAAGTCAAGTAATTTCAAATTTGAAGATTGATGAAATTGTTAAAAATTGTAAATAATTACATTAAATAACATTTAATGTTAAAGAATAGGTAAAAGTACTAAATATGATTTCGTAACATATACGGGAAAGCCCACATTATAAGATATAACAATTTATTGCTGTTTAGATTAAAATGTAGATGCAATGAAGATCCAGCCACTTATAGAAAAAATAAAATTACTTGAGTCCAATTTAGGAGATAGAAATACTTACACAGACCTTAAATATTTTGACTTAAAAGGAGAAGATATACTACAAGTTCAGAAGGCTGGAAAAAGAATGGCTAAACATCTTGGTTTGCAGGATTTAATATTTATTGTTTCTTATGTTAATCAATATTCAGATACGGGGGGTCAGATTAATTTAAATAATAGTAAAAATGTATTTATTGAAATTAATAGTGATCTCAAGGCGTATGGAGAAATTGTTTTAGCGATTCTAGCACACGAGATTTGTCATAAATTTCTTCATCTTAATAACATTAGGCTTTTTCCTGATTATGAAAATGAGATATTAACCGATGCCGCAACAGTTTATACTGGATTGGGCAAATTCTCTTTAAATGGTTGTAAAGTAGAGACTGTCACAAATACTAAATATGATACAATTCGAGAATCTTACAAAACTGGATATTTGACCAAGGATCAGTTTTCGTTTATTTATTATCTGATTTGCAGTATGCATAAGGTTTCAAAATATGAAATGGAACAAGGTCTGGAAGATGAGGTTATTTCTAGTCTAAATAGAATTTCAAAAAAATTTAAAGAATTTTCTAATGATATTTTATTTAGAGAAGACTATCCCCCGGAAGGTATAATCAGTGTAATAAATAATATTTCAAATGAATCTCAGATTGATTATGCAAAGTTTAAAAGAAACATTAAAATTATCGAAGAAAGAATTATAAAATTAGCCAATAAAAAATATAATGATTTCCATTTTTACTTAAAGTCCAAGAGAGATTTTATTAATTCAAAGGCAAATAAGAACAATAATAAAGAAAGACTTAATTATTTAAATAACCTACTTATTTATAAGGAGTTTAAAACTTTGAGTAGTGATATTTTTTCAATGAATAATGAAGTGTTTTTGATTAATAATGAATTAAATGAGATTATCACCAGATTTATAACCAATGATTTAACTTCCGATTTAGAAGATTTATCAAATCTATTAATGTTTGAATGCCCGATTTGTCAAAATAAAATGAAAATTAATAAAATTGGACTTGCGAGAATAAAATGTTCAAAGTGCAATTACAATTTTATTGTTGATACAAGTGGCGAAATTGAAACTAAATATGAAAGAGAATCTGAAACAGAAACTAAATCAGAAAGAATTAAAAAGAGTCCATTTAAAAGAGTTTGGGAATTTTTAAAATACATTTTTTATGACCAATTTTTTGATCCTTATTAAAAGAACAATTACTAATTTTATCGAATATTTGCTAAATTAACTGTTACGAATTCCTTGCTAAAAAAACCACTGAAAACCAATTTATTAATAGGGGTCTGTCGCATCCGAGTTGGACTTGAACTCGCATGGTAGCAATGGTCATCTGACGGACGTGTCTACTAACATCATCAACAGGGTAATATTATGTATGAATAAAAAAACCCCTGAAAATCTTTCGACTAACAGGGTTTTGTACTCGAGGCGGGACTTGAACCCGCACGGGCGCGATGCCCATTGGATTTTAAGTCCAACGTGTCTACCAATTCCACCACTCGAGCATTGAACTTTAAACAATCTTTAAAAATCCCGACCCGGTTTAACCGGACCGGGAT
>Ga0164313_10004225_pt1 | contig 12843 bp, 14 predicted proteins | sample GuaBasSedimGuay4_FD_113735 | JGI IMG/M metagenome (GOLD analysis project Ga0164313, IMG submission 113735) | Subseafloor sediment microbial communities from Guaymas Basin, Gulf of California, Mexico - Guay4, Core 4569-4, 0-3 cm | ecosystem: Environmental > Aquatic > Marine > Hydrothermal vents... | reverse complement strand
CCCGCTGCAACAGGGTTGGCCGTGGTTGGTTTTGCAGGTAGCTGCACACCCTGGTTCAGCCGTGCAATCTCGCGGTTGAGGCTGGCTACGATCGCGGCAGGCTCGACATCGCCATTCACACTGATCACCAGGTTCGGAGAGGCGAACACCCTGGCAGCAAGGGCGCCCATACGCTCCGCGTCAATTGCCTTGATCTGTGCCTCGGTGGCCTGGTAGCTGCGATAGCTGTCAGCGCCATAGCGCATTTCACCATAGACCCGGCGTTCGATAGTACGGGTGTCGTCATTGCGGCGTTTCATACCTTCGATGAACTGGTTTTTCTTGATCTCGAGGCGCTGGCTGTCAAAGCGGGGCTCGGAGATAACATCAAACAACAGGTCCAGGCTTTCATCCAGGTTGCTGCTAAGCGAATTCATACTGGCCGAAGACGACGTATTACCAATTGAAACACCCACGGTAGTGGCCAGGAACGCCAGTTTTTCATCCAGATCTTTTGCGCTTAAATCATGGGTGCCTCCGTCACGCATCATGCTGGCTGTCAGACCTGCCAGGCCGGCATCCTCAGCGCTTAGCAGGTATCTGCCTGCGCGGGATTGAACATTAATGCTCACAAGTGGCAGGGAGTGGTCCGGAACGATATAGGCCACGTTACCGTTATCCAGGGTATGGCGATACTGCCCCGGGTCCGGGATTTTGATCTGTCGATCGGCATATTTCAGGTCTGTCGGGAATGCAGCGATGCCGTCCTGTGGGGGTTGGGTGTTTGTGGTGGTGCCGGCACAGGCTGCCAGCATCATTACAGCAAGGGTGATCGTAATATTTTTAATCTGATTCATTGTATTGTTCCTCACTGGCCCATCGATTCTGCTGTGGTGGAATCTTCCGATTCCCCTTGAGCTTTACGGGTATACAACCTGGCGCCCATGTTATCTGCCAACAGGTATTTCTTTGCTACCCGCTGCACATCTTCACGGCTGACGGTTTTGACCCGTTCAAACAGGGTTTCCATGCTACTCCAGTCACGTAAGCCATCGTAGTAGAGCAGCTGAATAGCCAAAAAGAAATTATCTTCCAGGCGGCGGAAATTATCTGCACTGAGGTTGTTGCGTACTTTCTCAAGCTCATACTCTGTGATGCCATCGTTCTGGATTTTTTTGACCTCTTCAAGCAGGACATTCTTCAATGCCTCCGGATCGGTATCTGATTTGCCATTGGCATTGAGCTGGAAGACACCGTCATATTTGCGTGAGTCTTCTGAAGCTGCCGCTGCCGTTGCGATTTGATCCTGTAGTACCAGGCGATTATGCAGGCGACCTGTTTTGCCATTGAGCACATCGGCCAACACCATCAGGGCCGGGTGGTCTTCACCACCGTAAGCGGTTGTATGAAATGACAGGCTCACGCTGGGTGGTGCGTCCACTTCGGCATGGTATTCAAAACCTCCTTTGAGTGGCATATAGAGGGTCACGACATCAGGTGGAGTTTCTGTGCCCCGGGGGATTCTGCCAAAGTACTGGTTGGCCCATTTCAGTGCCTGGTCTTCGTCAAAATCACCGACCAGGACGGCGGTCAGGTTATTGGGTGCGTAGTAAATATCAAAATAGTTTTCCGCCTGTCCGCGGGTGATGGCCGATACATCACTGGGCCAGCCGACCACTGGCCAGCCATAGGGGTGGCCACGCCAGAACATGGAGTTGAAAACTTCATTCTGAACACCGGTCGGTGTTGATTCGGTACGCATGCGGCGCTCTTCATAGACCACATCACGTTCTGAGTAGAATTCCCTGAAGACCGGATCGGAAAGACGGTCACTTTCCATCCAGAACCACAGTTCCAGTTTGTTGTTGGGTACGCGCAGAAAGTAAACGGTCATGTCTTCATTGGTGAAGGCATTCATACCGGTTGAACCCTGTTCGGTATAGATCTGGTCGAACTGGTCCTTGATGATGTTGGCGCGTTGCTGTTCGATCACGGCTTCAAATTGCTTGCGTAATGCCTTCATTTCGTCGCTGTCGAGTGCCGGATCTGACATGGATTCTGCCTGCCCGGTGCGGACTTTCAGACGGTTATCCCGCTCCAGTGCAAACATTTGTTCACGCAAGCCATCCAGTTCTGCTCTGAGTTGATCGTCGAGGTCTGCATCCTTGACACCAATGGTATGCGTGCCTTTGAACATCATATGCTCAAATAAATGAGATATCCCGGTGATACCGGGACGTTCATTGGCCGCCCCTACATGGGCCACCCAACCGGCCGAAATCATTGGAGCCCCCGGGCGCTGTACCATCAAAAAGCGCATACCATTTTCCAGGCGGTGCTCGCTGACGACGTCTCTCAGGCTTTTTTCCTGTGCCGTGCCCCAGGGGCTGATGGCGAGCAGGATGATCGATAACAAGAATTTATTCATGGTTAACCTCTGTAAAGGGCTCATTGCCGGATATCAACTCAGAATCGTCCAGTTTACCGCACTCCCAAAGCGTGTGGCGAGTGCTGGTTCTCCTGCTTTAATGCTTTGTATGCATTTTTGCCAATCGGCCAGACTTAATGGGTACAATGCACGCCTTGTTAATATTTGACTGACGAAGAGTGTGCTTGAGCTATGAATAAAGAATCCGTAATGTCCCTGTTGGGTGGCATCAATGACGAACATACCGGTTGTGACCTGGTAACTGCCGGCGCAGTTCGGGAAGTAGGTATCCATGAAGATCGCATTAGCGTAGATATTCGACTGGGTTACCCGCTGGCAGACCAGGACGGGGCACTGGCTGCGAATATCAAGGCCCGTCTTGAGCAGGATGCGGATATTGAAGCTGCGGCAGTCAACGTCAGCTGGAAGGTCCAGCCTCATAAAGTACAGGAAGAGCTCAAACCACTAACATCAATTTCAAATATTATTGCAGTTGGTTCGGGCAAGGGCGGCGTGGGTAAATCCACCACGGCGGTTAACATGGCCATCGCATTACAACGCGAAGGCGCCCGTGTTGGTCTGCTCGATGCAGATATTTATGGCCCCAGTATTCCGGCCATGCTGGGTGTGAAAGGCCAGCCGAGCACGGATGGTGAAAAAATCATACCGAAAGAGGCCCATGGCCTGAAGGTGATGTCGATCGGTTTCCTGGTAGAAGAGGATACCCCGATGATCTGGCGTGGCCCGATGGTGACATCTGCACTGCAGCAGTTATTGAACGATACTTTATGGGGTCCACTGGACTACCTGGTGATCGACCTGCCACCCGGCACGGGTGATATTCAGTTAACCCTGGCCCAGCGCATCCCAACGGCAGGCGCAGTGATCGTGACAACACCGCAGGACATTGCATTACTGGATGCACGCAAAGCCCTGCACATGTTCCGTAAAGTTGATGTGCCAGTGCTCGGCGTGGTTGAGAACATGAGCACTCATATCTGTACTGCATGTGGCCACGAAGAAGCCATATTCGGCCAGGGTGGTGGCGAGCAGATGGCGAAAGACTTTGAGATCCCATTACTTGGTCAGTTACCCCTGGCAATGGAAATTCGCTCATCAATGGATGCCGGTGAGCCTACGGTTTCAAATAGTCCGGATTCGCCAGCAGCGAAGAGTTACCGTAGCATGGCCTTGCGCACAGCCGGTGCGCTGGCTGTTTTACCGCGCAGCATGGCGTTCAAAATGCCTGAAATCGTCGTTTCCAACTAGATCAGGATTTTCGGGGAGCAGGGCGGTGAGCATTAAGTCGGACAGATGGATTCGCCAAATGGCGCAGGATCACGGCATGATTGAGCCGTTCGAGCCCGGCCAGGTAAGGTCAAATGAGCAAGGTGGCCAGCTGATCTCCTATGGCACTTCAAGCTATGGTTACGATGTTCGCTGCGCCAGTCATTTCAAGGTTTTTACAAACATTAATTCGGTTATCGTTGACCCGAAGAATTTTGATGAAAATAGTTTTGTCGATGTTTACGATGACGTGTGCATCATCCCGCCCAATTCATTCGCGTTGGCCCACACGGTGGAATACCTGCGCATCCCGCGAAACGTGCTGACCATCTGCCTGGGGAAATCCACATACGCGCGCTGCGGTATTATCGTTAACGTCACACCGCTTGAACCCGAGTGGGAAGGGCACGTCACACTGGAGTTTTCCAACACCACACCCTTGCCAGCACGTATATATGCAAACGAGGGTGTAGCCCAGTTCCTGTTCTTTGAATCGGATGAAGAGTGCGAGACCTCATACGGAGATCGTGCGGGTAAATACCAGGGGCAGACCGGCGTCACACTACCAAAAGCCTGACACCCCCTCGTCATCCCGGAATTTGCAGAGTACACCCCCTCGTCATCCCGGAATTTGCAGAGTACACCCCCTCGTCATCCCGGAATTTGCAGAGCAAATATCCGGGATCCATTTTTCAAACAACCTGGGGTAAGAAAAGTGAATCTGACAGGCTACAGGTTCCAGCTCATCTTTTCTCTTTGTTGAGCGCTATTTTAAAGGCGGCTGTTGAATCAGCGTGGCATAGGTTTCAAAAATTTCATCGCTGCGTTGAACCTGGAGTTCTACACGGCTACCGGGTTTTCGTTGGGCGATGACCAGCAACAGGGCCCTGGCGTCACCCACATCCACACCGTCGATGCTCAACAGGGTGTCTCCGGACCTGATGCCCGCGGTCCAGGCAGGACCACCGGAGGTGACTTCGCGAACCTGGATGCCGTGGCGTGCGACGCTGCCGTCGGTTTGCAAAGACAGCGGAAGATCACCAAACAAGGCCCCCAGCCAGCCACGCTGTACGCTGCCGTTGTCTATGATCTGTAGCATCACATCCCTGGCCATGGTGATAGGTATGGCGAAGCCAATGTTCTGTGCACCCTGAGCCTGGCTGAGATTGCGGGTATTGATGCCGATGACCTCGCCGCGATAATTAATCAGGGCGCCGCCGCTGTTGCCAGCATTGATGGCTGCATCGGTTTGTATGAAGTCTTCATAAAGCACGGACCTGAGATCGTTGCGCCCGGTTGCGCTGATGATACCCATGGTGACGGTGTGGCTGAGGCCAAATGCGTTCCCAATGGCAAGCACGACATCACCCACGCGCACGCTGACGCCCTCGGCCAGTGGCGCCGCAGGTAAGCCCTCAAGATCAATTTTCAGTACCGCCAGGTCAGTTTCCGGATCACTGCCTACCACTTTCGCAGCGGTGAAACGACCGTCCCATAAACCGACACTGATATTCTGTACCTGGCTGATAACGTGGTTATTGGTCAGTATGTAACCGTCTTCACTGACCAATACACCGGAACCCATGTCGGAACGGGAACGCGTCACATAGGCGGCCCCCAGTATTTTTTGCAGACGGGGGCTGACCTGGGTGCGTTCCAGTGTCCTGGTATAAATACTGACCACCGATGGTGCAGTGCGGTCGACTGCATCGGCGTATGAGGCAGGTGCGGGAGGCGTGGATATGGCACCCGGGGTTTGCTGTGCGAACTTTGTGCTGACAGCAGGCCATAGATACAGGATGACAAATGCCATGGCGAGACCTGCGACCACTGAGCGAAGCAAAAACCCGGCCACTGATCCTGGCGAGGATTTTTGACGCTTATTTTGCGTTTCCGGTTGATTCATCCCGTGTAATTATCCATCAAATTGCGTTAATTTATGATTTTCTAATTAATACATGCAATTCTATCGGCAAATCGTTTGTCTCGCATGGTGCGTTTCGGATAAAATAAGGGATTGGCACAGGCATTTGGTGTGACGTTGGGTTCATGGCATCTGATCTGGGCATTATAATTGGGAATTTCCTGAGTTTTTCATTGATCCTGTAGTGGCAGTGATCCTGAATTGACAGTAGTCCTGAATTGGACATTTTTTTGCTGGAGAATTGAATGTCATCTGATGACGTGAACAAGGGTAGGCGCGGGTTTCTGATCGCTGCCACCTCAGCTGTAGGCGCTGTAGGCGCTGGTTTTGTGGCTGTGCCATTTATCCAATCCTGGTTGCCAAGCGCCAAGGCGCAGGCAGTTGGCGCGCCTGTTGAAGTCAATATAGGCAAGCTCAAAGAAGGCCAGTTACTGAAAGTACAATGGCGTGGGCAGACCATCGGTGTGTTGCGTCGTACCGAGGAAATGATTGCTGACCTGAGCGAAGTCGATGCAGTATTGGCTGACCCTGAGTCCCTTAAAGCCGACCAGCCTGATTATATTCACGGCGAGGAACGTGCCTTACGGCCCGACTTCCTGGTGGTTAATATGCATTGCACACATCTTGGCTGTGTTCCGCAGATGATTCCCCAGGTTGGCCCGCAGCCATTTGACGATAACTGGAAAGGTGGTTTTTACTGCCCTTGCCATAAATCAAAGTTTGATTTATCCGGGCGGGTGTACAGCGGAGTTCCCGCACCGACCAATCTCCGCATCCCACCCTATAGTTTCCTCGATGACAGAACCCTGATGATCGGCGTCAGTCCGCAAGGAGCGGTGTAATGGCCAAATCTGCAAGCAGTCTTGCCAAACGGGCAGGCGACATGATGAACTGGCTGGATGATCGTCTGCCGGTAACCAGTTTCTATAAAGCAGTAATGACGGGCTACCAGGCTCCGAAGAATTTCAACTTCTGGTATTACATGGGCTCGTTGGCCCTGCTGGTACTGGTGATGCAGATCGGCACCGGCATTTTCCTGACCATGTGGTACAAGCCTTCTGCCGCGGAGGCATTTGCATCGGTCGAATTCATCATGCGTGATGTTGAATGGGGCTGGTTGATTCGCTATATGCACACCACCGGAGCTTCTTTCTTCTTTATTCTGATTTACCTGCATATGTTCCGCAGCCTGTTATACGGTTCTCACAAGGCACCGCGCGAGTTATTGTGGGTGTTCGGTATGTTCATTTACCTGGCGCTGATGGCAGAAGCGTTCCTGGGCTACATTTTGCCATGGGGACAAATGTCTTACTGGGGTGCACAGGTGATCATTAACCTGTTTGGCGCCATTCCGAAGATCGGTGAACCACTGACGATCTGGATACGCGGCGACTACTTTATTTCTGATGCAACACTGAACAAGTTTTTTGCACTGCACGTCATCGCGGTACCGCTGGCTATTATGGGCCTGGTCATGCTGCACCTGGTGGCATTGCGTGAAAACGGTTCCAACAACCCGGACGGGATTGAAATCAAGGCCAACAAGGGCCCGGATGGCACACCGATTGACGGTATTCCATTCCACCCTTATTACACGGTCAAGGATATCTTTGGCGTGGGCATGTTCCTGATCCTGTTCTCGTTCATCCTGTTCATGTGGCCGGAGGCCGGTGGCCTGTTCCTGGAGCACGATAATTTTATCCCTGCCAACCCATTGGTGACACCGGAGCATATCAAACCGGTCTGGTACTTCACGCCGTTCTACGCAATTCTGAAGGCGGTGCCGGATAAATTGATGGGTGTCGTGATGATGGGCGCATCGGTTGCCATCCTGTTCTTCCTGCCCTGGCTTGACCGTTCACCGGTTAAATCCATTCGTTACCGGGGTATGTGGTACAAGGTGTTGCTGGCAATGTTTACAATTGCTTTTGTTCGTCTCGGCATGCTCGGCATGGCGGAAGGAACACCTGCAGAGACCTGGGAAATGAGGATCTGGACGCTGGCTTATTTCATGTTCTTTGTTCTGCTTTTCTTCATGAGTCCGGGTGGGAAAACAAAACCTGTACCGGATCGGGTGACGCACTGATGAAAACCTTACAAAGAAAAATACGGGTTACAGCCCTTTTAGGTGCAGCCATGTTGTTGCTGGCTACCAGCTTTTCAGTTGCAGCGGCCGGTGGTGCACATATTGAACACTCCGGTGCCAATGTGAACGATACGGCTTCATTGCAACGTGGTGCCAAGTGGTATGTCAATTACTGCCTTGGCTGCCACAGCCTCGACTATATGCGTTATAACCGCCTGGCTGCAGATCTTCAGTTGAGTGAAGAAGAGGTGATGCAAAACCTGGTGTTCTCGGATGCAAAGTTTCCTGAGACCATGAACATTTCGATGGACGCGAAGCAGTCGGAATCCTGGTTTGGCAAGACCCCGCCGGATCTATCACTGATTGGTCGTTCACGTGGCGCTGACTGGATATATGCTTATCTGCTGGGTTTCTACCAGGATGGAAATGGCGGTTGGAATAATACGTTATTGGCCAACGCGGCCATGCCTCACGTCTTATGGCGTTTGCAGGGCATCCAGACTCCTGTGTACCGGCAGGAAACGACTGAATCAGGGTTTACACATGATGTGATCGATCACTTTGAATTGACCACGCCCGGTACGCAGTCACCAGAAGAATATAAAGAAACAGCACGTGATATTGCAGCATTTCTTAAATATACAGGTGAGCCCGCTGTACTCCAGCGTAAAGGCCTCGGAGTATGGGTGATTTTGTTCCTCGTGCTGTTTACATTTATCGCCTATCTTCTGAAACTGGAATACTGGCGAGACGTTCATTAATTAAATAACAGGCCTCCTTTTATCGGGGGCATGGAAATGGCCGGTAACAGGCCAACAGGAGAAAAGTGGTGACAGCAGCAGTTAAAGGTCGTTCGGCCATGGCATTGTATTCTAATGACCGCAGTATTCATTGCCATCGGGTTCGGTTCGTGCTGGCAGAAAAGTCTATCAACGTTGAGATCATCAATGTAACTAATGATGAGTCAGCTTCCGCTGACCTGGCAGAATTGAACCCTTACAACGAGACGCCGACCCTGGTTGATCGTGACCTGCTGTTACACGACGCCGGCGTGATCAACGATTACCTTGATGAGCGCTATCCACACCCGCCGTTAATGCCGGTTGATCCTGTGTCGCGAGCCAGGTTACGGCTTGTGCATCACCGGGTTCTGCGTGACTGGTTCCCGCTGGCAGAAGAAATCGAGAATTCAACCGGTCGCAAAGCCGACAAGGCAAAGCAGCAACTGAAAGAAAGTATTATTGCGGCCAATGACCTGTTCAAGCAGGCTGACTTCCTGATCAGCGATGAATTGAGCCTGGTTGATTGTACGCTGGCGCCATTGTTCTGGCGTTTACCCGTATATGGTATTGATCTGGGCAAAGCCGGTTCATCGGTGCAGGCTTATGTGCAACGATTGTTCTCGCGCGCCTCTTTCAAATCCAGCCTGACCCGCGCTGAGCGTGAAATGGTACTTGATTTAGTGTAATGCAATCAGACCGATACACTACTCGACTATGAGTTCCTCGCCGGAAGGCATGACTTCCAACCGGCCTTACCTGTTACGCGCACTGTACGAGTGGATTGCAGATAACGGCCTGACACCTCACATCCTTGTTGATGCTGAGATTGATGGCGTCAACGTCCCGGATCATGTGATCCAGAAAGGTAAAGTGGTACTCAATATCTCCGATGGTGCAACCGAGCAGTTGCTGCTCGATAACGAGATCATCGATTTCAAAGCCCGTTTTTCCGGTAACCCGTATCAGATTGTCGTACCGATGAGTGCTGTCATTGCGATATATGCCCGTGAAAACGGCCAGGGCATGATGTTCGCCAAGGATGATTCAGATCCACCACCTGTTGATGGCTCGGATACGCCACCACCTTCAAGGAATCACCTGAAAGTCGTTAAATAATTGGCGCTGTCATACAACCAAAAGAACGTCATACAGCCAAAAGAACGTCATACAGCCAAAAGAACGTCATACCGGGCTTGACCCGGTATCCATTTGCTCTTTTTTTGTTTAAAGAAGGAACAAAATGGATTCCGGGTCAAGCCCGGAAAGACGATGAGTCCGGGATGATGGGGAAAATTTAACCACGCAGTTCCTCAATCAATCGCCCCTCTTCGCAATCGAGTGTAACCGTGAGAGAACCCGGGAAACCCAGTGAGGCCACTCCCTTCCTTCTCACTGCACCATTGGTTGCGAATTCGAAACCGTAGTTGACGAGAATAACCGAACCTGAGGTTTTTCGATTCCAGGTCACCGAACTTAATGACACCGTATCATCCAGCAACTGTAATCCATGGTTTTTGCACACTTGCCCGGCGGCCCTGCGGGCTTTTTGGCGTCCCTGCATCAATTGCCACCACGCCACGATAGTACCGGTAACCAACAGGAAAAGGATCAGCTCAATCATGATTTCAGCAAAACATCCGTTGCTCCATCACCACCATCAGCCGGTTTACAGGCGGTGAATGCCACTACCTGGGGGTGGTCGCGCAGAAGTTGCCGGGTCATTGTTCTCAGCTTTGGTCCTTGTTCGGAGCGCTTGCCTTTACCGTGAATAATCCTGATGCATCTGAATGATGATGCCTGTGAATGCGTGATGAATTCCAGCAGTGCTGCTGCACCCGTTCTGGTACCCATATGGTGTAAATCCAGTTGGTCTCCAAGCTTGTAGTGCCCTCTCTTGAGTTTTTGCATGATTCTTTTCTGTACGCCATTTTGCCGGTATGAGCTGCCATCTTCGTTGTCGATGCCCGGTTTTTCCTCAGCCAGGTAAAAATTTTCAGGCGAGGGGGCGGCGTGTGTGTTTTCATGCCTGCCTACTCTCGGCGACACCCTGGGCGCTTTCGAGTCAGTCCTGGCCGGTGACTTCAATGGTTTCACATCATCCATCGCCTGTTGGAACAAATGCCTGTCTGCTGGTAACTTATTTTTCTTCTTGTCCATGAAATTACCAATTCTGCGTATCGGAAACCATACTAAATCCGTACAATATCAACTCCTAAACATACCTGCCGTCGGCAGCTGTGATTTTCAACCGGACAGGATAATTATCTGCATGAAACTTCTGATCAGCAATGATGACGGTATCGAAGCCAGGGGCATTCGTGTGTTGGCGGAAAGCATGCGCGGCCTGGGCACCGTCACCATCGTAGCGCCGGACAAGAATCGTAGCGGGGCGAGTAATTCCCTCACTCTCGATGCACCCATTCGCATCAAGGAACTTGAGGACGATGTTTACCGGGTATCGGGCACGCCAACCGATTGTGTTCATATCGCTTTGACGGGCCTGCTGGAAGGCGACCCTGATATCGTTGTTTCCGGTATCAATGCCGGGGCGAACCTCGGTGACGACGTGATTTATTCCGGCACCGTCGCCGCAGCGATGGAAGGCCGCTTTCTCGGCTATCCGGCGGTGGCATTGTCACTGGTATTCAGCGAGCGCCCCACGCACTACGAGACAGCAGGGGAAGCCGCGGTGAGGATTGTAAAGCAATTGCAGCGTGATCCGTTACCCGCTGACACCATACTCAATGTCAATGTACCCGATTGCCCATGGTCGGAAATCCAGGGTTTTGAAGTGACCCGTCTTGGTCACCGTCACCGTGCAGAACCAGTGATAAAAACCACCGATCCGCGTGGCCGGGAAATGTACTGGATTGGCCCCGCAGGTGCGGAGCAGGATGCCGGGCCCGGTACCGACTTTGACGCAGTCAGACGCAAGTACATCTCTATTACACCGATCCATGTCGATCTGACCCGTTACCAGGCACTTGACCAGGTTGCTGGCTGGGTTACATCAATCAGCACCGATGCGGGTAGGGAAGAGGACGTTGCATGATTCATAAGCGCAAAATCCTGTCAGAAAATCGCGGTATCGGTATGACCTCGCAGGGCACGCGTGATCGCCTGGTACGGCGCTTACGTGAGGAAGGTATAAAGGATGAACGCGTTCTGAAGGCAATTACCCAGGTGCCCCGGCATGAATTTGTTGATGAGGCACTTTCTAGCCGTGCCTATGAAGATACCGCTTTGCCGATTGGCCAAAGTCAGACCATTTCCCAACCTTATATTGTTGCCCGCATGACCGAAGCCCTGCTTGAAACCGGCAAACCTCAAAAAGTGCTGGAGGTGGGAACGGGCTCGGGCTACCAGGCCGCCATTCTTGCACACCTGGTACCGACTGTTTTTACGGTTGAGCGTATTGATGAGTTACTCAAACTGGCACGCCGGCGCTTCCATAACATGCGCCTGAACAATATTTATTTGCGTTATGCGGATGGTCACCTGGGCTGGCCCAGCCAGGCACCATTCGACGGAATAATTGTCACTGCGGCGGCACACTCGGTGCCGGATGAGTTGTTACAGCAGTTGGCTATCGGAGGTGTACTGGTCATTCCCATCGAAAGTGCAGGCCAGCAACGTTTACTGTCTTTCCGGCGCACCGAAGAGGGTTTTGAAGAATCAGACCTGGGTGGTGTGATATTTGTGCCGATGCTCAGTGGGCTCGCCTGAGCAGATGTTTCTACGTTTATATGACTGGGTTATTGAACTGGCCGCCCATCGCAAATCGCCGGCGTATTTGTCGGTATTGAGTTTTACCGAGTCCAGTTTTTTTCCAATACCTCCTGATGTCATGCTGATTCCCATGTGTCTGGCCAGGCCGGCCAAAGCATGGCACTACGCTGCCCTGTGTACGCTGTTTTCGGTTCTTGGCGGCATGGCAGGCTACCTGATCGGTAAACTGGCCTTCGGCTGGATAGAGCCGTGGCTCATGACATCTCATTATGCCGATGTTTTTACACATGCGGTTGCCTCGTTTGAGAAGTGGGGCTTCTGGTACATCCTGCTGGCCGGGTTTACACCGATTCCTTATAAAGTATTCACGATAAGTGCAGGTGTGGTAGGTATGCCTTTCCTGGCGTTTGTAGCAGGTTCGGCAGCGGGCAGGGGAGGCCGGTTCTTTCTGGTGGCCGGTTTGATTCGTCTTGGTGGTCAAGACTTCGCCAACAAAATGCGCAAATACATCGATTTGATCGGCTGGGTGTTGATCGCCATTGCAGTGGTGGTGTTTGTAGTGATTAAAGTAACGGGTAGTGAGGCATGAAGATCTTCGTGCGTGGAATTTTGCTGATCCTGTGTCTGT
>Ga0164313_10004224_pt1 | contig 12846 bp, 10 predicted proteins | sample GuaBasSedimGuay4_FD_113735 | JGI IMG/M metagenome (GOLD analysis project Ga0164313, IMG submission 113735) | Subseafloor sediment microbial communities from Guaymas Basin, Gulf of California, Mexico - Guay4, Core 4569-4, 0-3 cm | ecosystem: Environmental > Aquatic > Marine > Hydrothermal vents... | reverse complement strand
TGAGTAATGTGAGGCACGAGCATTGTATCGAAGTAACAAAAACCAAAATCTCCAAATGGAATTCAAATTCAAACAATTTACTATTCAACAAGATCGCTGTGCCATGAAAATTGGAACAGACGGAGTTCTTTTAGGTGCTTGGGTTTCTTTGGTTAATAATCCTGAAAGCATCCTAGATATAGGTGCTGGAACAGGTATTATTTCCTTACAATTAGCACAACGAAGTTTTGCAGAAACCATTGAAGCAATAGAAATTGATGAAGGTGCTTTTGAGCAAAGTGTAGAGAATTTTGAGACTTCACCTTGGGGAGATCGATTGTTTTGCTACCACGCTTCGGCTCAAGAATTTGCTTCGGAAGTAGAGGAAGAATACGATTTAATTATTTCGAACCCACCTTTTTATTCAGATGATTATAAATCGGATAATAAATTAAGAAATACGGCTCGATTTACAGATTCACTTCCTTTTAGAGATTTAGCTATTGTTGCTTTTCAGTTTCTTTCAGAAAAAGGAATTTTCGCCTTAATAGTTCCTAGAAAAGAGGAGGAGAATTTTATTTCAATAGCATCAGAAGTTGGATTATTCCCAAAAAGGATTTGTAGAGTTAAAGGGACGGCTACTTCCGAAGTAAAAAGATCTTTACTAGAATTTTCATTTGAAAAAAATGATGTTGAAATTGAAGAACTTACCATAGAAATTTCAAGACATAACTACACAAAAGAGTACATAGAATTGGTGAAGGATTTTTACTTGAAAATGTAGGTGGTTCAATTTTCGATTTTTACATTTGTACTCTAAATTAAACACACATGAAACCTGATTTATTTGAAGCTCCAGATTATTACAATCTTGACGAATTATTAACAGATGAACATAAATTAATACGCGATGCAGCCCGCGAATGGGTGAAGCGCGATGTCTCTCCAATAATTGAAGAATATGCACAAAAGGCTGAATTTCCTCATCAAATTGTAAAGGGATTGGCAGAAATTGGTGCTTTTGGTCCTTACATTCCAATGGAATATGGTGGAGCAGGTCTAGATCAGATTTCTTATGGTTTAATTATGCAAGAAATAGAGCGTGGCGATAGCGGTGTTCGTAGTACTGCAAGTGTTCAATCTTCTTTGGTGATGTATCCAATTTGGAAATACGGAAATGAAGAACAACGAATGAAATATCTTCCAAAGCTGGCTTCTGGTGAGCATATTGGGTGTTTTGGTTTAACTGAACCCGATTACGGATCTAACCCAGGTGGGATGGTAACTAATTTTAAAGATATGGGTGATCATTATCTTTTAAATGGTGCTAAAATGTGGATTAGTAATGCACCTTTTGCGGATATTGCAGTGGTATGGGCAAAAGATGAAACAGGAAGAATCCACGGATTGATTGTTGAAAGAGGAATGGAAGGATTCTCAACTCCAGAAACACACAATAAATGGTCACTAAGAGCTTCAGCAACAGGAGAGTTGATTTTTGATAATGTAAAAGTACCTAAGGAAAACCTGATGCCTAATAAATCAGGATTAGGTGCTCCCCTTGGATGTTTAGATTCTGCACGATACGGAATTGCATGGGGTGCTATTGGAGCAGCCATGGATTGTTACGATACTGCTTTGCGTTATAGCAAGGAACGAATTCAGTTTGGAAAACCTATTGGACAGTTTCAATTACAACAGAAAAAATTAGCCGAAATGATTACTGAAATCACGAAAGCACAATTATTAACTTGGCGTTTGGGTGTGTTGCGTAATGAAGATAGAGCAACCTCAGCTCAAATATCTATGGCTAAAAGAAATAATGTAGATATGGCTATTACAATTGCTCGTGATGCAAGACAAATGTTAGGAGCCATGGGAATAACTGGCGAATATTCCATTATGCGTCACTCAATGAATTTAGAAAGTGTTATCACTTATGAAGGAACTCACGATATTCATTTACTCATTACGGGTATGGATATTACGGGACTGAATGCTTTTAAATAGATTTTAAAAACCCTTCCAAAGTTTAAAACTCTGGAAGGGTTTATTATTAATTAGACCTAACAGGTTTTTGAAACCTGTTAGGTCTGTTAATTTACTCTTTTACAATCTTCTTTACAGCAAACCCTTTATCTGTCTCAAATTTTACAAACAACAGTCCACTTGCTAAACTAGAAATATCTAGTTGCGTTGTTGCCTCACTTTCCAACACTCGTTTTCCCAACACATCATACACCTCTATTTTGCTAATAATTACATCATTTTGAGTACTAATTTGCAACCTATTTTTTACAGGATTAGGATATAGTGTTATTTGGGTCGCCAAAACATCGTCTATACCCAAATTACAATCTTCGCTATAAATAGCTGTTTGGTCTTTATGCCAATTGGATTGATTATTAGCGTACTCAACATCATCAACTTGAATACAGGTTAAGTTTGGGTTATTTTGGGCAAACATTCTTGTAATAATAGTATTATTGTTGTTCTTAATATTCAGGGAGATTAATTGGTTTGTAGTGCAATATAATTTTTCTAATAAAATATTTTGTGTAATATCTATACTTGAAAGTTGACAACTATTTAAATATAACTCTTTTAATACTGAATTTTGAGTAACATCTATACTAATTAAGGGATTAGCTTCAAGTATTAATATTTCTAAAAAAGAGTTTTGAGTTACGTCTATATTAACAATATTATTATCATCACTTTCTAAGTATTTTAAATTAGGCCAATAAGTAGTAGGAATATAATCTATTAAATAATTTTGACTACAATCTATTACTTCAATATTTATAAAATATTGCAAACCTTCTAAATCTGCAATAGACTGTTCTACTAATTGAAGCCCTAAAACAGCTTCTGCCTCGGCTACTTGTATTTCGCCATCCCCGTTGGTGTCTGCTATCTCATTAAAACCATTGCCTAAATCAGCTACTGGGTAAGTAATTAGTATAAATTTTAAATTAGTATCAGGTATATTTACTATTTGAGCCCTTGCAAGTAAACTTGCAAGGGACATTATTAGTATTATTAAATTTGTTTTCATTATTATTAGTTTTTAATAATTGTTTTATTGGTTATTGCTGAGCCATCACATACTAATGTTACAAAATATATACCTGTGTTATAATTAACCATATTAATTTCAATAATATTTTCTGTGGCATCTAAAATAAAATTATAAGTGTTATTAGTATTTAACTCTGTAAAAATTAAATAAGCGGAGTTAGCATCCTCGGCAATATAATTTATAGATACGGTATCTTGTACAGGGTTAGGAGTTAGTGTTCCTAATACAAATGGATTTACTTCAACAATAACATTATCATAATCTTTAAAGCCATCTGCTTCTTTTATAACTTCTAATTTGTATTCTTTAGTTATTTCTGGTGAAACTGTTATGTTTTGCCCTGTGTAAATTAAATTACCTTGTGGGTCATACCAATTATAAATGGCAGGGTCATCTATTGTAACAGCACTTAAAGTTACACTTTGAGTTTTATCTATTTCTTTATCATCACCTGCATTAGCATCAAATACTGAAGACTCCCCTTTTTTTATATAAAAAGTTTTTGCACTTACTATATCATTTGTTTCTTTATCCCTTTGAATAAAATGATATAAAAATTCTTGCTTGTTGGTTAATTGGTTTGTTAAAAAGTTAAATGAAATTTGTAAAGATTGTATTTCATTAGATGATAAAGTAATATTATCGAAAACAACATTATTATCAGTTACTTTAAATTGTTGGTTTTTTATAGTAGCATTATTTACTACTGAACCGTTTGTTTGCCAGTTTTGATATAAATCACTATCCAATTGTATAGTAACTTCTGCTTCTTCATAAATAGCTTTACCTGTACTGTTATCTTCTTTAATAAACTCTAAAGTATAAGTTTTTGTCTCGTTACTTAAATTAGAAATATTTACCCCTTTTGCTAAAGAACCAATAGGTTTTGTTTCTATAATAGTTACATTTTTCCAAGCAATGTTATTATTATTTTTTGCATTTACCCAAACATCAGTTCCTTCTAAAACTTCATTTTGATTGGTTAAATCATCAATAGGATCGTCATTAGATTCTATTCTTGCCAAAAAACTAAAATCACTGCTATCATTGTATGGAAAAATGCCATTAAAGTCATTTGGGTTTGGGACATCCCATTCAAAAATTAATATTTGCTCTTCACCTGCTTTCATTGCGGGAATAGAAACACCATTAGTATTGCCATTTAGGTCAGGTAATAAGCCCCCAACGACCACACCGTTAACAGTTGTACTACCATCCCAAATACTTGGCCAAGAATTTGAATTATGCAATTTAGACCAATACAATTTTAAGGTTGCATCTCCTGTTTGGTAATGAGTGTTACTTTTATTAATTACTCGAACATAAACATAGGCTTTAGAGCTGGAATTTTCATAAACTGGGTTTTCATTATTATAACTATATTCTATTTGATTTCTAATCCAAATGTCAGGACTGTTCCATAATACATAATTAGCTGTTCTTGTAACATTATCAGGCTCAATACCATAATCATTTACCGAGTTACGCATATGTAAATCTAAATCTTCTGTATCAAATGCCTGTGCAGTTAATACACACTCTGTTGCATCAATAATACCATGACCTAAGTGATTATTTCTTGGTCCTGTTTTATAAAACCAAGGGTTTTCGTCACCATAAGTTGGGTCGGAATTTCTTTGGGCTGTTCTTTTAATAATATTACGCACACCCTCTCCTACAATACCAGTATTAGCAGATATCATTAAAGCAGCAACACCTGCTACGTGAGGTGATGCTGATGATGTACCGTTAAATCCATTATTAGGACTGCCATTTAGACCAAGAGTGACAATACTAGTACTTGGTGCTACAATATCTAGTACATCACCATAATTATAAGCATTGTACCCCCCTTGAGTATTTGTACCTCCAACAGCGAGTACTCTTGGATAATTTGCAGGTTGTTGTACAGTACTAAACGGATTGTTTCCTGAGCCTGCTACTAAAACAGCTCCTAAGCCAAACCGTCCATTATCCAAGGCATTATCTAAAGCATCTTCGAGATATGAAGTTGGGCTTCCGTTATTGGCAAAAGACATATTAAAAACCCCCGCAAATCTATTTACCGCTTCATCAATCCCATCTGCTATTTCAATTTGTGAAAATGTTGAAGCTAATTCATTAGCAACATACAACATATCTGCATCTGGTGCAATACCACCCATACCTATACCATTGTGTTTTGCACCTATGATACTGGCTACTCTTGTACCATGCGGTCCTTGATTACCATAATTATAGTAAAAATTTTCATGAAATGGCAAACCAGAGCTAGCTATAACATTTGCAGGATAAGATGCTGGCAAATCAGTTATTCCTGCACCAATACCAGTATCTACAACAGCTACTTTTACTCCTAGACCAAAAATTCCTAAATCCCACGCTCCGCAAACGTTTATATCTGCTAAAGGATAAGCCTCATTATTAAATAAGTTCCATTGGTCAACATCATAAGTTCCTTCATCGTAACATAATTCTAATTGTGCAGATGAAGATGAGTTATTTACTTCAATTGGATCTATAGTGAAAGCACCGGTAAATGCAGGCTCTACATTATCAAAAAATCCTGTTTCGTAAAAATACGCAGAAAGTTCAACACTATTTTCTGTTGTACTTGTGTTAGTTGATAAAATATACCATAAAGGTAAGTAGGTTCTTTGCCTAATAATATCAACATTTTTTTGCGAAGCTACATTTTGCAAAAGTGTTATACCTGTAGCTTGTTTAAGTTTTACTACAAAAAAATTGTTTGTACCAATACTACTTCCATTGTATATATAATAGGGATATACTCCTTCTACATTTGTAATACTTTTTAAGTCATTGATTTTTTGATTATATTCCGTTTGATTAGAAATTGTTGCTGTGAATTCAAGTTGAGCATGTTTTTTATATTCTCCATTACGGACTTCTTTTTCTGAATTCATTGAGAATACTTGTACTTCGCTTACATTTATCGAATTTTCATCAAAAGCATTAGCAGTTACAACATTTACTTGTTGATAGTTTTTCGTTAAATATACTTTTTCTCCTTGATAATAATAGTAATCGGTTTGCGAAAAGCTAATCATTGGTAATAACAAAATTACCATTAAAACACTATAAACCCAGCGTGTGTGTGTGTGTGTGTAGAAATTTCTTTCATAATAAAAGGATTTAATACCGTAGCAAGTACGGTTGGTTAGTTAATAAAAACACCTTAACTATACGGGGGAGAAATAAAAAAAATATTTCGCTAGTAGGTTAGTTTTGTAAATATAAGAAAAAAATTACAAAAATACCTGCTAAGTTTCAATTCTTGGCAGCTTAATACCTTCTGACCCCCGAAATTTCGGGAGGAACTCTGGAAGGGTTTATTGTTAATTAGACCTAACAGGTTTTTGAAACCTGTTAGGTCTTTTTTATTATTATAAAGGAATATTTCCGTGTTTACGTTTAGGTCTATCCACCACTTTTCCTTCCAACATTTGAAAAGCTTTTATTAATTTTCTTCGTGTATTTTTAGGATATATTACTTCATCTATAAACCCACGTCTTGCAGCTCTGTATGGATCTGCAAACTTATTAGCGTAATCAGCCTCCTTTTCTTTCCATTTCTCTTCAGGATTTTCTGCTTCTGATATTTCCTTTCTAAAAATAATTGCTGCAGCACCTTTTGCTCCCATTACAGCAATTTCAGCAGTTGGCCAAGCAAAATTAAAATCTGCTCCAATGTGTTTAGAGTTCATAACATCATAAGCTCCTCCGTATGCTTTACGGGTAATAACGGTAACTTTTGGAACGGTAGCCTCACTTAAAGCATATAATAGTTTTGCTCCGTTAGTAATAATTCCGTTCCATTCTTGATCTGTTCCTGGAAGAAATCCTGGCACATCTACCAACACTAAAAGAGGTATATTAAAACTATCGCAAAAACGAGTAAATCGAGCTCCTTTTACAGAACTATCTACATCTAAACAGCCTGCCAAAAACATAGGCTGATTGGCAACAATTCCAATACTTCTACCTGCAATTCTTGCAAAACCTACAATTATATTTTCAGCAAAATCTTTATGGATTTCAAAGAAAGAGTCTTCATCAATAATTCCATTAATAACCTCATGCATATCGTAAGGTAAATTAGAGGTTGCAGGGATTATCTTATTAAGATTTTCTCTTAATTCATCAGTAATAGTATAATCTAATTTCTTAGTTGTTTCTCTATTGTTTTGAGGAAAATAACTCAATAGTTTTCTTACATCTTTTAAACAAAGAACATCATTAGGAGAGGTTATGTGAGTCACTCCAGACTTTGTAGAATGGGTGCTTGCACCTCCCAATTCTTCAGCAGTCACTTCTTCGTTGGTTACTGTTTTTACCACGTCAGGTCCAGTTACAAACATATAACTAGTATCCTCTACCATCAATGTGAAATCCGTTATTGCTGGTGAATAAACAGCTCCACCAGCACAAGGTCCCATAATAGCAGAAAGTTGAGGAATAACTCCAGATGCCAATACGTTTCTATGGAAAATATCTGCATATCCACCGAGAGATTTCACACCATCTTGTATTCTAGCACCACCTGAATCATTCAATCCAATAATTGGAGCGCCTACTTTTACAGCAAGATCCATTACTTTACATATTTTCTCTGCGTGGGTTTCTGACAATGCTCCTCCGAAAACGGTAAAATCTTGTGCAAATACATACACTAACCTTCCTTGAATAGTTCCATAACCTGTTACCACACCATCACCAAAGAAAATTTGATCTTCCATTCCAAAATCTGTAGTTCTGTGGGTAACCAAAACTCCCATTTCTTCAAAGGAGTTTTCGTCTAAAAGGTATTCTATTCTTTCGCGAGCCGTTAATTTTTTCTTAGCATGTTGCTTTTCAATTCTTACTTTTCCTCCGCCTAAATGTGCCAATGCGACTCTTTTGTCTAATCTTTCTGTTTTATTTTCCATAACTTATCCTCCTATTACTTGTAGCTTTTTTTTATCTTCTAAATACTGTTTTAAAGCTATCAGTGAAGCTATTTTAGCTTCTTTTTTAGCAATTTTTTCTAATGCATCTTTTGAGTAATAATCTTTTACAAAATGTGTGTTAAAGTTTCCCGATTTAAAAGCTTCGTGTTCAAAAACGAACTTTCCGAAAGGAAGTGTAGTTTCCACTCCAACCACTTTATAATCATTTATTGCTTTCACCATTAATTGAATTGCTTCATTTCTCGTTTTCCCGTATGTGATTAGTTTTGACAACATTGGATCATAATAAATAGGAATATCTTGTCCTTCTTCAAATCCATTATCAACTCTAATATTAGTCCCTACAGGTAATTTATAAATATCTAAAGTACCTACGCTTGGGGCAAAATTATTAAGAGAGTCTTCTGCATAGACACGCAATTCTAATGCATGACCATTAATTTTCAACTCTTCTTGTTTTAAAGAAAGCTTCTCTCCTCTAGCAATACGAATTTGTAATTCTACCATATCTAATCCAGTTATAAATTCGGTAACCGGATGCTCTACTTGCAATCTAGTATTCATTTCAAGAAAATAGAAATTCATCTTATCGTCTATCAAAAATTCAACAGTTCCAGCTCCTAAATAATTACACGATTTTGCAACATTTATAGCTGCTTCACTCATTTTCAATCTAAGATCTGGAGTTAAAATGGAAGAGGGTGCCTCTTCAACTACTTTTTGATGGCGACGCTGGATACTACATTCTCTTTCAAATAAAGAAAAAGTGTTTCCAAAACTATCTGCAATAATTTGAATTTCAATATGTCGTGGGGAAGAAATATATTTTTCAATAAAAACAGACCCGTTTCCAAAAGCCGATGTGGCTTCACTAACAGCATGATTCATTTCTTTTTCTAAATCTTCATCTCTACTAACAACTCTCATCCCTTTTCCACCACCTCCTGCAGAGGCTTTGATTAAAATAGGGTATCCGATTTCTTCAGCCATCTTTTTTGCAGTAGCTACATCTGTTATAGCCTTATCAAAACCTGGAACCATAGGAATATCATATAATTTAACAGCATCTTTTGCAGCTAATTTATCTCCCATCATATTTATAGATTTTGATTTTGGACCAATAAAAATCATATCGTTTTTTTCTACCTCTTCGGCAAAATCTGCATTTTCACTTAAAAAACCATAACCAGGATGTATGGCATCTACCTGAAGTTTTTTAGCTACTTCAATAATTTTTGAACCTAATAAATAAGATTGGTTTGATGGAGGTTCTCCAATACAGACTGCTTCGTCTGCATACTTAACATGAAGTGAATTTCTGTCGATTGTTGAGTAAACAGCAACAGTCTTTATATCCATTTTACGAGCTGTTTTCATTACTCGAATGGCTATTTCTCCTCTATTTGCTACTAATATTTTTTTCATGACTTATTCAAATTCAATTAATAAATTCCCTTTTTCTACAGTGTCTCCACTATTAACAGCAATGGCCTTAACAACGCCACTACTCGGAGATGCAAGGGTGCTCTCCATTTTCATTGCTTCTAAAACTAACAATGCATCATCTTCTGAAACAGTTTGTCCCACTTCTACATTTATTTCTAATACGACTCCAGGCATTGGAGCTTTTATTAATTTTACATTTTTGGAAGACCCATTCGAGAACCCCATCTTATTAATTAATTGGTCTAGTTGGTTTGATATTGATATATCGTATACCGAACCATTAATTTTTACAGAATATTCTCTGCTATTAAAATTAGAATCTATTATCTCTCCCTGAAAAGATTTATACTCATCAATCAAATGATAATTTTTTCCTTTTAACTTTACAACATCCAAAGTTGTGATGTCTTCATTAGGAATATTAAAATCCCATTTAGAATTGACTTTTACTTTAAAATTATTTTTCATGCTGGTTGTTATTTGTGTAGAATCAATCTTTTATAGCACAAAGGTTCGTCTTTATTAGCATAAAAAAACTGATTTAAATCATCTAAATAGTAAAAATATTAGGTATTGAAACAAATAATCTTGCCCACTAAATTCTCTATTGTATATTTAAGCTTTAATAAATTTTATGTCGTCAATTACTAGAATTACTCACGCCTATAAAACTGCTAGGAGAATTACATTTAACAATGATTCTAAATTCATTATTTTTAGTGATGTTCATCGTGGAGACAATAGTTTTGCAGATGATTTTTCTAATAATCGAAATACTTATTTTCATGCTTTAACCCATTATTATAATAATGGATTTACCTATTGTGAATTAGGAGATGGTGATGAATTATGGGAAAACGTTTCATTTAGTTCTATCCTTTACGCTCACAAAAATATTTTTGATTTAATGAAACGATTTTTTTCTGAAGGCAGGTTATATCGTCTTATGGGAAATCACGATATGGTTTATTGTAAAAAGAAATATGTTGAAAAACATTTATTTACTTATTACAATGAAATAACTGGAAAAGACGAAGATTTATTTCCAGGAATTACATTTACTGAAGGACTTGTATTAGAGCATGCAGATTCAAAACAAGAGATTTTCATGCTTCACGGACATCAAGCAGATTGGAGAAATTATAAGGCTTGGAAATTTAATAGATTTATGGTTCGTGCTGTATGGAAGCAATTACAAATTTTTGGTATAAGTGATCCAACGAGTCCTGCTAAAAACAATAAAGAACTCTTTAAAGTTGAACGCCGCACTAAAAGATGGATTATAGAAAATAAAAATATTTTCACTATAATCGGTCATACGCATCGTCCACGATTTCCAAAACCTGGAGACACAGCTTTATTTAATGATGGGAGTTGTGTGCATCCCAGAAGTATTACGGGTTTAGAAATTGAAAATGGAGAAATATCACTGATAAAATGGCATATTGCGACAACTCAAGACGGAACCTTAAAAGTAGTTAGAGTTCTTTTGGAAGGACCTGAAAAAATAAGTGATTATAAAACTTTTTAGCCTCTAATTTTTATTTCTTTAAGTAGTACACATTCCAAGGACTAAATCGGCTTGTTGCGGTATCTGAAGGAAAAGGTATTGACATTGACTCCTCAATACTCTTTGTTTTTTGCTTAAATATTGCAATTGAATCTGAAGTGATGTTTTTTACAAAAACCACATAATCTTGTTCATATAGTTTCCCTACCCAACGATTATTTTTTACAATAAAGGTATCTTTTTGCAGAGTATAATTTAAGTTTAAGGGGCCTTTCATTTCATATTGAATACTATCATCCCAAATTCTATAAAAGACTAATTGCACACTATCTTTGTCTTCTCCCAAATCAAAACTTCTACCCCAAATTCCTTCAAAAGGAATTTCCTTATCCGTTTTTAAAGTAGTTTCTGTTTTTTTTGAATTTTCACAAGCTGTAAATCCAATAACTATAATAGCTACTATCAATAAATATTTCTTCATAACATTTTATTTAAAAAATCTGAAAGGAAATTAAGCTACAACATTAATGACCTGCTCTATTTGAGGGGCATATTTTTTTATGGTTAATTCCACACCACTTTTTAAAGTCATTTGGTTTACGGAGCAATCAACACAAGTACCCTCTAGCCTTACTTTAACAATTTTGCCATTTTCTATTGATAGCAATGAAATATCGCCCCCATCATTTTGCAAAAAGGGACGAATTTCATCTAATGCTTTTTCTATATTTTTTCTTAATTCCTCTACCATAAATTAATTTTTTGGAACAGAACAACCAGCAGAATTGATCATTTGTATTACTTCTGTTGGAGGAAGTATTTGATTTCTTTTATTTGTTTCTTCAATAACAAGTTGTGTTAACTTTTCAAACGCTTCTGCTAATGGTGTTCCTTCTTGCAAAGCAGCAGGACGTCCTGCATCTCCAGATTCTCTAATACTTTGCACTAATGGAATTTCACCTAAAAATGGAATTTCTAGGTCTTTAGCTAAATTTTTAGCTCCTTCTCTTCCAAAGATATAATATTTGTTATCAGGCAATTCTTCTGGTGTGAAATAAGACATATTCTCAATGATTCCTAAAACAGGAACCTGAATATTATCTTGTCTAAACATCGCAACCCCTCTTGTCGCATCTGCTAAAGCAACAGCTTGCGGTGTACTCACTACAACTGCTCCTGTTATTGGCATCGCTTGCATAATACTTAAATGAATATCTCCTGTTCCTGGAGGAAGATCAATTAACATATAATCTAACTCTCCCCAATCTCCATCAAAAATTAGTTGGTTTAAGGCTTTTGCTGCCATGGCACCTCTCCAAATAACCGCTTGTTCTGGTGTTGTAAAAAACCCAATAGAAAGCACCTTTACTCCATAGTTTTCTACAGGTTTCATCTTACTAGTTCCATTAACAGTTGTAGATAATGGTCGTTCTTTCTCCACACCAAACATCATAGGAATTGATGGTCCATAAACATCGGCATCTAAAACACCAACTTTATATCCCATTTTGGAAAGAGATACTGCTAAGTTTGCAGTCACTGTAGATTTTCCTACACCTCCTTTTCCAGAAGCAACGGCAATGATATTTCTCATTCCAGGGATTTCTTTTCCTTTTATTAAATTTGGATTTGCTGGTTGTACCGGCGCTTCAACTTTTATATTTACAATCACTTTAGCATCCTGAGATACTTTTTCTTTAATTACTTTAATTACATCTTCTTCTGCTCTCTTTTTTATATGCATAGCAGGTGTAGTAAGAAGTAAATCTACAATCACCTCATCTGCAAATGTGATTACATTTTTTACTGCACCGCTTTCTATCATACTTTTACCTTCTCCAGCAACAGTAATCGTTTTA
>Ga0164313_10004223_pt1 | contig 12847 bp, 7 predicted proteins | sample GuaBasSedimGuay4_FD_113735 | JGI IMG/M metagenome (GOLD analysis project Ga0164313, IMG submission 113735) | Subseafloor sediment microbial communities from Guaymas Basin, Gulf of California, Mexico - Guay4, Core 4569-4, 0-3 cm | ecosystem: Environmental > Aquatic > Marine > Hydrothermal vents >... | reverse complement strand
TTCATGGCATTCAAATATTTGAGACTGCTCTTAAGCTACATGCATAAGTACCTTAATGCAATGATAGAGATCACTGTGGTCTGCATTTTTAGCGGTTTTTGATTTCTTGTTCTCAGGGCATAGTAGACCAGCACCAAGGTTGGCCACTAAGGAGTAGTCAGATGTCTGGATAATTCTCAAATTCCAATAATCACAACAGTTCAACACACCCAAGGAGCATATCAAACAGTTTTCTCATGCTGCAGTAAATCTTTAACTTCACACAACACCTGATACGAAATCATACTGCCTGGCGGCAGAACGCTTCGTATCCAAATCGTTACTTGCCACTAAAAACCAAAAAAACACACCATTAATAAGGATAGATTTGAAAAGAAAAAATACTATAAGTACAAACAAAGTAAAATTAGTTGAAATGAAAACATCAACATTATTAGCAGTATTGATGACTATGGGCACATTAGTAATGGCTCAAGAAGTGAAAATCGAAGGAAGGGCAAAGATCACTGTCATGGACACCGCCACTGCCTCAGCGCAGCAAGTAGCAAGAGAACCGGACGGCACGCTGTCACTTATGGCAGTCAGTACACCCACATACGTGATAGGTGACTTCGTACAGGGTGGGGTCGTATTTTGGGTAAGTGCCAGTGGAGCACATGCTAAAGTAGTGAGCATATACAATGTTGGAAAAGTACCATGGAGCAATGTTCCGAATCCTGCTATAGGAGCTTCAGCCCAAAGCGATATCAATGGAGCGGGTAATACCGTAGCCATTATGATGCAATCGGGTCATACAAGCTCTGCTGCACGGCACTGCGCAGACGTAGCCTATGGAGGTTATGATGATTGGTATCTCCCATCAAAAGATGAGTTGAATGATGTGTATACTAACAGAGTTGCGATAGATACAACGGCAACAGCAAACGGAGGTGAGGTTTTTGTGAATGACTACTACTGGAGTTCCACTGAGGAGTCCAGCAACGACGCATGGCAACAGGAATTCACCGATGGCAGCCAGGGCGGCGACAATAAGGGCAGCAGCACCGGCAGAGTTCGGGCTGTTCGGGCTTTTTAACTATTTAACCTAGAGTCTTTTATCAAGCAAGTGAACGTGTATATGGAATTCTAAAGGGAGTTACTCATGTCGTAAGATCCGTAAAGAGAAAGTGCCTGCCCAGCTGCAAAATCCGGCATACCTAACCCTCTGGTTCCGGGGGCAACAATTTATTTTCTTGCAATAGTATTGTCTTGTTTCTCCGTTGCAATTCAATTTGTTCCATGCAGCAGAATATGTCTATTCGGTTGGAATCTATAAGCGGAATTGATGGGTCACGATGTCTGGAATTTGCAGTATGCCTAAGTCTGGCTTTCAGCGATATGCGTTAATGCCGTCTTTTGCATGTCTACGAGCTTATCATGGAATAGATTTATCTGGCCCAAAGTCTTACTGTAGAGGTAGAAAAACACGCCTGAAATGAATTCTGTTAAAACACCTGCGATACCTGCCAAATACGCAGCATTGAGGTTTTCATTTCCTGTCATTGTGAGAAATACGCTAAGTACGATTGCCGTGACAACGATTACGAAGCCTACAATGGCAATGACTCGGCTTAAATTAAAGCTTTGCTGCGCCTGCAATCTTGCCTGAGCCACATATCCTTCCAGCGCACTTGTATTGATCAAAAGAACATATTTGTAGACATCTGTTCCTGATGCGGATTCGAGCTTCTCTTCATATGTCCGCTTATCCACGGCAGACCTTGTCAGAGCCTCTGTAAATATTGGTGCCATTTTGCTACTTGAAAATGAGCCTGATGCTGTCTCAGATGCCATACGCTTTAAATTTTTAGATAACTCTTCAAGTTACAGTATTTCAAAGAACAAATGTCAATATGAAATTTTCGTATTTCGAGACATGCCATAGTCAATAGGTTACCCTTTGTTTCATAATCGGATTTTGCAAGGGGCGACAGGAGTTGTCAAACTGTATGTTCAGAGATCGCTTTGTTCGATGACAGCGCAACTCCGTTGACCTTGTGGACCAAAGGATATTGATCCTCAAAGAAGAACCGGGACTCTCCAAAAGCGGGACGCAGCTCGTCCAACCAATTCGCCTTTGGATCAAATTTGGCAAAGAACGGCCGGTGCACCCAATCAGCATTTCGTCCCTGTAGAAATTGCAGAACAAACACCTTTTGACCCATGATTTCCGAAATACCCATCACCTGCACTTTACCAGGACCCGCTGACATGCTTGGCCCTCTGACAGTACGTGCCAATCCACTCACTTGTTGAATCGCACCTTGATAAATTTCCCAGGCTTTCGCCAACGGTACTGAGAAGAAATCTTGCGCGCCTGTATCCCTGGCGAGAAACATATAGTACGGTATGCAACCAAGCTCCACCTGCTGTTGCCATAATGCAGCCCACGTTTCGGCGTTATCGTTAATATTCCGCATGATTGGTGATTGAGTGCGGATGACCGCTCCAGTATTCAATATACGCTCGACCGCTTGATGTGCGATATTGGTTTGCAATTCATTCGGATGGTTGACATGCGCCATGAATGCGATGTGAATACCAGCTTGCTTAACTTTTTCGAATAGTCGCATCAGTTCATCAGCGTCCTCATCATGTACAAACCGATGTGGCCAATATGAAAGTGCTTTACTGCCGAACCTGATCGTGCGCAGGTTGGGTATTTGTGCATCCACCAGAGCCTCCAGGTATTGAGCCAGTATTTTGGTACTCATAATCAAAGGGTCACCCCCTGTAAATAGCATATCGGTAATATTCGGATGCGCACGCAGGTAGCCAATGATGAGCTCGATATCCCTCATGGCAAATTTCAAGTCATGCATCCCCGTGAATTGTGGCCAGCGGAAACAAAACGTACAATAGGCATGGCACGTTTGTCCCTGACTCGGGAAAAAGAGGATAGTTTCCTTGTATTTATGCTGAATCCCGGTAAGTTTTACCCCGTCCCAAACCGGAACGTTCTGATGCATCTGTCCAGCAGGATTTGGATTGAGCTCTCTTCGGATCATATCTGCAACCAATTTCAGTTCAGCTTTCTGTGCCCCACCACGCAAAGCCGAGGCCATTTCGTGGAAATGCTCTTGAGAAAGCATCCCCTTCTGTGGAAATGTGAGCGTGTAAATTGGGTCATTGCGATAGTTTTGCCAATCGATCAGTTCATCAACGACATATTGGTTAGTTTTTAAAGGCAATACATTTCCTACGACCTGCATGGCGAATTTCTCCTCATCACTGAGATAGTATTTCACTTGTGCTACAGAGTTAATATTTCGGAGAGAAATTGCCTTATATCGGTACATAGAGATACTGTTTTATGATGAATCGATCATTTTCTTGCCAGAAAACTACAGGACTAAGTCGCCATTAGATGCCTTGAACAAGGCCTGAAGACGGGTGTCAGAATACAGAAAACTGGTTACTGATAGTGCCTTATGATAACAAAATTATACCCCACTTCAAAATTCAACGTCTAAAAACGACAGCCGCTGTCAGTATGCGTGGTCCACAGGGACATATCATTTTGCTCAACCAGTTAGCGTTGCTGCAAAATCCGCCATAACTAACCCCCTGGTTCCGGTGGCAGCAATTTATTTTCTTACGATAGTTTTGTAATGTTGATCCGTTGTAATTCAAGTTGTTGCATACACCAACATATGTCTATTGGGGTTGGAATCAACAAGCGGAATTGATGTGTCACAATGCCCGGAATTTGCAATCAAACTAAACCTGTCCTATTCATAGGGGTGGCTCCAATTATCCTCGATTTGATTATTCAATCCAATAATCGGGCTTTGTTAAAGTACTTCTGGGGGTCGAAAGACAGTTAGCACAAATATCGCTCTCAATCGGACAAAACGGCTTCGGAAAGTTCGCATCTTCGGGAGAGATATATATTCTGATCGTATCGGCGGTAGTTGCATAGAAGTATCCGAAAACCTGTTCATTTGGATCATTTACGTTTCTGAAATTGGTCACAACCGTCCCTACGCGAGGTTCAAACATATTGCCTGTACGGACTACCAATTGGACAATCTGATCCCAATATTCATAGGCTCCAGCGCTCAATGATTGTTGGTAAATTGACATGTATAGCCCTTCCGCATAGGGAAATATGATACTACTCTGGTGAAGCGGGAACTCTTCTATGTGATCCATACTGACTGCGCTGCCGTTGAGCACCTTCAACGCTGTGCCTACAACGTACTCTGTGATGTAGCAAACTTTTTGCCGACTGTCCGTGAGCTTGTATGTACGTTCGATGTCCCATTTGAGGTATGACTTCTCAGCTTGTCCAAGAACGATGATTGGTGTGTTGATAGAAAACAAGAATTTTTTCTTTTTGGCCAACTCGCCTAATGAATTAATGACGTCTATTTCAATCGTATCCAATACGATACTGTCTGGTTTTGGCACATCGTGGAGCGGCTCAAAACTGGTCATGTATTCTCGTCCATCGTGTGTGATCGTATGTAACCGGTAGCTATTGCCAAAGACAATTTCCACCGATTGCGATCCTGTCTGAAACTCCATCTCGTACAAACCTTTTCGCACTTCTGGCAACCGAACAGTATTACCCTCTACGTCTTCCAATTCCATGACCTTTACACACACCGGAAGTAGCGACGCTGCAGTAAAATCAAAAAGCTGATTGACTTGTACACGTACCACAGAAGGATTCCCCTTCAATATTGTACCCTGAAATACTAGCGCTTCTTCAACTCCTGCTGGAGCCGGGAAATGAATTACATCTAAACAACTCAGAGTGCCAACTAGCGCTCCAGCTAAGACAATACCTATGAAATTCAATCCGTGCAATTTCATATGATTCAGAAAATAGTTCACTTGTCATGACAGTTTAAGCCGAAGATTTCTTAAACAGCATAACTGAATTTGATTGATTACAAATTAAACAAATTTAATAAAACAGAACAATATGATGCTCGTCATCATCGGCTATTCGGTCATTTAATATTTGAAAATACTTATCGGCTTGAGTTGCGGACCAATTATTAAATGTGTACTCCCAAATTTCAATTAGATCAAGTCGAGCTCTGGGAGTTATGGTGTACTTCACTTGATGTTATGTTTCACTTGATGCTATGTTTCAATCGCCCGGAATTAAGCGCTTTAGAGATGAATTACTCAAAATGGCCACCTATGGCTACTGACGTATTTCTTCCCATGATGTCGTTTTTTCAAAGTTGCCGAAATTTGGTAACAAGTGCAATATGTTTATTCAACAGCACTGGTTACGTTCAACACGCACAATCTTTGCTATAAGGTCACAAGCGGAATTGATGGTCGCGATGCCCGGAATTAGCACATTTAGCACCAAATATTTGTAATTCTTGACTACACTACCAAGACTTGGTACCTTTAGGGGTATAAAATTATCTAAACATGGCAAAGAACACTTCTGTTTTACTAGGTGATCGCTTTGAAAGCTTCATTAATGCACAGGTCCAATCTGGCAATTTCAGCTCAGCAAGTGAAGTGATACGAGCAGCACTCAGACTACTACAGCAAGAAAACGAAAAAACCGCATTGCTTCGTAAAGCACTTGAAGCTGGTGAAACGAGCGGCATGGCCACACCTTTTGACAATGAAGCATTTAAACAGGAAATGATGGCAAAATACGTGCATCCCGATGTCAAAGATTAGCTTATCGCCTCTAGCCAGACTCGATCTTGAAGAAATCTGGCTCTACACCTGCAAAGCCTGGTCATACAATCAGGCAAATAAATATCAGGACGAACTGTTTGAGGGATTAGAATTGATCGCTCGCGATTATTCTATTGGCAAAAATTTTGATACTATTAAATCCGGTTATCGAATGCTGCATGTCAATCATCACTACGTATTTTATATCCATACAAAGGATACAGTGCAGATCAATCGCATCCTGCATGAGAGAATGGATTTGCCAATGCATCTTTAATAATTGAATGACCTATCGGAAATCAAACGATGCCGCCCCAATAGAAGCCCCCATACCCCTCTAATTATCAGCAGCTTACAAGCCTCACACAGCCATCTGCAAATCCAGTCCACCTTTTTTGCAATATCCTCCACCTTTTACAATCCCCGAAAATTGGGCCTGCAATCATGTATCCTCATATTTAGGTCTCTCGTGAAACAAGTTATTTGAACAACACCCTGTAATCACTACACTATGTCCGGCACGGCTCGCTGTATACACTCTGCATAGCTCCCTAAATTCCATTGCACACCACTATCAGGTGTATAAAAAATGCGAGCTGTTCCGGACTCACCTCATTCTATTGCTGAGTTAGCCGCAGGGAAGCTGTTGTCATGTCAAATCATCACTAACGACATGCGTAGTCTTCGGTATCCGAATCTCTCGAACACATCTTGGAAAATACTATGAACAAATACACCTTTCTGCTGACAATTGGCCTTGCTTGCTCTTACGCAGCATCATACGGCCAGCAAAACGTCGGCATCGGTACTACAACTCCTAACCCCAGTGCAAAACTGGAGATTGCATCGTCAGATCAGGGCCTGCTTATGCCTACCATGAATACCGCGGAGCGCGATGCGATCGCAAATCCTGCAGCCGGTCTGGTCATTTATAATACCTCCGACAGTTGCTTCAATTACTTCACCGGCTCTGCGTGGGTGAAGGACTGTGGGCGCGATCTCAACGCTGATCTGCAACCTGGGTTTGCTATATCAGGCGGTGGTGGCGGTCATGACGATGGAATTAGCATCGCAACCGATCATGAAGGCAACGTGTACGTGACGGGATTTTTTCGAAACACAGCTGCATTCGGAGATACGACCTTCTCAAGTAGCGGAGATGGAGATTATTTTATCGTAAAATACAACGCCAGTGGAATAGTGCAATGGGCACGAAGCAGTGGCGGTGTAGATCATGACTCGGGAAGTGGAATAGCAATCGACGCCTCTTCCAACATCTACGTTACGGGATACTTCGAAGGTACAGTGGCATTTGGAGATACATCTTTGACAAGTGGTGGTTTTCGAGATGTCTTCCTGGTAAAATACGATTCTGCAGGAAACGAAATATGGGCAAGGCGTGGCGGCGGAACGGGATATGATGAAAGCTATGGCATTGCCATGGACTCGACGGGAAATGTGTACGTGACGGGATATATAGAGGGTACTGCAAGTTTTGGTGCAAATAGTGTAACAAGTGCGGGTGCGCAAGACATTTTCCTGGTGAAATACAACAGTGCCGGAACTCCGGAATGGGCCAGGCGCGGAGGCTCAAGCGCTTTGGATATCGGCTTTGCTGTTGCTGCTAATGACGGTGTATATATCACTGGAACATTTCAAAATACAGCAACATTTCAAGATACAAGTCTGACATCAATGGGCTCCGAAGACATCTTCATCGTGAAATACAATAGCTCAGGGGATCTTCAGTGGGCCAGAGATGGTGGCTCAGGAGGTGATGATAGAGGGCTCGGTATCGCAACAAATACTTCCGATCAGGTTTACCTGACAGGATATGTTCAAAACGACGCAACATTTGGCTCAATACTTTTAACGGTTGGTCCGTTGAGTTTTGACAATGTCTTTTTGATCAAGTACGACGCTTCAGGACTACCAGTCTGGGGCTGGGTCGGTGGCGCGTCAGGCATGGATATAGGCAATGCTGTTGCGACTGATTTGGCGGGAAATATTTACGTCACAGGATCCTTTGCAAATACTGTTACCTTGGGAGACTCCACCTGGACTGCCAACGGAAGTAATGATGTATTTGTATTAAAGTTCCATCCTGAAGATTCCTTGATTTGGGCCAGACGCGGTGGTTCAAGTTACACAGATTATCCCTCTCATATTGCCACTGATGTGATGGGCAATGCATATGTGTTAGGGAATTACACCACCACAACGATATTCGGAACTGTCAGTCTCACAAGTACGGGTGGGACAGATTATTATGTTGTAAAATACAATGCCCAGGGAAGTGAAGAAGAGGCAGCCAATCATCTCACTGCTTCTCAGGACCGGGACTCAGATCCCACCAATGAACTCCAAAGTTGGGAAACACTGCCCGGAATTCCAGCCGGTTTTGCTGATGGCACAGATCATGTCGACGACGCTGATAATAGTCCTACAAACGAACTCCAAAGCTGGAGCAATCTCCCCGGAATTCCAGCCGGTTTTGCTGATGGTACAGATCATGTCGACGACGCTGATAATAGTCCTACAAATGAACTCCAAAGCTGGAGCAATCTCCCGGGTATTCCCGCTGGTTTTGCAGATGGTGTTGATAATGTAGTTGACAACCTGGGGAATCACACAGCCACTACACACCTGACGATGAATAACCTGAATATCAATTCTGTCGGCAACCTTCAAATTGCTGACCCGGGCGTCGACGAGGGTCTGTCATGGGCGGGTTCTCAAGCCAAGATATTTGTCTCACCGCTCAATGGTGGCAACTCCGACGGACTGCTTCGACTCATCAATGACGGAGGTATCAGTTTTGAACCTGGCTCCCAAAATACCGAGGCTCTCATTTTGAGCAATAATGGAAACGCCTACTTTTATGAATCTGTCAACATTCGTGGTGATCTGGGATTAAGTTATTCGGGTGCTGGAACCTCCATGTATATGCAATTACAGATTTCACACCCTTCCAACCCATCCTACAGATGGTCTATAGGTCATCAGGCTGCCGCCCCGAGCACGACTGATGACGACCTGTACTTTTATATCGAAAGAGGAAATAATGTCGCAAACATGAATGTCGCGGGTTATGTCCAGGACTCCGGAAATGGCACGCAGATGAATTTCACAGGTCAGCATCGTAGCCTTGTATTGGACATTGACTACAATGACTTGAGTATAGATTCAAAGTCCATGGAAGGAATGATCGTCGTCTCAGATCAGAATGCCTACCTAAGTATGTCAGGTGGATTGCAATCGGGTCAGGAAGCCATCATGATTGACGAAGCATTGCCGATAGTGAGTCTGTGCAAAAAGGCCAAAGACAAACGCGTATTTGGTGTCATTTCATCTATAGAGCCGGAGGATCGCCATGACGAAGCAGGTGCATTCGCAACACCTTATTTCAAGGAGGAAGGTGATGAGCGCGTCTACATCAATTCTGTCGGCGAAGGCGGCATCTGGATTGTGGATCAGGGTGGCAGCCTTGAAGCTGGAGATTATATCCAATCCTCAGGTGTGCCCGGTTACGGCATGATGCAGAAAGACGATCTTCTCCACAATTATACGGTAGCGAAGATCACGATGGATTGCAACTTTGAGCCAAATCAAATACCAAAGCGCGAGATAAAAAAGGTCGCAAGCCTCGATAATGCCGATGCACAGACGATGAATGCACTCGACGATCACGGCCGCATCATATGGGAGACGCTCTATGACGATGCGGGAAGTCCAGTCATGGAGAATGCATACAAGGTGCGGTATTTAAAAGCCGATGGCACGCAAATTGATCAGGCGGAATACGAATTACTCAAAGCACAAAATGCAGAGGTATACCGTGCTGCGTTTGTAGGGTGTACGTATCATTGCGGATAAGTCACACGGCTCATTCCCTACCGACTGGATTTTATACCCTGCCTTGCCTGTCTTGGAGAATGCCCAAAATGCTGCGTAAACAAGCGAGTGAAATACTTCGGATCCTTGAACCCCACTTTATATGCGACTTCACTGATGTTCAGAGCCGGGTCATTGAGTAATTCGGTGGCAAACTCCAGACGAATGGACGTCATGAACTTGACCGGTGTAAGGCCTGTCATGGCAGAAAGTTTTCGATTCAGGGCCCAATAACTCATACTTTCAAACTGCGCCAAACTTTCACCCGATAAATCTGTGTCAGCAAGATGCTGTCTGACATAATCCCTCAACCGGATGATCATCGCTTCACCCGGATCTTCAGTTTGATTACTGCTCGTATCTGATTCCTGACCACCCTCGATCAAGGATTTGAAATGATCGTGCATTTTTTGACGCTGAAGGAGCAGGTTGGAAAGCACCGCCTTGAGCTCGCGCACGTTGAATGGTTTGGCGAGATACGCATCTGCCCCCTTTTGAATACCCTCGATCCTGTCCTCTACCTCACTTTTGGCCGAAAGAAAAACAATCGGGATGTGATCAGTCAGGGGATTGTTCTTTAACAGATTGCACACTTCAAAGCCGTCCATCACCGGCATCATCACGTCTGACAATACGATATCAGGAATCTGCTCCAATGCCAACTGCACACCGGTCTCACCATTATGTGTCACGCTCACTGCGTACTCCTCTTCAAGGCATTCGCGCAGGAAGTCGCATATGTCAGGATTGTCCTCGATGATGAGTAAATCATGCATCCCTGTTTCTCCCTGGCTGTCTATTTTAATCTCCGATATCCGTGCAGGTGCCCTTTTTATTATTGCAGTCCGTGTTTTCCTTATTGGCATGGACAATGCAAAAACAGACCCCTCCCCGAGGTTGCTTTTCAAGGATATTTCGCCTTCCATTTTCAAGACGAGCTCTCTCACCAGTGACAGCCCAATTCCGGTGCCGTACTCATCCGTATTGTTTTGTACGCGGTAATACTTCTCAAATACACGCGACTGATCCTCAACAGACATGCCTATTCCTGTATCTGCGACTGTGATCACCAATCGCTCACTATTCTCACCTCTATTGATACTCAAATCGACACGTCCGCCTACAAGCGTAAATTTGATGGCATTCGATAGCAGGTTGTGCAGGATCAGCCGTAGTTGCCGAGGATCATAATCCATAATCAATTCATCAAAGTCAGCCTCACATGTCAGGGATATGTCCTTGGTTTCTGCCAGACCCTCAAAGGTGGCACAGATATCACGACAAAACCTTATCATGTCGCCACTCACGTATTCCAGGTCCCACTTCGCCTCCTTGTTTCTTGTCAGATCGAGAATTTGATTGATCAGGCGCATCAAGTTTTGACCACTTGAATGAATTCTTCCAATATGCTTTTGTATTTCAGTTTTTTCAGAAGAATCATCCCGCTCTTTTAATTGAGATTGCACAATATCCGAGGAGCCAAGAATAATTGTCAAAGGCGTTCTGAATTCATGCGTTACATTCGTAAAAAAGTCATCTTTAAACTGATTGAGCTCCCTTAATTTCTGACTGTTCTGAATCTCCAATTTGCGCTTTATGGCAAACCGATAAAGAACAATGCCTATCGCCAGAAATATAAGGACGTATATACTCATCGCCCACCATCTCCAATACCAAAACTGAAGGACATGAATTTGCAACTTTAATGGCTCAGGTGTCCATAGCCCTCTTTTTCCCATACCCTTTATCTCGCACGTAAAATCGCCCACGGGAAGGTAGTCAAGCCTAAGTGTGGTCTCATTCCCAAGCGCTATCCAGTCATCATTCAATCCTTTGATCCGGTAGAAGTATGTATCGTAGGAAGAATTGATATTGTCGACAAATCCATATTCTATCACCAATCGCCTGTTGTCTGGAGGAAGAGTAATTGAACGGGTATTGGCACCATTAAAATACCCGGTCATTTGGGTATTAGACGAGGCATCTGCCCAATCTATTTCGGCAAAACGCAATGTGGTATTTGTATGTGTATGATCGAGAAGCTCCTGTGGATTAAAAATATTGAAGCCATTCATCCCGCCGAAATACATCAAGCCATTTAGCTCGTCATGGTAAGAGGAATATCTGTTAAACTCATTATGCGAAAACCCATCTTCGACATAATAATTTATAAATGTCTCTGCCTCCGGATTAAAACACGATATCCCGTCATATGTGCTGATCCATAGATTGCCAGCATCATCTGCCAGTATCGCGGCCACACGATTATCGCAAAGGCCATCCGCCTTAGAGTACCTCCCGACATAGGCTTCTGTCTTCAAGTCAAATTTCAATAATCCCTGACCGACGCTTCCAACCCACAGCACGTCCTCTCCCGCCTTCAACAACGCGCACAGCCTTTCGATAGGGCCGTCTTGATCGTATTTAAAAAATGCGGTTCGCTTCGAATCGAGGCCGTATTTTAAAAGACCTTCAGCGGTTGTGATCCACAAGATATTGCTGTCAGAAACAATACCATTTGTTCCCTGGATTGTATCAAGAGGGTTATTTCCCTGATGATCAAAGAGCTGTATATCGCGTCCCGTTGCTTTGTCAAACTGTGATATCATGTTCCGTCCAATGAGGAACAATTCGTCATTTATACCAGGGACAGGAACACCCACATAATTGTGCGTATGAAACGAGTCCTTCGATCCGGATATCAAGTCTATCGCGAAAAGCCCATATGCGTCAAATTTCCCCCATACAATTTCATCTTTGTCCGTAAATACATTTCTTCCAAACCACCCCTTGTCCATATACTCTGCCATCCTCATGTCAGCACTGGGAATAGACGTTGTCCAGTCGTCGGTATTCAGGACTTTGAAATCTTTAAAATCTGTCGTTAAAAGCACATCCTGCTCGTTCAGCCTGATCATACCACGTCCGCTGACGCCATATGATTTATGGTCTGAAGTATGTGCTATCCGCCTTACATGTTTACCTCTCAACGTGACGACTTCATATCCGCGATTTGTCACCAGGTGGACAGCGGTCTCGAGATTGTCACTATAGACTCCGAACAATCTTTCCACACCTGAAGCCACTTCCCTGTAATCGACAAGCTCACCCTCCTGTGAAAGCATCCATAACAGTTTCTCTGTACTCTCCGGTTGATCCGGAGGGTATATCAATACATTGCCTAGAGTATCTTCCAGGAAACGATAATTTCCAAAGGGTATTGACTCCAAAATTCGCTCAGGAGTATTTGATC
>Ga0164313_10004222_pt1 | contig 12849 bp, 4 predicted proteins | sample GuaBasSedimGuay4_FD_113735 | JGI IMG/M metagenome (GOLD analysis project Ga0164313, IMG submission 113735) | Subseafloor sediment microbial communities from Guaymas Basin, Gulf of California, Mexico - Guay4, Core 4569-4, 0-3 cm | ecosystem: Environmental > Aquatic > Marine > Hydrothermal vents >... | reverse complement strand
TATCAATGCAAATTGATTCATTTCGTGGTTTTTTACAATCAGAAAAAACAGCGGCACAACGACTGGCAACTGGATTACAGGGTGCTTTTGAATCAGTATTCCCGATTATAAGTTATTCAGGTCATGTGAAATTACAGTTTGTTGAGTACAAGCTTGGTAAACCTGTATTTGATGTTAAAGAGTGTCAGCTTCGTGGCATGACTTATGCTGCGCCACTGCGTGTGATTTTACGCCTTGAGATTTTTGACAAGGAAAAGAAAAAGCAGACCACACCAAAAGAAGTGAAAGAACAGGAAGTCTTTATGGGCGAAATGCCTTTAATGACCGACAACGGTACTTTTGTTATCAATGGTACAGAACGCGTCATTGTTTCTCAGTTGCATCGTTCACCGGGTGTGTTGTTTGACCATGATAAAGGTAAAACACATTCCTCCGGCAAAATCTTATATTCTGCACGGGTTATTCCTTACCGTGGTTCATGGCTTGATTTTGAGTTTGACCCCAAAGACGCCGTGTTTGTTCGTATTGACCGTCGTCGTAAATTGCCGGCATCCATTTTGTTACGTTCTCTGGGTTATAACAACGAAGAGATACTTGATATCTTCTTTGAAAGTATTGAATACACCTTTACTAAAGATGGCGTGAGTTTTGCATTAGTGCCTGAACGTCTACGTGGTGATACCGCAAGTTTTGATATTACGGCGGGTAAAGAGGTTGTAGTCGAGACCGGCAAACGTGTGACCATGCGTCACATTAAAGTGCTGGAGAAGAAAAAAGTTAAGAAGCTGAATGCACCGCTGGATTACCTGGTCGGTAAAATACTGGCAAATGATATTATCGATGAAGAAACCGGTGAAGTCATGGTGCCGGCAAATGCAGAATTTACTGAAGAATTAATCGCTTTTGTGCAGGAAAAAGGCATTAAAAGGGTGAATGTGATCTATACCAACGACCTGGATACCGGGCCGTTTATCTCTAATACTTTAGCGGTTGATAGCACCACAACCAAACTCGAAGCACAGGTAGAAATTTACCGTATGATGCGCCCGGGCGAGCCGCCAACGAAAGATGCGGCTGAGAACCTGTTTAATAACCTGTTTTTCTCTGCCGACCGTTATGATATTTCAAAAGTCGGTCGGATGAAGTTCAATCGCCGCCTGCAGCGCGATACCTCTGAAGGTCCCGGTGTGATTTATGATTCTCGTCACTTTAGTACACGTAAAGATGACTATGCAAAAGACCTGTGTGAAACACTGGGTGAGACTTCAGACATTCTTTCGGTAATGAAAGAATTGATCTCGATTAGAAATGGTACTGGCACGGTCGATGATATTGATCACCTGGGTAATCGTCGTATCCGTAGTGTTGGCGAGATGGCAGAAAATGTTTTCCGTGTTGGCCTGGTTCGTGTTGAACGTGCAGTAAAAGAGCGTTTGACGACTGCCGAGCAGGATGGTTTGATGCCGCAGGATCTGATTAATGCCAAGCCGGTTGCGGCTGCGGTGAAAGAGTTCTTTGGCTCAAGCCAGTTATCTCAATTTATGGATCAGAACAATCCATTATCTGAAGTGACGCATAAGCGTCGTATTTCTGCCTTAGGCCCGGGTGGCCTGACACGTGAACGTGCTGGTTTTGAAGTGCGTGACGTGCATCCTACGCATTATGGTCGAGTTTGTCCGATTGAAACGCCTGAGGGACCAAACATTGGTTTGATCAACTCTCTGGCTGTGTATGCGCGTACCAATGCCTACGGTTTTCTGGAAACGCCTTATCGAAAAATAGTAAAAGGCGTAGCAACGGATGAGATTGATTATCTGTCTGCGATTGAAGAAGGCACTTTTATTATTGCGCAGGCAAATGCCACGATGAATCCAAAAGGCAAGTTGCTGGATGAGATGGTGTCATGTCGTCATTTGAATGAATTTTCATTATATTCACCTGCTGAGGTGCAGTATATGGATGTCTCGCCAAGACAGATTGTTTCTGTCGCGGCCTCATTAATTCCGTTCCTTGAACATGATGATGCTAACCGTGCCTTGATGGGTTCAAACATGCAGCGCCAGGCCGTGCCTACTTTACGAGCGGATAAACCGCTGGTCGGTACCGGAATGGAACGTGCGGTTGCGCATGATTCAGGTGCCTCTGTGGTTGCCACGCGTGGCGGTGTTATTGATTCAGTCGATGCTTCACGCATTGTAATTCGTGCCCATGAGGCTGAAGCGGCTGATGCTTCTACCGGTGTTGATATTTACAACCTGACCAAATACACCCGTTCCAATCAGAATACCTGTATTAATCAGCGTCCGCTGGTGCGTGTTGGCGACAGCGTGCAGCGCGGTGATATTATTGCTGATGGTCCTTCGACCGACATGGGTGAGCTGGCATTGGGGCAAAACATGCTGGTGGCCTACATGGCATGGAATGGCTACAACTTCGAGGACTCCATCATTATTTCTGAGCGAGTGGTAGAAGAAGATCGTTATACCACTATCCATATTCAGGAATTAAGCAGTGTTGCACGTGATACTAAACTGGGTTCTGAAGAAATTACTGCCGATATCCCAAATGTCAGTGAAAGCCTGTTATCCAAACTGGATGAGTCCGGTGTGGTTTATGTGGGTGCAGAAGTTAAGCCGGGTGATATTCTGGTCGGTAAAGTGACACCGAAAGGTGAGACCCAGCTTACTGCAGAAGAAAAACTGTTACGTGCCATTTTTGGTGAAAAAGCCTCGGATGTTAAGGATTCATCATTGCGAGTATCGAGCAGTACTTACGGTACCGTTATCGGTGTGCAGGTGTTCACCCGTGATGGTGTAGATAAAGATAAGCGTGCAATGGAAATTGAGGGAGAAGAAATCATTTCTGTGAAGAAAGATGTCGATGCTCAATGGCGCATTATCGAAGAAGATCTGTTTGCCCGTATGGAAAACGTATTTACCGATAAACAGGCAGCCGGTGGTCCGGCCGGGTTGAAGTCGGGAGATACAATCACTGCGGCTTACCTGAAAGATCTGGATAATAAAGACTGGATGCAGATTCGTCTTAAAGATGAACAGGAAAACGCCCGTATTGAAGAACTGGCGAAACAGCATAAAGAACAACGTGAGTTGTTAGATGCCTACTTTACTGAAAAGAAAGACAAACTGACTGCAGGCGATGACCTGGCACCGGGTGTGCTGAAGATGGTTAAAGTTTATCTTGCAGTTAAACGTCGTATGCAGCCAGGTGATAAAATGGCTGGCCGTCATGGTAACAAAGGTGTGGTTTCAATCATTGTTCCGGTTGAAGATATGCCGCACACTGCTGATGGTGTGCCCGTCGATATTATTTTAAACCCATTGGGTGTGCCGTCACGAATGAACGTCGGCCAGGTTCTGGAAACACACCTTGGTCTGGCAGCAAAAGGTCTGGGTGATGTTATCGGCAAGATGCTGGACGAGAAAAAGTCGGTAGCTGAGATCCGTAAATTCCTTAACGAGATTTATAACCACAAAGAAAATAAAGTGGACCTGAAATCATTTAGTGATGAAGAGTTACTGGAGCTGGCGAACAATCTACGCAAGGGCGTGCCCATGGCAACGCCAGTCTTTGATGGTGCAGAAGAGGAAGAGATTCACCGCATGTTAGAGCTGGCGGGCTTGCCGGTAAGTGGTCAGACCACCCTGTATGACGGTCGTACCGGTCAGCAGTTTGATAACCCGGTCACCATTGGTTATAAGTACATGCTGAAACTGAATCACCTGATTGATGACAAGATGCATGCACGTTCAACCGGGCCTTATAGCCTGGTTACGCAGCAACCTTTAGGCGGTAAAGCACAGTTTGGTGGCCAGCGCTTCGGTGAGATGGAAGTGTGGGCGCTGGAAGCATACGGTGCGGCTTACACCTTGCAGGAAATGTTAACAGTCAAGTCTGATGACGTGGCTGGTCGTAACAAGATGTACAAGAATATTGTTGATGGTAATCATCATATGGAACCGGGAATGCCGGAGTCCTTCAATGTATTACTTAAAGAGATTCGTGCTTTAGGTATCAACATTGAGCTGGAACTGGAAAACAAGTCCTAACAAGACGAACTCCAGGCGCATACCGCATTACAGCGTAACCCGTGTTACATATAAATCAGATAAATAATTCAGATAGGATTAAAGAGCAATGAAAGACTTACTTAAGCTCATTAAACAACCAGGCCAGAACGAAGATTTTGATGCAATTAAAATCAGCCTTGCATCTCCATCGCAGGTGCAGTCCTGGTCTTTCGGTGAAGTAAAAAAACCGGAAACCATTAACTACCGTACCTTTAAACCAGAACGTGACGGTCTGTTCTGTGCCAAAATTTTTGGCCCGGTTAAAGACTATGAATGTTTATGCGGCAAATACAAACGTCTAAAACATCGCGGTGTGGTTTGTGAAAAATGTGGTGTTGAGGTTACTCAGTCAAAAGTACGCCGTGAACGCATGGGTCATATTGACCTGGCGAGCCCGGTCGCTCACATCTGGTACCTGAAATCATTGCCATCACGTATCGGCCTGTTATTAGACATGACCTTGCGCGAAATCGAACGTATCCTGTATTTCGAAGCATTTGTTGTTATCGAGCCGGGTTTAACCACGCTGGAAAAAGGCCAGTTATTAACCGATGAATCTTATCTTGAAGCCATTGAAGAGCATGGTGACGAGTTTGATGCGCGCATGGGTGCAGAAGCGGTTCATGAAATGCTGAAAAGCCTGGTGCTGGAAGAAGAAAAAATCCAGATTCGTGAAGACATGGGTGCAACCAAGTCTGAGACCAAACTGAAGCGTCTGGCAAAACGTCTTAAATTAGTCGAGTCGTTTATCGCATCCGGTAATCGTCCGGAATGGATGATTATGACTATTCTGCCTGTGTTACCACCCGACTTGCGTCCGTTGGTGCCATTAGATGGTGGCCGTTTTGCTACTTCTGATCTAAACGATTTATACCGTCGCGTGATCAACCGTAATAACCGCCTGAAACGTTTACTGGAATTATACGCGCCCGACATTATCGTGCGTAATGAAAAGCGTATGTTGCAGGAATCGGTTGATGCCTTAATGGATAACGGTCGTCGTGGCCGTGCCATTACCGGTACCAACAAACGTCCGCTGAAATCATTAGCCGACATGATCAAAGGTAAACAGGGTCGCTTCCGTCAGAATCTGTTAGGTAAGCGTGTTGATTACTCCGGCCGTTCAGTGATCGTGGTCGGGCCAACTTTGAAGCTGCATCAGTGTGGTTTACCAAAGAAAATGTCACTTGAGTTATTCAAGCCGTTTATCTTTAACAAATTATTGCGTCGTGGTTTGGCAACAACCATTAAAGCGGCGAAGAAAATGGTTGAGAAAGAAGGTCCGGAAGTCTGGGATATTCTCGATGAAGTTATTCGCGAACATCCGGTCATGCTTAACCGTGCGCCAACACTGCATAGATTAGGTATTCAGGCATTTGAACCGGTACTGATTGAAGGTAAAGCGATTCAGTTGCACCCATTAGTCTGTACTGCGTTTAACGCCGACTTTGACGGCGACCAGATGGCTGTGCACGTACCGTTATCGATTGAAGCGCAACTGGAAGCGCGTACTCTAATGATGTCGACCAATAATATTCTGTCTCCCGCATCGGGCGACCCGATTATTGTACCGTCACAGGATATCGTACTGGGTCTTTATTATATGACGCGAGAGTCTATCAATGTTGCTGGCGAAGGCATGGTATTTGCTGATGTTGATGAAGTGCATCGTGCCTATGACAGTGGCGTCGCCCATCTGCAGGCAAAAGTTAAAGCCCGTATTAAAGAAATGGTGTTTAACGACGATGGTGAACTGGTGGAGAAATATACCGTGGTTGATACCACCGTGGGTCGTGCCATTCTGTCTGAAATTATTCCTGCCGGTATTCCTTACGAACTGGTGAATCAGGACCTGGGTAAAAAAGCTATTTCAACCCTGATTAACTCCTGTTACCGCCAGGTAGGCTTGAAAGAAACCGTTATTTTTGCAGACCATTTAATGTACACCGGTTTCAGATATTCAACCCGTTCAGGTATCTCTATCTGTATCAATGATATGGTTATCCCTGAAGAGAAAGGTGTCTTGCTTGCCAGCGCGGATGCAGAAGTAAAAGAAATTCAGGAGCAATATGCTTCCGGTCTGGTGACCAACGGTGAGCGTTATAACAAAGTGGTAGACATCTGGTCACACGCCAATGAAGCGGTGGCGAAAGCGATGATGGATAAACTCAGCACCATGGAAGTTGAAGACGCTGAAGGTAACATGGTTTCACAGCCTTCGTTCAATAATATTTTCGTTATGGCTGATTCCGGCGCTCGTGGTTCGGCCGCGCAGATTCGTCAGCTGGCCGGTATGCGTGGTTTGATGGCGAAACCGGATGGTTCGATTATTGAAACACCGATCACTGCGAATTTCCGTGAAGGTCTGAACGTATTGCAGTACTTTATTTCTACTCACGGTGCTCGTAAAGGCCTGGCGGATACTGCGCTTAAAACAGCAAACTCAGGTTACCTGACACGACGCCTGGTTGACGTTGCGCAGGACATGGTTATCCTGAAACATGACTGCAATACTGAGAAAGGCATGTTTGTGCAGTCAATCATTGAAGGTGGCGATGTGGTTATGCCATTGAGCGAGCTTGTGCTGGGTCGTGTAGTGGCACGCGATGTGCTTAATACTGACGATGAAGTATTGATAGCACGCGGCACTTTGCTTGATGAGCAATGGGTAGAGCAACTTGACGAGCTGGGTGTGGACGAAATATTTGTTCGTTCTGTTATTACCTGTGAAAACAAACAGGGCGTATGTTCCATGTGTTACGGTCGCGACCTGGCGCGTGGTCACCTGGTTAATCACGGTGAGGCGGTGGGTGTTATTGCAGCGCAGTCTATTGGTGAGCCGGGTACTCAGCTGACCATGCGTACTTTCCATATTGGTGGTGCGGCGAGTCGTTCTGCGGCAGCAAACAGTATTAGTGTGAAAACTGCGGGCACCATTCATTTGCATAACATTAATGTTGTGCCTCAGACCAGTGGTAACCTGGTAGCGGTTTCCCGTTCAGGTGAGCTAGGGGTAACGGATGATCAGGGTCGTGAGCGTGAATTATACAAAATTCCTTATGGTGCGGTAATTTCTGTTGAAGAAGGCGGCGGCGTCACCGGTGGCCAGGTAGTCGCCACCTGGGACCCGCATACCCATCCGATTATTACCGAGGTTGCAGGTAAAATTAAATTTACCGATTTTGCTGATGGCATCAGTGTGCAGAAAGAAACCGATGAAATCACCGGTTTGTCATCCATTGTGGTGATTGATCCAAAACAACGGCCAACAGCGGGTAAAGATATGCGCCCATTGATGACACTGGTGGATGAAAAAGGCAATGATCTGAATATTGCCGGTACTGAGCAGCCTGCTCGTTACTTCCTGCCATCCGGTGCGATTATTAACATTGAGGATGGTAACGACGTATCGGTGGGTGATGTTATTGCCCGTATTCCCCAGGCATCCAGTAAGACACGTGATATTACCGGTGGTCTACCACGTGTTGCCGACCTGTTTGAAGCGCGTAAACCGAAAGAGCCAGCCATTATGGCGGAAGCTTCCGGTGTGGTTAGTTTTGGTAAAGAAACCAAAGGTAAGCAACGCCTGGTAATTACCAAGGACAGTTCGGAATCGGTTGAATCACTGATTCCAAAATGGCGCCACATTAACGTGTTTGAAGGTGAGCGCGTGGAGCAGGGCGAGGTGATTGCCGATGGTGAACGCAGTGCCCATGATATCCTGCGTCTACTGGGTGCGGAAGAGTTGGCAGAGTACCTGGTTAACGAGATTCAGGATGTTTATCGCTTACAGGGTGTGAAAATTAATGATAAACATATCGAAGTTATCATTCGTCAAATGCTGCGTAAATGCGAAATCATTGAAGGCGGTGAGTCTAAATATCTGAAAGGTGAAATTGTTGAGCGTGCCCGTGTTATTGATGAATGTGCGCAACTGGAAGCGGAAGGTAAAGAGCCTGCTATCTTTGAGCCAATACTGTTGGGTATTACCAAAGGTTCACTGGTGACAGAGTCCTTTATATCAGCAGCTTCATTCCAGGAAACCACACGCGTATTGACCGAAGCGTCGGTTCGTGGTGGCAGCGATCCATTACGTGGCCTGAAAGAAAACGTTATCGTGGGTCGTTTGATTCCGGCAGGTACTGGTCTGGCCTATCATGAAGAAAGGCAGCGTCAGCGTGTGGCAGATATTGAAGCGGCTTTTATTACTGAAGAAGAAGCCAGTGCTGAATTGAGCGGCGAGATAACGGAAGAGCTGGAAGACACAGAAGTGCCAACAGAAATCATTGAAACAACTGATTCTGCTGTAACTGAAGTAGAAGCGGAGCAGCCTAAGCAGGACGCTTAAAAAACCTTTCACCGCTGAGACGCAGAGTTTATAAGTGTTTGTTGTGCCTGCGGCGCAACAAACATAAAAGAGTTTTTCTCGGTGCCTCTGCGTCTCGGCGATGAAAAATGCTTTTAAATCGCATCGCCTTCCTGGCTCCTTGCGCCATAACGTAACCTTGGCCGTCCATCCTGTGGAGCAGTGGTACATGGAAGTGCCGTTAACGAACCTAAGGATGGACATAACGGCGCTTTAACGCTAGTTCACAGCTTGACAGTTAGCGGCAGTGAGCATAGAATTGCGCCTCTTTTGACAGGCCCCCGAGTAAAATCCTGGGCCTGTTGTTTATTTTGAGCCTGTAGTAAATACCAACAGGCGCCGCTAAGTGAGTGATGAATATATCATTATTTAGCGGATTTTGGAGTTATAGATGACAACAATTAACCAGTTAGTGCGTAACCCGCGTCGTAGCAAGGTTGTAAAAAGCAACGTGCCTGCGCTGGAATCATGTCCGCAAAGACGTGGCGTGTGTACCCGTGTTTATACAACAACACCGAAAAAGCCAAACTCTGCGATGCGTAAAGTTGCCCGTGTACGTTTAACCAGTGGCTATGAAGTGACCAGTTATATTGGTGGTGAAGGTCATAACCTGCAGGAACACAGTGTGGTACTTATCCGCGGTGGTCGTGTTAAGGATTTGCCGGGTGTTCGTTACCACGTTGTTCGCGGTAGCCTGGATACGCAGGGTGTTGAATCACGTCGCCAGGGCCGTTCTAAATACGGTACTAAACGACCTAAGAGTTAATTTTAAAGTATCGCTGTGTTAGCGGTTTACAGAGAAAGCTATGCCTAGAAGAAGAGAAGTCCCGAAAAGAGATGTATTACCCGATCCTAAATTCGGTAGTACTCAGATTACTAAATTCGTCAACATGATCATGAAGAGCGGTAAAAAATCCGTTGCTGAAACTATCATGTATAAGGCGCTGGACCGCATTAAGGATAAAACCAATGCTGAGCCAATGGATGTTCTGGATAAAGCGTTGGAAAATGTTGCGCCGATGGTTGAAGTTAAGTCTCGCCGTGTTGGTGGTGCTACCTACCAGGTGCCCGTCGAAGTACGCACCAGTCGCCGCACCACATTAGCTATGCGCTGGCTGATTGATGCGTCACGTAAACGTGGTGAAAAATCCATGCAGTTGAAATTTGCTGGTGAGTTGATGGATGCTGCAGAAAATCGCGGTAATGCAGTTAAGAAGCGTGAAGATACACACCGTATGGCTGAAGCGAATAAGGCTTTTGCACATTTCCGCTGGTAGTCTTTCAGCGGGTATATTTGTATGCTTGCTAGCGTTTAACGCATAGAAAACTATAAGCAAGAGGATAGGAGTCATGGCTCGCAAGACGCCAATCAAGCGCTATCGTAATATTGGCATCATGGCGCACATTGATGCGGGCAAGACCACAACAACAGAACGTATCCTGTATTACACAGGAATATCTCACAAAATAGGTGAGGTGCATGATGGTGCGGCAACCATGGACTGGATGGAACAGGAGCAGGAGCGGGGAATAACCATTACCTCCGCAGCGACTACCTGTTTCTGGAAAGGCATGGACGGGCAGTATGATGAGCACCGCATCAACATAATAGATACACCCGGGCACGTTGATTTCACCATTGAGGTCGAGCGTTCTTTGCGTGTGCTGGACGGTGCTTGCGCTGTTTTTTGCGCAGTCGGTGGTGTTGAGCCGCAGTCAGAAACAGTCTGGCGTCAGGCCAATAAATATCATGTGCCACGTATCGCTTTCGTCAATAAGATGGACCGTGCAGGTGCAGATTTTTTGCGCGTGGTCGATCAGATTAAACAGCGTTTAGGTGCAAACCCGGTAGCCATGCAGATAGCTATCGGCGCGGAAGAGCATTTCGAGGGTGTTGTTGATCTCGTTGCAATGCAGTCGATACGCTGGAAAGAGGAAAACATGGGTTCGGAGTTCATTGAAGGTGAGGTTCCGCCTGAGCTGCTCGCGCTGTGTGAAGAAAAACGTGAAATCATCGTGGAGGCAGCAGCTGAAGCGAATGAAGAGCTGATGGATAAATACCTTGAGAGCGGCGAGTTAGACGTCGACGATATTAAACAGGGTATACGTCTTAGAACCTTGGCCAATGAGATCGTGCCGACATTTTGTGGTAGCGCGTTCAAGAATAAAGGTGTGCAGGCAGTGCTTGATGCGTTTATCGACTACATGCCTTCACCTGTTGATGTGCCTGCAATTACCGGTCATCTTGATGACAAAGATGAGACGGAAGCGGAGCGACCTGCTGATGATAAAGCGCCCTTTGCCGCGCTCGGGTTTAAAATTGCAACGGACCCGTTTGTTGGTAATTTGACCTTTTTCCGTGTTTATTCCGGTGTGTTAAAAACCGGTGATACTGTTTTTAACCCGGTAAAAGGTAAAAAGGACCGCGTTGGTCGTATTGTGCAGATGCACGCTAACCATCGTGAAGAGATTAAAGAAGTACGAGCAGGTGATATTGCTGCTGCCATTGGTTTAAAAGACGTTACCACGGGTGATACTTTGTGTGACCCCAAAGCGGTGATAACCCTGGAAAAGATGGATTTTCCTGAGCCGGTTATTTCGGTTGCGGTTGAGCCGAAAACCAAGGCAGACCAGGAAAAAATGGGTGTGGCGCTAAGCAAGCTTGCGCACGAGGACCCCTCGTTTCGGGTGCATACCGATGAAGAGTCCGGTCAGACTATTATTTCTGGCATGGGTGAGCTGCATCTAGAGATTATTATTGAACGCATGCGGCGTGAATTTAGTGTTAATGCCAATATAGGTAATCCGCAGGTTGCTTACCGTGAAGCAATAACTAAAACGGTAGAGCACGAAGCAAAATTTGCCCGACAGTCAGGCGGGCGTGGGCAATATGGCCATGTTTACCTGAGAATCGAGCCAGCAAAACCGGGTTCGGGTTACGAGTTTGTCAATGCTGTCACTGGTGGTGCGGTACCAAAAGAGTACATACCGGCGGTTGATAAAGGCGTGCAGGAGCAGATGCGCAGTGGCATACTGGCAGGTTACCCGATAGAAGATGTAAAGGTGACCTTGTATGACGGCTCGTTTCACGATGTGGACTCGAGTGAAATGGCCTTCAAGATTGCCGGTGCCATGTGTTTCAGGCAGGGTGCGCTGGAAGCGGGTCCTACCATACTTGAGCCAATGATGAGGGTAGAGGTGGTGACACCGGAAGATTACATGGGCGATGTTATGGGTGATTTGAACCGGCGTCGTGGCATCGTTAGCGGCATGGACGACACAGTTGCGGGTAAAAATATACGTGCAGAAGTGCCATTATCAGAGATGTTTGGTTATGCAACATCGCTGCGCTCGGCGACACAGGGAAGAGCGACCTACTCAATGGAGTTTGAGGAATATGCAGAAGCGCCCAGGGTAATAGCTGAGGCAATTGTTTCCAGTAAAACGGGTATGTGATAAACAAGTTTTAAGTTGTAAGTATAAAGTTAGAAGTTGTAAACAAAAAAATTAATTAACATTTAAGAACATATAGCGAAGAGGTAATTAGCAGTGTCTAAGGAAAAGTTTGAAAGAACCAAGCCGCACGTAAATGTAGGCACAATTGGTCACGTAGACCACGGTAAAACCACATTGACAGCGGCGCTAACGAAAGTAATGGCGGAGTTGCAGGGCGGTGAAGTGAAAGCCTTTGATCAGATTGATAATGCGCCGGAAGAACGTGCCCGCGGTATTACCATCGCGACCTCACACGTAGAGTACGAAAGTGAGAACCGTCACTATGCCCACGTTGACTGTCCCGGACACGCCGACTATGTGAAAAACATGATTACCGGTGCGGCGCAGATGGACGGTGCGATTCTTGTTGTATCAGCCGCAGACGGCCCGATGCCACAGACCCGTGAGCACATCCTGTTATCGCGTCAGGTAGGCGTGCCCTACGTGCTTGTTTATATGAACAAAGCCGACATGGTCGATGACGACGAATTATTAGAACTGGTAGAAATGGAAATCCGTGAGCTGTTAGATGCTTATGACTTCCCGGGTGACGACACGCCGATTATTATCGGATCAGCACTGAAAGCACTGGAAGGCGATACCTCAGACATCGGTGTACCCTCAATCATCAAACTGGTTGCAGCTATGGATGACTACATCCCGCAGCCGGAACGTGCAATTGATCAACCTTTCCTGATGCCGGTAGAGGACGTATTCTCTATTTCAGGTCGTGGTACCGTGGTTACCGGTCGTATCGAACGCGGCGTGGTGAATGTCGGTGAAGAAATAGAAATCGTTGGTATCCGTGATACCCAGACCACCACCTGTACCGGTGTTGAGATGTTCCGCAAATTGCTTGACCAGGGTGAAGCAGGCGACAACGTCGGTTTATTGCTGCGT
>Ga0164313_10004221_pt1 | contig 12852 bp, 9 predicted proteins | sample GuaBasSedimGuay4_FD_113735 | JGI IMG/M metagenome (GOLD analysis project Ga0164313, IMG submission 113735) | Subseafloor sediment microbial communities from Guaymas Basin, Gulf of California, Mexico - Guay4, Core 4569-4, 0-3 cm | ecosystem: Environmental > Aquatic > Marine > Hydrothermal vents >... | reverse complement strand
GCGGCAACGACCGCTGCGGTACTTGCGGCAGTTGAAGCCACTGCACCATAAACTGAACCGGCCAGGGCAATAACAGCAACGGCAGTGGTAATATTTTGCTTGCGGGCAAGACGGCGCCGCTCTTCAAGCATGCGGTATTCCGCCGAAATGATCTTGCGCATTTTGAGACCGTAATCTCCAGTGTATGTACCGTCGTAGATGCTATCGGACTGTGCAGCAAGGAACTCTTTTTCAGCGCCCACCAGAGCTTCTGCCAATTGCAGGCGCGCACGGACACTCTCATCCTTCGACTGCACAAAAAACACCTTGGCCAGTTCCGCATCAAAACGATCGATTGCGGCCTGGCGGGCAAAAAACGTTGCCCTGTCATGGTCTATCGTGTTCAGTATTTCAACAATACGGGTGCTGGCACCATTCACAAACCCACGCTCGAAAGGATCAACCGAGAAATCCTCTTCCAGGCCACCGATTACGATGCCGTTCATCTGGATCTTCTCCAGTGGATATTGCTCAACTGCACTCAATTGCTGGTTGCCATTACCGGTGCCCTTGGTTGGAAAACCTGGCGAGCGCATATCACGTTCAGCCAGAAAGGCAACAAAATTCAGCGAAGCAACATCAGTACGGGGCTGTCCTTCTATACGTGCCTCTACAAACCGGCCGGATTCCGCCATGACCTGACGTGAGGCAGTATTCTTCAACGGCGGACTGCTCACCAACAAGCCATTCAGTGATGGTTGAATCCAGCGACTGCTTTTGACCACGATCAATGGGGTCACCAGGTCACCGAAGGTGATCGGAGGTGATTCCATCATTTTAGTGACATCCGGATAGGAATAAATATTGAAATCTATGGTCAGAACCGTTGGTATCTGCTCAGACGCCAGGATGGGACGACTATGTAATTGTCTTTCCTTGTCCCAGGCGATAATGTGCGGCGAAAGCAGTACGGAGTTCGGCGGCAATACGGCCTTTAGCTCACGATATAAGGACATCGCATAATAGCTGGATTTTTCAACCAGTGATTGTGCAATCCTGGAAGTTTGCGCCTTGGCGGTCGCCAATGGGACATCACCACCGATGGCATTGATGGCAAACGAACTCACAAACAAGTTCTCGGCATACTCGTGAATCATCGCCGGATAGCGAATGACAACCATGGCGGCCGCATTGGATGATATTTGTTCAGCGACAGGTTCCGGTTTCAGCCGTGAATAAACTGAAGTGTCAACACCCTTCGCTGTCCCTGCACAACCACTGATGGCTCCGGTTAAGCCAATTAGAAGCGCTATACCAAAAAAACGGACAGAAACAAGCAATTTTGACGAACTGTTACTCAATATATTTTCCATTTGCACAAGATCACTTGGAACGCTATATCAAGACAGGGTTCCCGGCGGTGACTCATGACTTGAATTACCGGGATGCATTGTAAGCTAAATGCGACGCCCGGGTATTGGTTCAGAGAACGGGCATGCCTGCCCTGTGATTTCTCTAATTGCATTTCAAGGGGGCCTTCAGGCCCCTTAAAATGGAGGCCAGGGTCACAGCCACATTATCATGTAAGCGTCTGTTATATATAGCCATTAATTCTGATTATCGGAATGTATGCCTTTAGGTATTCCTTTGCCTTTTCGGTCTGTCGCATTTGCCCATAACCTGACTTCGAAGCGACGTAAATTAAATACCGGCGCATTATGCCACAGACAGGCCTGCCATTAATGCCATTTTGTATCGATATGACGGCATAAGCACAATGCGTGGTGTATGGTTGTGAAAAATGCATTCCAGTTTTATCTAATCCACCTATGGCAACATGACCCCATGATTATCAGTTCAGGACACACCGGCGTTCACATTGACCTTGGCAACAATAAGTCAGTCCTGACCCCATGCCCTATGGATGTCATTCCTGCGTGGATCAGATTTGTGATGTTGATCCATTTTGTTGCGCTAGTGAGTTTGATCGAACATGTTTGGAACAAGTAGATACTGTTTGTGGTCTTGTTTGCGAGTAAAAGGCTGCACCACTATTCATAGCGGCTTTCGTTCAGCCATGGCCTTAATCGTTTTCAACCGGTCTAGCTTCCTTCGGGTATTGGCCCTGTTACGGTCAGCTTTCCATTTCAGTAATGCAGGCGAATCGCCTTCCTTCGCAACATGCCGCTGTGATCTCGCCCATTGATTTTCATAAATTGGTTTAGGCATTATCCAGATACTCCACATACTGCTTTCTGGCGGTATCCACATCAGCAGGCAATCCCACACGGTATTCCTTCGGCAAGCCATCCAGAATGGCAGCACGTTTAGGCATGGGTACCTCGCTGTCCTTGATTGCCACCCTCGCGGATGTGATTTTGGTCAGGTCATATAGGACCAATCAACCGGATAACTAAAAGAACTCTGCTATATTTATTATATGTGCCTTGTCTCAGGATAGTTGAGGTGTCTAATTTTTCTTTAATTAACGAAGGCGCGCAGAAATAAGGAATAGCGCAATACATAACTACTCACTGAAAGGATCATATGATGATTAATTGGCAAATGGGAATGCGGTCAGGCTGGGATTTAGATCGTGATAAAGCAAAGAAAGTTGTAATGAATATTATAGGAATTAAAAACAACATAGGAACCACAATTGCTGGGACCAGCATTGCAATGGCTGGGGAACAGGCTTTCTATCTAAGTCAAGACAATGGAGGAAGTCGCCATGATATTCATATGATGTATTTTTATACGGCTGTTGATACTAAAAAAGCTCATAATGTGAAAGAAACTGCAAAATGGGGGGTGAAACTTGCACAGGCCTTTGGAGGTGCCAGTGGCCTTCAAGAGGTGAGTGGTTTGGGTGAATTAGGTGGTGGACTTGCTGATGCTTCCGGATTCGAGGGTCCAAATCAGAGCGCCCACAACAAAAATATTTCAGATCGCGCTTATCGCCACTTTAAAAAAACGGATAAAAGGAAAGCAGCAGCTACCCAAAAAATACATGCAGTTGCAGTAAGTCACTTTGTTACGAAGGAACCGACAGTTAATAATCAAGGAGGTATTGATCGCGATACCAATCCATACCTTTATTTGTGGCACGCAAAAGGTGGTGCGTATATGGACATGGCAAACAGGATGTTCGATAGCGCGGTAAACAATAGTTTCCATAATATACGTGGGTTTGAGGTCTTTAGGGTTAATCGGCTCAACCTAACGTCAAACAGGTTAGGGCCAGCTAGTATTCTTTTCGATAACAACAATAACAACAACCAAGTTATCAACAACAATAACCAAATACCACTTTGGGCCGAGCTTTATTGATGCCGACTATAACTTCCGTCTGATGACATTTATTTTCCGTTATCTAGTCGATCCTGATTTACAGAAATATGCGTTTGTCTGATTCATGATGTCGCACCTAATAGTTTTAGACTATTGCGAAGAGCAATTATGGTACGTGTTTTGGTACAGCGTCAAGGAGTGTCCGTAAATGTATACAATTCGGGATTCTGAAAGTCTACTATCGAACAGTGAGCAGACGCAGGTCAAGCATAATTTCCTGAGCGGCAGCTAACAGTAAATCAGCATTCGTATCAGCAATCTTCTTGACTAGCTGCGCTTCCACTTCATTCATGAATGCAGTAGTGCATCAATATCAAATTAATATACGCCCATAACGGTTTGGTGCTATGGGCGTATGAGAACTAATCACCTTCTTCTTGGTGTTCCTGACACAATAATCTGGTCTTTCATATTCGCGACATTTGGATTTTCATTTTGCTACTCGGTCTCGCCAAATGATGATGACACGTTACTGCCTCCCAAATCCTCAGGAAATCCCATAGTGAAACGCCCCAGGTCAATGTCCCGATCGCTAACAATGATCCCACTGGGACTGTTGATCAGTGGGTATATCTGGCAGAACTCACCTTCGTCTTCGTCACAGAGGGCGGAATCATTGTCGATGTCCGAGCTTACAAACAAAATATAAGCTCCAAATGGTACGTTGCTAAATGAAATGGGATATTGTTTATCTATTGCCAAGCCTTCCCATTGCGCCACATCAAAGGTTAAAACATCTAGCAGCACGGCATGTAGATAGCCGGCTTCACCAGCGACTTTCTCACCTACATGCATCGCTACCGAGATTAAAACCTCCGACCCATCACTGGCATTGATCGCAGCCGAACCTGAATACGCCCCATCAACCAATCCTGTCCTGTCAACATCAATGCGATATGTTCCAAGACCGTCGTCATCCGTATCTACATCTACGAGTTGCATCCAGGCATCGGAAACCTCGCCCCCTGTTACCGAAATATCCCCGGTTCCACCTCTTCTAATTTCAAAAGAGATCGAAAGTTGGGTCGATCCAAAATTCGCTGATGAAATCGAAGATGTCAGGTATGGAGGAATGGGTTGAGCACCTTGTTCAAGTGCCCAATTGACTGCTTTTTGTGCATCAATTCTGCCATAGCCAAATGAAGGGTCTTTATTGGTTGAGCCATCGTTGGCAAGATTTTTTGTGATTTCGCCGCTGGAAATCGCAGTGAAGAACTCATTTGAACCCATTTCCGGGTACACCGATTTCATTAATGCGGCAACACCCGCAATATGCGGTGAGGCCATCGAAGTACCCGCACTATAGACATAGTCGGTTTTTTGTACTGAAGACCCTTGCTCAACTATCATGACAGTAGAGTACACCCCGTCACGATCGCCGTTACCATCCAATTCACCACCCGGTGCGGCCACATCAATCGTGGGTCCAAAATTTGAATACGGAGCCAATTCATCAGCAATTGTTGTTGCACTAACACTAATCACATCATTTAGCGCAGCGGGATAGGAAGGAATTGAAGTAGTCTCATTACCTGCCGCAGCTATGACAACAATGCCTTTTGATGTGAGTTGATTAATGACTTCCTGCTGGCCAGGGCAAACATCCGGCCCGCCTAAACTCAAATTAATAACATCAGTTGTTCTTCCAGGCACTTGGCCAGAATCATTTACTAACCCGCCAGCCCACTTCAGGCCCTGCGCAATGTCCCAACAACTGCCAAACCCATCATTCCCGAGCACTCGTACCGGCATAAGTGTGACATCCCAACTCACACCTGCAACGCCCGACCCATTATTACTAGCTGCGCCAACTGTACCTGCCACATGAGTTCCATGAGATAAATAGCTAAACTCTGGGAACAATTCACCGGGGTCACGTGCGTCCGGATCGAGTCCGTCCCCATCTCCAGAATTAAGTGGGTTTGATACAAAGTCATAGCCTAATGAGTAATCAACATTGCTGACCAGGTCAGGATGATCGTACACACCCGTATCAATCACGGCCACAACCACATCTTCGCTTCCTGTTGTGACATTCCATGCTTGCGGCAAGTTTATAATCGGATAATGCCATTGGAGGCTATAACCCGGATCATTCGGTAGTTCGAATCCATACTGGATGTAATTTGGTCCTGACCAGCGGTAGTCTTTATTGACTGACAGTTCCTTAGCCGCTCTAATGACCTGCCAGTTTTCAGGTGTGATTGTGCCCCAGCCTTTAACCGTCAATGGATGTGGAACCAGTCGGTCAACTCTGGATGTATCGACCACGTATAACACTTCTCCATCGGCTCTTTCTTTGACCCTGGTTAATGCGTTCTCTTTTTCAACTCTTTCAATTCGAGAGTTATATGATTTTTGATCACTGGCCGACATCGGGTTGTTCTGTGGCCGTATTGCGGCAATTAACTCACCTTCTGCAATAGCTGCCGATGAGGAGAGCTTGGATAATCCAACTGGTGAGCTTTGACCAGACTTCATAAGATATTTTGAGGTACCAGAAAATGCATGTACGCCTACAAAGTAAACCCCTGCTTCAGGTGCGCTTACCCACTCTGTCTTAGTAGCATTTTCAGAAGAGTCAACTATCGTCTCAATGTCCTCTGCTTTGAAAAGAAAGAGGTCAATATCATTTGCCAATGGGTCATCGGCGTTCCAATCTGAAACGCTCAGGATGACAGTCTCCCCGTTTTGCAGAGGCAACTGGAAAATATCCCATTCATCAGACTCAGTCACAAAACGGTCACCATCCACACCAGTTGGTAATGCTGTGACAAAACCAATTACTTTTGCAGGCGCTGCGAGTTTTTGAGGTTTCGCGTCGAGGTCATTTGAAACTTCGGGGGTGTTCGGATCATTAACGTCACCATCAATGAAGATATTTTCAGCAACATCCATAGTGCCACTAACGTTGTACTGACCTGTCGAAGGCTTGAAGCCGCGATACCCCGAATCCGCATCGCTCAATTTGCTGCAACCATTCACCATAGTGCAAGCCCTAGCGCGGTAGTAATGGATCTTATCAAATGCACTCACAACATCATCAAATCTTGTGCCCGTTAAGGTACCAGTTGATAAAACACCGCGCGCAACATCACAGCCTGAGCTAATCGTTTTACATCGATATACCTTGTAGAAACCAGCGCCTGCCACGGCATTCCACGTTATTTCTGTACGGTCTGGAAAGTCTCCATCTGTAGCATTAACGCCCGTAGGGGGTGGAAGTCGATCTGCAACGGCCTGACCCGCAACAAACATGAAAAAGAGTAAAGTTAGGCTAAGAATAAATCCTTTCACGGTGTGATCTCCCATATGCTGACTTCTAACCATACGCGCAACGATTGGTATGGTATTGATCTGGATCACTAAATTTTGGTATTTGTTAGTGCATAACTACCAAAAAGTTAATGTTTCAGCAGTCCCGCTCTTCCATTTTGCGTTCGGGCTATCAGCATCATTGTAGGGTGGACTCACTTTGTATTGACCTATCAACACGATAGGCGAATTGACAGTTTCCAACGTCACATCATTCTTACAAGATCAACAATCCCCCACCTGGGTATCTCAGATTGCAACTTATTCAATGGGTCCTTCGCCCTGGCAACAATGCGGTCATACGTCCTTCAGTGCATGCCCAGAGGCTTCGGAAACCGAACATCAAGCACGTTGTACCAGTCGGATTACCGAGTCGATTCTGGACCTTCCTGATCCGTCTGGCGGCCCTGTCGGTATCGCTTTCCATTTGACTTTTGTAAGGCAATTCACAACATTTCCAGCATGAAGATAGTTGTCCGGCGTTAATCAGGACACCAGCCCGGCGATCGCATTCAGGACAGGAAAACCACGGTCCGGATCCGCCCAAGTGACATGCCGTATAGGTGATGTTTATTTGCTGTTCAATATGGTCAGGTTCGTTGTCATTTTTGGTGACGGTGTATTTCAAGGTAATGAATTCATCACCGCCATAAACAGATACACTGCCTTCAGGTTGACCTCCGATAGACCAGTTGATTATCGAAACAATCCAGTGCTGCAATAACTTCTCTTTTGGAATGTCGCCGATGTAAATCCGCGGACACTGATCAATTGTAGTTCGACAAGCCCACCTTTGATAACGACCGCTACCAATACCACCCATATGTCACCTTTTCATCCGAAATAATTTGGCAAATCGCTAAAAGGAATCGGATTATTCAGCAACGATACTTGGGGGTCCATATCAGTGGACGTGGCTCTCTGTAATTGAATTTATCGGAATGGTTTTCCATGAAATCTTTCTTGACTCGCTGCATAAGCTCTGCTTTGTGATCTTCAGCTACACTTACAGCAGTTTTAGGTATGCCAGGAGGATAATTTGAGGTATAAAAAAACCCCATAAAGGGGTTAAATGGAGGCCAGGGTCGGAATCGAACCGGCGTAGACGGCTTTGCAGGCCGCAGCATGACCACTCTGCCACCTGGCCTCGGGGTAGAGTATCCGGGCAAGTTCCCGGAACGGCGCTATTCTACTATTGGTCGTGCCACATTGCTATGTGTTAGAGACCAAAAAACCGGCAGTGATTTGCACCACGCCGGTTTTTAATATTTGGAGCGGGAAACGAGACTCGAACTCGCGACCCCAACCTTGGCAAGGTTGTGCTCTACCAACTGAGCTATTCCCGCATTAAGGGGGCGTATTTTAAGCATATAGGGGCTTGTGTCAACAGGCATTTTAGCAGTTTTTGGGGGTTGGGGGTTTTGTTGGGTAAGAATCGTAAGCAGCGGAGCTGCTCTCTCCTACGTGATATGGGTCATATTTGTGGGATAAAAAGGCAATTGGGTCTTTCGGTGTTGGGCTTTGGGTGGCACAATACGGCCACTTGAACACAGCGTGGGATCTCATGGCTAAAGAAGATGTAATTGAAATGGAAGGCAAGGTGCTTGAAACCTTACCGAATACCCTCTTTAAGGTAGAACTTGAAAACGGTCACGTAGTGACTGCACACATATCGGGACGGATGCGCAAACATTACATCCGGATTTTAACAGGTGATGGTGTGAAAGTTGAACTGACTCCATACGACCTGTCCAAGGGCCGTATTACTTACCGGATGAAGTAATACCTGATTAATTCTCTGTCGACGCCGGCAGGGCTTTTTGTGGTTCCTGTCTTGGCTTGGTTCGAATCTTTAATTGCTTGCCATCTTTCTTCGAAAGCGAAATATCCACTTCACCACCATCTGCCAGGTCACCGAACAGCAGGTCGTCTGCCAGTGGCCGTTTGATCTGATTCTGAATAACACGCTTCATTGGCCGTGCACCCATCTCGGGATCAAAGCCCTGCTCTGCCAGCCATTCCCTTGCCGGCATCGAAACGGAAATCTCGACATCTTTTAATGCCAACTGTGCTTCGAGCTCAAGGATAAACTTGTCCACGATCTGCAGCACGATATTGAAATCAAGCGCTTTGAACTGAATAATCGCATCCAGGCGATTTCTGAATTCCGGCGTAAATGTCCTGCGAATGGCCTCGGCCGAATCAGATTCGTTGCCCTGCTCAGTAAAACCGATTGAGCGGCGTGAGCTTTGCTGCGCCCCGGCATTGGTGGTCATGACCAGCACCACGTTACGGAAATCGGCTTCGCGGCCATTGGAATCAGTCAATTTACCGTGATCCATGATCTGCAGCAGGATGTTGTACACGTCAGGATGGGCTTTCTCGATTTCATCTAATAACAACACAGCGTGTGGGTTCCGGGTCACGGCTTCAGTTAACAGACCACCCTGGTCAAATCCGACATAACCGGGAGGCGCACCCACCAGGCGTGAAACGGAGTGTGCTTCCATGTATTCCGACATATCAAAACGAATGAGTTCAATACCCATGATCATGGCAAGTTGACGGGTCACTTCCGTTTTACCCACACCGGTTGGGCCGGCAAACAGAAATGAACCAATGGGTGTCTCTTCTTCACCCAGACCTGAGCGGGCCATTTTTATTGCGGCGGCCAAGGCATCAATGGCCTCATTCTGACCGAATACCGTCAGCTTGAGATCACGATCAAGGGTACGCAAAGCATCACGATCTGAACGGGATACCTGTCTGGGCGGAATCCTGGCCATGTGCGCCACGATACTCTCGATTTCTTCCACATCCAGAAGGGTCTTGCGCTCATCTTCCGGCAACATGCGTTGACGTGCACCGGCTTCGTCAATGACGTCAATGGCCTTGTCCGGCAAGTGCCGGTCATTAATGTGGCGGCTGGATAATTCTGCTGCAGAACACAAGGCGTCATCGGTGTATTTCACGCTGTGGTGTTCTTCAAAACGAGATTTAAGGCCGCGCAGTATCTCAATGGTTTCCTCGATGGTCGGCTCGACAATATCAATTTTCTGAAAACGGCGCGCCAGGGCACGGTCTTTTTCAAACACACCACGAAATTCCTGAAATGTCGTTGAACCCATGCAACGCAACTCACCCGAAGCCAACACAGGCTTGATCAGGTTTGAAGCGTCCATCACGCCACCGGATGCAGCGCCGGCACCGATAATGGTATGGATCTCGTCGATAAACAGAACCGCACCTTCAGTTTTGTAGAGTTCCGCCAGGACAGCTTTAAGGCGTTTCTCAAAATCGCCCCGATACTTTGTGCCTGCCAGTAATGCGCCAAGATCAAGAGAAAATATGGTCGCATCTGCCAGTACTTCCGGTACCTCTCCTTCGGTGATACGCAGTGCCAGGCCTTCCGCCATGGCAGTTTTACCAACACCTGCCTCACCAACAAATAAAGGGTTGTTTTTGCGTCTGCGACATAAAACCTGGATGGTGCGGTCAATCTCGCTACCGCGCCCGATTAACGGGTCAATCTTGCCTTCACGTGCACGTACATTCAGATTACTGGTAAAGCTTTCCAGTGCGCTTTTGCGATCTTCCGTACCCTCTTCCAGGGGCTCAGACGACTTTTCATTATCATTACCCGCGGCGTCATGTTCCAACGGTGAAATCCCGTGTGACATGTAATTGACGACATCGAGGCGTGATACATCAAACTTGTTTAGCAGGTAGGTTGCGTAGGAGTCTTTCTCACCAAATATTGCCACCAGCACATTGGAGCCGATAACTTCCTGCTTGCCAGCAGACTGTACGTGATACAGCGCCCTTTGCAGTACGCGCTGAAACCCAATCGTTGGCTGGGTATCACGACTGTCGTCATCTTCGAGCACAGGAACAGTTTCTGCGAGGGCTTTACGCAACTCTGTTTCCAAACCATTGATCTCTGCGGCGCAGGCACTTAAAACTGATAATGCTGAACTGTTATCCAGAAGAGATAACAGTAGATGCTCAACTGTCAGGAATTCATGACGTGCATTACGCGCTTCCTGGTAAGCCTGGCTGATGGTAACTTCCAGTTCCTTGCTGAACATTGGGGACTCCTGCTTTCCATGGCATTAACTTCGATGCAGTACACTGGTTCTGACCGGATAAATCCGTCCCGGTTCACGCTTTCTCCAGCGAACACTTGAGCGGGTGCTCATGCTGGCGTGCATATTCATTCACCTGCACAACCTTGGTTTCGGCGATTTCAAAGGTGAAAACACCGCATATGCCTTTACCACGGGTATGCACATGCAACATGATTTGTGTTGCACGGTCGTGGCCGACACGAAAAAAAGTCTGGATCACATCGACCACAAAATCCATGGGTGTAAAATCATCATTTAACAGCACCACCTTATACATCGGTGGCGGCTTGACCTCGGGCCGGGCTTCTTCCAGCGCGAGACCATGATCCTGATGCGATTCCAGTTCTTTACTCATGAGACTATTCTATTACATCTTTGCTTTAATGTTGACCTGAAAAACTTTGACCCCATCTATTTTGCATGAGTGAAGCCCACGGAAAAATCATGGTAGCCCTGTCAGGCGGTGTTGACTCTGCCGTCTCGGCCTTGTTGTTGCAGCAACAGGGCATGGAAATCGACGGCATGTTCATGAAAAACTGGGAAGAAGATGACCGCCACGGTGAGTGCTCTGCGGCTGAAGACGTTAAAGATGCCGGTGCCATTACCCAATCGTTGGGCATTACCCTGCATACACGGAATTTTGCGCTGGAATACTGGGATAATGTATTTGAAGAATTTCTCGATGAATACCGTGCAGGACGTACACCCAATCCCGACATCCTGTGTAACCGGGAAATCAAGTTCAAGACCTTTCTGGAGCACGCTGAAGCCCTTGGTGCAGATAAAATTGCCACCGGGCACTATGTAAGAACCGACTCAGTCAATGGCAAAAGTCGCCTGTTAAGGGGACTTGATCACAATAAGGATCAGAGCTATTTCCTCTATGCTGTCGGTCACCGTCAGTTGGCAAAAACCCTGTTCCCGGTTGGTGAACTGGAAAAGCCAGAGGTACGCAAGCTCGCTGAACAGGCCGGTTTCCCGGTTTTTGACAAGAAGGACAGTACCGGTATCTGTTTTATAGGCGAACGCAATTTTACCTCTTTTCTGGGTGAATACCTGAAACCACAACCCGGTGAAATCCAGACACCCGATGGCCGCGTGATCGGCCGGCACCAGGGTTTGATGTTTCACACACTGGGCCAGCGCCAGGGATTGGGTATCGGTGGTGTAAAAGGGTTCCCTGATGCACCCTGGTACGTGCTGCATAAAGACCTGGACAACAATGTTCTCTATGCTGCACAAGGACACGAACACCCCTGGTTGCTTTCCACCAAACTCGAAGCCAGGCAATTGGCATGGGTTTCAGGTGAGGCACCCCTCAGCGGCACCAGGCTCACGGCCAAGGTACGGTATCGCCAACAGGATCAGCTTGTAACGGTCATGGAAATCGACACCGATCAAATGCTGCTCAAGTTTGACCAACCACAACGCGCAGTCACCCCCGGCCAGTCTGTCGTGCTTTACGACGGCGATGTTTGCCTGGGGGGTGGAGTTATCGAAACCATGAACACACCAGCTATGATTAAGAGACCATTATGAAAGATCGCACATTGGCATTGGCCGGGATATTCCAGGCAACAGAATTGGTGAGACAGGCCGCGAATCACGGTACCTGGTCCGGTTATGCCGCAGAGACCTGCCTCGGCAGCCTGCTGGCCATCGAAGCTGATACAGTTGAGGATATTTATGGCAGCCCTGACCGTTTACGGCTTGGGGTCGAAACGCTCGTTTCTGTCCTGCAAGGAGACCGGCGCCATGTAGAATCGCTGCGCTATGCCGTTTCCATCATGCAACTGGAAACCCATTTCCAGAAAAAGCCGAAAATGCAGGCAAGCATTGGAACCGAGTTGCAGGCAATTGCCGCAATTGATGCTGACCTGGAGGGCTACGCCATTGCCGATTTACAGGCGGAGAAAATCGCAGCGCTCTACAGTACTACCATCAGCACCATTACTCCCCGCATTATCGTCAACGGGAAACCACAGTACCTGCAGGTGGAACGTACCGTGAACTGGATCCGGACACTGCTGTTTTCCGGCCTGCGTTCCGCCGTGTTATGGCGGCAAATGGGCGGGGGCCG
>Ga0164313_10004220_pt1 | contig 12853 bp, 11 predicted proteins | sample GuaBasSedimGuay4_FD_113735 | JGI IMG/M metagenome (GOLD analysis project Ga0164313, IMG submission 113735) | Subseafloor sediment microbial communities from Guaymas Basin, Gulf of California, Mexico - Guay4, Core 4569-4, 0-3 cm | ecosystem: Environmental > Aquatic > Marine > Hydrothermal vents... | reverse complement strand
TCGGTGAACCCGGCGCGGTCTCCGGCCCGGGCGGCGTCGACGAGGCCCGAGAGCGGCGCCTGGCCCCGGGGCAGGGATGCGCCGCCGGCGAGGGCGAGTTCGAGGCCGACCCACGGTTGCCACACCTCGGGGACCACCTCGGTCAGGCTGCCGAGGATACGCACCGAAAGATGCGCTCGCCCGTTGTGCCGGCGGACCCGGGCCAGGATCAGATTCGCCAGGTACTCCTGCTGGAGCAGCGCCTCGGCCCGGGCCATGCGAGACGCACGGCGAGCCCGCGACGTGGCGACGTCGGCGGCGGCGGCGGAGAGCGCCATCACCGTCTCGGCGTCCACCCGGACGGCGGCGTTCCCCGCAGCCTTGGCGGCGTCGGCGGCGGCGGCGGCGAGATGCTCAGCGATGGTGTACTCGGCCGCGAGCCACCCCCGGAACGCCCTCGCCAGGGTGGCCTCGGCCCAACCGCCTCCCGCGTCTCCCGGGTCTTCTGCGTCTCCCGCGGAGCCATGGGGCGGGTTCAGGCGAAGGACGGAGAGCAGGTCTCGCTGACGCTGGGCCTCGACCGCCCCGGCGTGGCCCTGGTGGCGCGCGATGTCTGCGGGCGTCGGCATCGCATCGAGACGACCGGGGAAGGTCATGGCGTAGAGAGCGCGAAGGGCCAGCCGCCAGGGGCCTTCGGCTGAGCCCTGGGACGCGAGGTGGGCGTCTACCCCGACGAAATCACCCTGCTGGGCGCGCCTGAAAGCCGGTTCGGCGTCTTCGTCGCCCACCATTTCCGAAGACTACCGAACTCGTGTGTAATAACGAGGTGAATGGCTGAGGCGGCTGAGACAAAGCGGGAGAGCCGCGACGACGACCTGCTGCGGATTGCGATGATCGCTCGCGGGGGCATCGGCACCGTCGAGTTGGTGATGCGCGAGAAGGGCGGCTTCAGCCGGCTCTACGCGCTCAAGCGGCTGCACGAACACCTCCGGGACGACCCGGAGATTCGGCGCATGTTCGAGGAAGAAGCCCGGGTCGCTGGGCTCCTCCGTCACCGGAACGTGGTCAGCGTCCTCGACGTCGGCGAGGACGACGGAGGCTCGTACCTCTTGATGGACTTCGTCGACGGATTGCCGCTCTCCCGCGTGGTGGTCGAGACCCGGCAAGCCGGGGACCTGCTCCCGGTGTCGATCTGCCTGCGCATCGCCCGGGACGTGGCGGCAGGCCTCTCGGCAGCTCACGAGTTGGTCGGCGAGGACGGCCGGGCACTGAAGCTCGTCCACCGGGACATCTCGCCCCAGAACATCCTCGTCGCCTTCGACGGCACGGTGAAGGTGACCGACTTCGGGATCGCCAAGGCGGTCGGCGGGGATGGCAATACGACCACCCACGCCCTCAAGGGCAAGTACGGCTACATGTCTCCGGAGCAACTGCGCTTCAAACGCCTCGACGGCCGGGCGGACCTCTTCGCCCTCGGCGTCGTGCTCTGGGAGATGCTCGCGGGGAGGCGGCTCTATCGAGAGAAGAGCCTCGAAGACGCCGCCCGCCGGATCCTCGAAGAGCCACCGCCGGAGATCGAAGAAGAACGCGCCGACGTGCCGCCGGAGGTCGAACAGCTCCTCCTCTCGCTCCTCGCGAAGGACCGGGAGGCGCGCCCCGCCTCAGCCGCCGCGGTGGTCGAAGCCCTCGACCTCGCCCTCCAGGTCGTCGAAGCCGACGAGGGCACGTTCACCCTCGCGGCCTTCCTCGGCGAACGATTTGGGGCGCTGCGTGACGAGATGACCAAAGATCGCGCCCTCGCCGTGGAGGTGGCCCGAGCCAAGGGACCCTCGCCGCAAAGGCCCCGAGCCTCTCGGCGGTCGGATCACCCCGAGCGCACACAAGCGGTAAAAAGGACGAGCTTCATCCCGCCGCGGGCATCCCAGACACGCCGTGGGCTCACGCGCCTCGCCCTGGTCGTCTTCGGAAGCGCCATCCTCGGCGCGGCCATGCTGCTCGGAGCCCAGCTCCTGACCGAGTCCCCCGAGGACGTACGGCCAGGGGATGTGCAAAACGAGATCTCGGTAGAAACAGCGAGTGCCGAACAAGAGGAAGAGAGCGCGACGCCGGAACCACCCGGCCCGGAGCCGACGGAGCCAGGCTCCGACCGAGGTGCTGACGTCGCGGCCCCGACGGCGGTGACCGAGGAACCTGCCGACGATGTTCCGGGCAGCCCCCTCGCCGATGAAGCCCACGGCGCGTCCCCCCAGGCCGATGAGACCCTCACCAACGGGCCGACCGAGGCCCGGCCGCGCATGCGCCGACGGCCGCGCATGCGGCCCAGCGCAATGACGGGTATGATGTCGAGCGTCGACGAATGGTGGACCGATTGATCCAGCGACTTCTCACCGCTTCACTGCTCGCCTCGGTAGCCCTCGTGGCGACGACGGCGACGGCCCAAGATGGCCAAGACGGCCAAAGTGCCCAGAGTGCCCAGAGTGCCCAGGACGCATCAGAAGACGACGTCGCTCGGGCCGAGGAGCTCGCCACCGCTGCCCGGGACGCCGCCGCTGCCGGGCACCTCGACGCCGCGGCGTCCCTCCTCCGCGAGGCCTTGACCGCGGCACCGCGGCGAGCCCTCGCGTTCAATCTCACCCTGGTGCTCCGTGACGCCGGCAAGTTCGTCGAGGCCATCGAGGTCATCGACGAGCTCCTCGGCGGCCGCTGGGGCGAGCTCCCGGATGACCGCCGCGCCCAGGCCGACGAACTCCGGAGCGAGCTGAGCGGCGGCGTCGCGACCCTCATCATCCGAGTATCCGGAGCCGACCGGGTCACCCTCCGCCTCGACGGTGAGCCCGTCGCCGACGCGGTTCCCGGCGCTTCGCTGCGGCTCCAGGTCAACCCCGGGGACCACCGCATCGAGGCCGAGGCCGATGGCGCGGTGCCCGTGACACGCTCCATCGAAGCGGCCGTCGGGCGCAGCGCGACGGTCACTCTGGCCCTCGAACCGGCGAACGCAACAGACCCGATCTTCTCCCCACCGGATACCCCCGGCGAGCCCGACGACGACGGGGCGGGCGTGTCCCCATGGGTCTTCGTCGCCATCGGCGTCGCCGTTCTGGCCGCAGGAGGCATCGCCCTCGGTGTCGCCCTCGGAAGCTCCGGAGACGACCCGACAGCGGGGCTCCCGCCGAGCTACCTCGGCCGCGCTGCGACCCTCACCTGGCCATGATCCTTCAATGATCTCCTCGACGGCCTACATGTAGGTTTCGAGCGCCATTACGCCAACGGACACCGTCGGGCGCTCCCGTTACTCCTAATGCAGGAGGTACGGCGATGGTTCGATTCTGCAGCGCGCTCTTGTTGGTTCTGACAGCTTGCAACGGGGTCATCGGTGACGGCGGCAGCGGGATCGCGGCGGGGTCGGGCCCCGGGGACCGAGGCGGGAGCCCGGGACCGACCCTCGACTTCGAGTGTGACGAGGGCGCTGGATTCACCGTCGGCCATACGCCCCTCCGGCGGCTCACCGCCGAGCAGTACCGCTTGACGGTCCGCGACCTGCTCGGGGTCGAGGCCCTCGACGCCGACACGGTGCGCACCCTCAGTCTCATCCCCGACGGACAGGTCGAGACCTTCGCGTCGACGACCCTCGCCCCCGACACCGAGAACGTGCGCAGCTACCTCACCCTGGCCGAAGACCTCGCAGCGGGCGCCCGGGCCCGGGGCCTCGAGAGCCTAGTCAGCTGCGATCGCAGCGACGAGGCCTGCGCGCGCTCGTTCATCGAGGACTTCGGACGGAGGGCGTTTCGCCGGCCCGTCGCGTCCATCGACGGTGCCCTCGTCGACGACTACCTCGCGCTCTATCAGGAGGAGAGCGCCGCCACCGATGCCGACACCGCCTTCCAGACCCTGCTGACGGCGATGCTGCTCTCACCCCACTTTCTCTATCACGCCGAGACCGCCGACCTCGACGCCGCGGTGGGCGAGCTCGCCCCCCTCGACGGCTACTCGGTCGCCTCTCGCCTGTCGTTCCTGATTTGGTCCGCGGGCCCCGACGACGCGCTCCTCGACGCCGCCGAGGTAGGCGACCTTTCGGACGCCGCAGGCGTCGAAGAACAGGCCCGCGCCATGCTCGACGACCCCCGGGCCCGGATCGGCATGCGCCGCTTCCACGAACAGTGGCTGCGCCTCTCCCGCACGAAGGGCCTCGAGCGGGACGACCCCCAGTGGCGCGACGGCATGGGCGATACCCTCCGCGAGGAGGCTTTGCGCTTCGTGGAGCACGTCGTCTTCGAAGGCGAGGGCACGCTTCGCGAGCTCTTCACCGCCAGCTACTCGTTCCCGGGCGAAGGCGTCGCCGAGCTCTACGGCGTCGAGCCCGCGGCCGTGCCCTTCGGACGCGTCGAACTCGACCCCGAAAGCCGCGCCGGCATCCTCACCCAGCCCGCCCTCATGGCCCAGTTCGGCTCCCTCTTCCCCGAGGTTCACCGGGGCCTCTTCGTCCGTGAGCAACTGCTCTGCGACCCGCTCCCGGCCCCTCCGCCCAATGTCGTCGACCTGCCCGTCGAGGATCGCACCGTGACCTCGCCCTGCAGCGGCTGCCACTTGTCGATGGACCCCATCGGCTTCGGCTTCGCCGCCTACGACGACCTCGGCCGCTTCCGGCCCGAGAACGCCAGGCAAGGAGAGGTCCGCGACACCGGCCGCCTCGACGACCCGAACATCCTCGGCACCTTCGACAGCGTGCCCGAGCTCGCCGAGAACCTCGCCCGGAGCTCCGACATCGAGCACTGCGTGACGGTCCAGTGGGTGCGCTACGCGACCGGCCGCCACGTCGAAGCCGAGGACGCCTGCGGCGTCGACCGCATCGAGGCGGCGTTCCGGGAATCCGGTGGAGACATCGGAGAACTGCTGGTCGCCATCGCGACCTCGGAGGGCTTTCGGGCGCGTCACGTATCGGAGCTGGAGTGATGTCGAGTCGTAAATCAGAGGAAATGAACATGGCGAAGAACGAGATGAAGAGCCGGAATCGCATGGGTCGCCGCGGCCTCCTCAAGGGCCTCGGGGCCGCCGCCGCCGCGCTCCCGTTCCTGTCGCGCATGCCGGTGTCCGCCGAGGCCGCCACCCCGAAGGTCATCTTCTTCGGCACCCCGAACGGCTTCCTCGTCGGGCCCGACGACAATGCATCTCGGGGCTACGCCGGGTGGCGTCCCCCGGGCTTCTCGGGAAGTGAAGGCGCCCTCGCGAGCGCCCTCCCGGGGGTCTTCGCCCCCCTCACCCGTCACCGCGACGACCTGGTCTTCGTCGAGGGCCTCACCCGCCTCGGCAGCATGCACCAGCATCGGGTCGCGGGGTCGGCCCTCACCGGCCGACCGATCGGCGAGAACAGCACCCGGCCCCCGGACTTCTACGCCACGGGCATCTCCCTCGACCAGTTCATCGCCGCGCGCGCCGGCGCGACCCCTCTCACGACGGCGTTCAACGTTGGGAGCTCGAACTCGGGGGGCGAGCGCTACTACTCGTACCTCGGCGCCAATCGCCCGGTCACTCCGATCCAGAACCCCCGGGACGCCTTCGACCGGGTCTTCGCCGGGGCCACCTCGGACCCCGTCGCCGAACGGCGCACCATCCGCCGGCGCCGGCTCCTCGACCTCGCCGGCCGGGACCTCGCGACCCTCGAGCGCCGGGTGCCCAGCGCCGACCGGGACCGGGTCCGCCAGCACATCGCGAGCATCGACGCCCTCGACCGGGAGCTGACCGAGGGAGGCATCGGGGCATCATGTGCCGCGCCGACGCGCCCCGGCGACTACGACTTCCTCGCGTACCAGAGCCTGCCCCAGGTCATCCGCCAGCACTCCGCCGTCGTCGCCCGGGCCCTCGCCTGCGGCTACACCAACACCGCGACGATCATGTGCGGCAACACCGGCGGACGAAACCAGCCCCAGTGGCCGGAGTACGGCATCAACTCGTCGTACTGGGATCACGCCATCTCCCACGTCTTCCAAGGCATCCCGGGGCCGCTCTCCGAGGGCCTCTCCCAGGGCGAAGCCGTGAGGCTCGGCCTCGCCATGCAGACCGCCTACAACGACCTCTTCGCCAACCTCCTCGACGAACTCGCCAATCTCGAAGATGTCGACGGAAGTCGCGTCCTCGACAATACCCTGGTCATTCACTTCAAGGGCATGGCCGAGAATCACAGCTCAGATCGCCTCATGTGGCTCCTCGCCGGCGGCCGGAACCTCGGCGTCCGAGGCGGCCGCCTGAAGGTCGTCGGCCCCGGAGGCCGGGGCTCCGATGCGCGCCACATCCCCGACTTCCTGACGGGCATCCTCCAGACGGTGGGCCTCACCGACGTCGACACCTTCGGCGACCCGGCCTTCAACGGCACGCCTATCGACTTCGGCTGAACGGGGCCTTGCGTTTCATCACGTGACGGGGCGAGGACGGGAGCACTTCGCCGTATGCTCCCGCTCCCTTTCAACCGAGGAACCACGGCATGAACAAGCTCCCGAAGGAAATCTGGATCGTCGCCGCCAAGCGGACCCCGTTCGGTGCCCTCAGCGGGGCCCTCAAGAAGGTCAGCGCCATCGACCTCGCGGTGCACGCGAGCAAGGCGGCGATCGCCCAGTCGGGCCTCGACCCCGCCGACATCGACCAGTGCATCCTCGGGAATGTGCAGCAGACGAGCCCCGACGCCATCTACGGCGCGCGCCATGTCGGCCTCAAGGCCGGCCTGCCCATCGACAAGCCCGCCCTCACGGTCAACCGCCTCTGCGGCTCGGGCTTCCAGGCGGTGGTCAGCGCCGCCGAGCAGATCCTCCTCGGCGAGGCCAAGGCCGTGCTCGCCGCCGGCGCCGAGTCCATGAGCCAAGCGCCCCACGTCATCTACGGCATGCGCGATGGCGCCGCCCGCTTCGGCCAGCCGCCGAAGATGAACGACTCCCTCTGGGATTCGCTGACCGATACCTACTGCAAGACGCCGATGGCGGTGACCGCCGAGAACCTCGGCGACAAGTACGGCATTACCCGGGAGATGGCCGACGCCTTCGCGCTCCAGTCCCAGCAGCGGTGGGCCGCGGCTCAAGAGTCCGGCGGCTTCGCCGACGAGATAGCCCCGATGGAGATCCCGTCCCGCAAGAAGACCATCACCGTCGACCATGACGAGCACCCGCGCCCCCAGACGACGATCGAGGACCTCGCCAAGCTGCGCCCGGTCTTCAAGAAGGACGGCATGGTCACCGCCGGCAACGCCTCGGGCATCTGCGACGGCGCGGCGGCCTTGCTCGTCGTCGACGGCGAGTGGGCCAAGGGCCAGGGCCTCACGCCGCTTGCGAAGCTCATCCAGTGGGGCGTCGCCGGCGTCGAGCCGACGCTCATGGGCATCGGCCCGGTGCCCGCCATCCGCGGCGCCCTCGAGCGCGCCGGCCTCAAGCAGGACGACGTCGACCTCTTCGACATCAACGAGGCCTTCGCCCCGCAGTTCCTCGCCTGCCAGAAGGAGCTCGGCCTGCCTGAGGACCGAACCAACGTGAACGGCGGCGCCATCGCCCTCGGCCACCCCCTCGGCGCCACCGGCGCGCGCATCACGACCAACCTCATCTACACGCTGAAGAATCGCGGCAAGAGCCTGGCGGTCGGCTCCGCCTGCATCGGCGGCGGCCAGGGCATCGCCGTCGTCCTCGAAAGCGCGGGCTGAGGCATGACCGGGACCCCGAGCGCGGACGCCGAGGAGCTGATCTACGACTGGAACGAGGTCGACCGTAAGGGGAAGGTCTTCGGCGAGAAGCGCTTCGAGTTGCACGACGAAACGCTCCGCGACGGAATCCAAAACCCGTCCGTGGTGGACCCGGGTATCGGCGACAAGCTCGAGATCCTCCACCTGATGGACGAGCTCGGGGTCTACAGCTCGGACGTCGGCTTGCCCGGCGCGGGGCAGCGCGCCTTCGAAGACGTGACCCGCTTGGTGCAGGAGATCGTCGACCAGAAGCTCTCGATCATCCCTGCTTGTGCGGGCCGCACGATGATCGGCGACATCAAACCGATGGTCGAGGTCAGTCAGAAGACGGGGCGCCCCGTCGAAGTGATGACCTTCATCGGCAGCTCACCGATCCGTAAGCTCGCCGAAGACTGGTCCAGCGAGCTGATCATCGGGCGCTCCGTCGAGGCCATCGACTTCGCCGTCAAAGAGGGGCTCCCGGTCACCTTCGTGACGGAGGATACGACCCGGTCCCGCCCGGACCTTCTGTCGGACCTCTTCCGGGCAGCCATCGACCACGGCGCGACGCGGATCTGCGTCTGCGACACGGTCGGCCACGCCACCCCCGACGGCGTGAAGAACCTCCTGCACTTCACCCGCAACGTCGTCGAGGGTGCCGGCGCGTCGGACACCGTCAAGATCGACTGGCACGGCCACAACGACCGGGGCCTCGGCCTCGTCAACTCGATCTTCGCCTTCGAGTACGGCGCCGACCGGGTCCACGGAACCATCCTCGGCATCGGCGAGCGCGTGGGCAACGCGCCCCTCGATCTCCTGCTCATCAACCTCAAGCTTCTCGGCGAGCTCGGTGACCAGGACCTGTCGAAGCTCTCGGCTGCGGCCCAGAGGGTCAGCAGCGCGACGCGGTTCCCCATCGCCATCAACTATCCCGTCGTCGGCGAGGATGCCTTCCGGACCGCGACCGGCGTGCACGCGGCGGCGATCATCAAAGCCAAGTCGAAGGGCGACGACTACCTCGCCGACCGCGTCTACTCCGGGGTCCCGGCGGGCATGTTCGGCCGCGAGCAGGAGATCTGCATCGGCCCCATGAGCGGCGCCAGCAACGTGAGCTACTGGCTCGAATCCCGCGGCCGGGGCACAACCCCGGGCCTCGTCGAAGCCATCCTCAAGGTCGCCAAGCAGTCCGACCACAACCTCTCGGACGACGAGGTGAAGGCCGTCATCGGCCGCCACCAGCGCAGTTCGGTGGCGCCGGCGAAGAGCTGAAGTGCGCTTCGCTGCCTGGGTGCCCCTCGCCGTCGTTCTCACGGCGGCATGCGGAAGCCCAGTTTCACGCTGTGGAGACTTCCCGCGACGAGTGCGCTAAGGCACCCCCTTGCCCCCCCGTAAACACCACGCCGAACACACCTTCGACCTCGAAGGCCGCGAGAGCGCGACGATCGTCGTCATCGCCGACACCCACTCGCGACCCCACCCCGACGCTCGAAAGCACATCACCGCCCTTCGGCCGGACCTCATCCTGCACGCCGGGGACATCGGAAAGCTCACCGTGGTCGACGACTTCGGCAAGATCGCACCGACGGTCGCGGTCCGCGGCAACATCGATGGGCACGAGTTCCCCGATACGGCGCGGCTATGCATCGACCGCGGCGAGACGACCCTCGCGCGGTTGGCCCTGACCCATATCGCCGTCCGGGGCCCGCGCCTCCGCCGTGACGCCCGGGCCCTCGCGGAGCGTCACGACGCTCAACTCGTCGTCTGTGGCCACTCCCACGTCCCCCTCGTCGCCACCGAACAGGGCATCACCGTCTTCAACCCCGGCTCCATCGGGCCGCGGCGCTTCACCCTGCCGATCACCTTCGGTGTGATGAAGATCTCCGAGAGCGGCATCCGCCTCTCGCACGTCGACTGCGAGACCGGCGAGCGGTGGTTGCCACCGCGCATCTGAGCCGCCCGCGCCGCTACCGGACGCCCGGGAACGCGAGGCCGAGGATCGGCGCGACGAACTCGAAGTGCATGTAGTCGACGCCGCCGAAGACTCCGGTGGTCGCAGAGCCTTCGAGATAGCCCACACAGGCGTAGGTCGGGTAGAGGCCCTCGGCGTCGGTAGCGAGGTTGACCGTCGATGCGTCGGAGAAGGTCGCGCTGCCGCCTTCGCTGCTGGTCCACTCGCTGCCGCCCCACCGGGAGAGCGCCATCTGCAAGCCAGACCCGAGGTTGGCGACCCGAACCTGCCGTTCATCGCTCATGCCCGAGAGCGGGAAGGGCCCGCTGCTGATGGCGCCGCGGGTATAGCCGAAGACCTGATAGCCGCTCGACGTCGCGAAGGCGACGGTGACCATCTCGTAAGCGGTCGAGGAGAAGGTGTACGAAACTCGACCGGTACCGACGCAATCGGATGCACGCGTGCTCACGTAGCGCCCGGTAGGCCTCCCGGTAACGCAGGCGCTGCTCGCGGAGCACGCCGCAACGTCGCAGCAATCGAAGTCGTCGCAATCGATGAACTCGTCGGCGTCGTTGCTGCATCCATCGGAGCAAGCCGACGGCGTGTCCTCGGCGCCGGTCGAGCAAGTTGGAACGCCCCCGTCGCTTTGTCGCCCACAGAAGCTCGCCGGGGAGCACCCCGACATGACGGCGCAGCAATCCCGGTCGTCGCAGTCGATGAACTCGTCGGCGTCGTTGCTGCAGCCGTCAGAGCAGGCGCGTGCGGTATCCTCGGGGCCCGGCGCGCACGCCTGAGGCGATCCCGGACCGCTGTCCGGCGGAGGGAGACGGGTGGTCGTCCCGGCATCCGGGTCCATGGCGGCGTCAGGCATCGGTGCCGCGCCGTCCCGGGGGTCACCCCGACCACCCCGTCGGTCGCTCTCGCACCCGACGGAGAGAGTCGTGAGCAGCACGAGAAGCACGCCCAGGGCCTGTCTCCCGAGCAGCCACCAGGGCGCGCGGGGTCGCCCGGGCTCGATGAATTCCAACGTCATGACGTTCCTCCGCCCCTCCATACAGAAGCGCCCGCCGGTTCATTAACTGGGTGCCCGAGGAATGGAGGTCAGGGGCAGGTGTCGCAGCTCATCGCCGAGGTGCACCCGGCACCGTCGTCGCAGCCGGCGGGACACATCGCCCCGGTGCCACAGGACATCGCGCCTCCGCAGGTCACAGAGCACGCACAGGCGTCGGGGCAGGTGGTGCCCGCAGCGCAGCTCCGGTCGCCCGAGCAGGTGACGGCGCATCGGCCGCCGAGGCCACACTCGTTAGCGCCCACGCAGGAGCCTTCTCCACTGCAAAGCACCGTGCAATCGGACGCCCGGCACTGAGCCTTACCGGCACAGGCCGCTGGGCCGTCGCAGGTGATGTTGCACGAGGCCGCGTCCTTGCAGTTATTCGAACCGGCGCAGCTGTCGGCTCCCGTGCAGGTCACGTCGCAGGTCGATGCTCCTTCGCAGTCGGTTGCCCTCGCGCAGCTGTTGGGGCCGACGCAGGTGACCGTGCAGGGCTGACCATCCTCCGGGCAATGCAGGCGCTCCGGACAAGCCCCGTCACCCTCACACCGGATGCGACACGGCATGCCGCTGGGGCAGCGCACGTCGGTGGTCGGGTCGAGGACCTGGCATTGTCCGCCGGCGCAGCCCGCGTTGCAGACCGCCGGACACTCCCCGGCGTCCACGCCGACGTCCGGCCCGGCGTCCACGCCGACGTCCGGCCCTCCGTCCATGCCGGAGTCGACCCCGCCATCACCTCTCCCGATACCGGGGATGGTCCCGCCGTAGGGCGGCATCTCCATAGGGTCGATGTCGACCGATCGACACCCGCTCGCGTCGCACGACTCTTCGGCGCCGCAGCTCACCCCCTGGCAGCTCCGGAGAAAGTGCATCTCGAGGACGCGGGTCTGCTCCGCCACGAAGGTGAAGCGCGCCCGCCGGGTCGCGACGACCGTGCCCCCGAGGAGAGCCTCGGCGACCGCGGTGAAGGGGCCGAGGGGCCCCGTCGTATGGAGCACACCGGTCGCCCTCGGCAACGGGGACTCGCCGGGACCGAGGGTGGCCCGGGCCACCTGGGTGCGGGCGTCGGGGGCGGTGACGGTCACGACGAACGAATCGACCTCGGCCGGAACGTCGAAGTCCGTATCGAGGGCGATGATCACTTCGGTCCGCGGCGTCGAGCAGGCCGCGAGGAAGAAGAGCATCGTCGCAACGAGCAATCGGATCACCGGTCCATCATAGAGCAGCCTCGGCGGAACGTCTGCTAGCATCGGCGTCAGATGGGTTCGCTCGCACAACTCTTCTCCTCGTTCTTCGCCGTGGCGCTTCTTCTGGTGCCCGTCTCAGGCCAGGCGCAGCAAGGGCAAGAGTCGCAACCGGAGGCAACCGCGGAGAACACCGCACGCGCCAGGACTCTTTTCGCGGACGGAGTAGAGCTCGCCGCCGAGGGGCAGTTCGAAGATGCGGCGGCTCGCTTCAGGGCGGCGTACGGGTTTCGGCCCGCGCCAGCGATCGCCTACAACCTCGCCGCGGCCCTGGTCGAGCTCGACCAACTCCTCGAGGCGTCCGAGCTCGCGCGCAGCGTCCGGGCCGACGATGAGAGCACCGAAGAGCTCGTCGAGCTTTCGGTCGAGCTGCAAGGTCGCATCGAAGAGCGGCTGGCAAGGCTCTCGGTGACCGTCGATGGCGACCACGAGGGCGTCTCCATCGAGGTCGACGGACGCGTGCTGTCGCCGGGAGAGCTGGGGATCCCGATCCCGATGAACCCCGGGACCCACGAGGTCATAGCATCACGGGGCGAGGTGGTCGTCGAACGCCAGGAGGCGAGCCTCGAGGTTGGGGGCAGCGCAACGGTCTCACTCTCGAGCGCGACGTGGCCGGACGCCCAGGTGATCCCCGAGTCCGAGCCCGAGACCGAACCCACGGGGGGTCGGTTTTCGAGACCTGGTGGTTCTGGACGATCGTCGGGGTGGTCGTGGTGGGCACGGCCATCGGCATCGGCGTTGCCGCGAGTGGCGGGGTCGAGGGCCCGGTCAACGGCGATACGATGCCCGCCGTACTCACGTTCTGATCGCCCCTGGAGCGGCGAGCCGTTTGGAGGGGCGATGAAATCGTGGCGAGAGGGGTTCGTTGGGAGGGTCGAGGGAACGATGACAGGGTCGATCCCCTTTCGAGGGACCGCGGGCCGGTCAGCGGGCCGCTA
>Ga0164313_10004219_pt1 | contig 12858 bp, 13 predicted proteins | sample GuaBasSedimGuay4_FD_113735 | JGI IMG/M metagenome (GOLD analysis project Ga0164313, IMG submission 113735) | Subseafloor sediment microbial communities from Guaymas Basin, Gulf of California, Mexico - Guay4, Core 4569-4, 0-3 cm | ecosystem: Environmental > Aquatic > Marine > Hydrothermal vents... | reverse complement strand
GAACGGCGGGAGGTGGACTTCGCCTTCGACGGTGAGTTGCAGTTTGATGCTGCCCTGATTCCGTCGATCGGTGCCAAGAAGGCGCCTGGGTCGTCGGTCGCCGGTGCTGCGAATGTCCTGGTCTTTCCGGATCTCAATGCCGGTAACATCTGCTACAAGGCGGTGGAACGACTCGGTGGAGCACGTGCTTTGGGCCCGTTGATGCAGGGGTTGGCCAAACCCGCCAACGATCTCAGTCGTGGTTGTTCAGCCGCAGACATCGTGCAGGCCGCCTGCCTGACGGTGCTCCAAGCAAAGGGGTGATCTTGTGAGAGTACTGGTTGTCGGCTCGGGAGCACGCGAACATGCCATTGTCCATGCTTTAAGACGATCGCCGGAGGTTTCGGAGGTTTTTGCTGCCCCCGGAAATCCAGGGATCGCACAGGCCGCGGATCTCCTGCCTGTGCCGGTTGATGACGTTCCGGCTTTAGCTGAAGCGGCAGCCGATCTGAGAATCGACCTGACCGTCGTGGGACCAGAGTTGCCCCTGGCGCTGGGTATTGGTGATGAATTTTCAAAAAGGGGACTTTGCCTGTTTGGGCCCACCAGTGCCGCTGCACAATTGGAATCGTCCAAGGTCTTCGCCAAGGATTTCTGTCATCGGCACAAGATTGCGACGCCTCAGGCGATAAGCGTCGTCAATGAGGAACAGGCGCGGAAGGCCGTCAAGCAATTTGGGTTTCCGGTCGTATTGAAAGCGGACGGTCTGGCTGCGGGCAAGGGCGTCTTGATTCCCGGTAATCACGAGGAACTTGACGAGGCACTCGAGGCTTTTTTCGGTCGGCGATCCTTCGGTGAAGCCGGGACGAAGGTTCTGGTGGAGGAGTTCCTCGTCGGGACCGAGGTGTCCTTTATGGCAATCTCCGATGGGGTGAAGGCTATCCCCTTGCCCACCTCAAGGGATTACAAGAGGATTGGTGAAGGTGATACCGGGCCCAACACCGGAGGAATGGGCGCCCACTCTCCTGCGATGGGGCTGCCCAAGGGGTTCGGACGGACGATCATGGACACGGTGATCACACCGGTGATTCAGGGGATGGCGGCCGAAGGCCGAGAGTATCGCGGGGTACTTTACGCCGGGCTGATGTTGACTGAAGATGGTCCAAAGGTCTTGGAGTTCAACTGCCGTTTCGGTGACCCGGAAACACAAGCGGTTCTCTTGCGCCTTGAGGGGTCTTTTGCCGCCCTGGTGAAGAGCGCAGCGGACGGCCAGTTGGCGCTCGGCAGTTTGTCGTGGCGGCGGGAGGTCGTGGCGTGTGTTGTAGCGGCGGCTCACGGCTATCCAGGCTCACCCCGCAAGGGTGATGATATTACCGGAATTGAAGAGGCAATGGCATTACCGGCAGTAACGGTCTACCATGCCGGTACGCGTTTGGAGGACGACAGACTCGTAACATCCGGCGGCAGGGTGCTTTCGGTGTGCGGGAGGGGTCCGGACCTTGGGACGGCCCTGGAGACAGCCTATGGCGGGCTGGGTGCCATCCGCTTTGACGGCAAGATCTTTCGGCGAGATATCGGTATCGACGTATCGGCCCGAGGGGAGCGAGCGTGAGTGACGTTGAAATCGTTATCCTGATGGGCTCGTCTTCGGACTGGAAGCACCTCAAGGGCGCCGTCGATATTTTGGAAGGTTTTGGCATCTCATTTCGTGTGCATGTCAGTTCCGCCCATCGAACTCCGGAGAGGACGGTCGATCTGGTTCGTCAGTCCGAATCTCAGGGGTGCTGTGCATTTATCTGTGCGGCGGGAATGGCGGCACACCTTGCAGGAGTCGTCGCGGCACATACGGTACGACCGGTTCTGGGGGTACCACTTCCTGGAGGTGTGATGGATGGGATGGATGCCCTGCTGGCGACCGTTCAGATGCCGGCCGGGATTCCCGTGGCGACCTTTGCCGTCGGCCCTGCCGGAGCACGAAACGCGGCGTTCTTTGCCGCCCAGTTGATTGCCGATCGTCGACCGGATGTCGCCGAAAAGCTCGTCGCGCGACGCCGACAGGATGCCGAACGGATCGAAGCCGCGGAACGCGAAGTTGTTGCCGCTATAGAGGGAGTGCACAGTTGAGTTGTCCGATGAAAGAGATACCGATACCGATCCTGTGTGAGGATCTGGTTCGTGTGGTCATTGTTCCCGAACTGCAGGCGGTGGTCTGTCGAACGGGTTCGTTGATCGTTCGACATGATGATGAAGTGATCATTGAAACCGGTGACGGCGAATTCTTGGGAAGGGTGACCCGTTTCACAGCCCCCGTTGTCAGACCACCTCGAAGGAGACCGGGTCGAATTCTCCGGTTTGCGGTAGCCGAAGAGAGTCGTATTGACCAGGAGAACCAGGAGCAGGCGCTTGAGATCGGACAGTACGTTCGTCGTCGAGCGAGAGAACTCGACTTGGAGATTCGGCCGATTCGTGCGCAGATCCCATTGTCGGGCGAGCCGATTCTTGTATTTTTCACTGCGGAACAAAGGGTGGATTTTAGACCTCTCTTGCGGGACCTTGGCCACCGATACGAGAAAAGGGTCGAGATGCGCGCGATGGGCGTTCGGGACGGCGCGCGGTTGACCGGAGGACTGGGTCCGTGCGGGCATTGCCTGTGTTGTGCCACCTTCATGAACCGTTTTCACTCCGTTACGGTTCGGATGGCCAAGCGTCAGAACCTTAGTTTGAATCCCGCCAAGATATCCGGAATGTGTGGCCGCTTGATGTGTTGCCTGGCCCATGAGGTAGAGCAGTATCCTGAACTCCAGAAGCGAAAGCGAAAACCGCCTCGGGAGTAAAATCGCAGCACGGGAAACGGCGTAGTTTTCATCATCGCCGAGTTCTGGTATCCTGACACTACCAACTCACCAGACCAGTCTGTCATCCCTTGCGGCGGGTTCTTTCAAGGGTTTTTTCGGGGGGCGATGGCTGGTGGCGCCCGATAGGGCCGTCGGGAGGCGATCGTGTCTGATCGAAAATTAATCCGGCCGTCAATGACCGAGACTATGGACCGGTTTCCGGCCCGTACTTCGGGTCGTCGGAAACAAGTACCGGCTGAACAAACCAATGCGGAAAGTTACTACTACCTCAAACAGATGCAAGGTCGAACCTCGATGGTGGTTGTCCTGACAGACGGCACTGAACTTGTCGGCTGGATCGAGTGGTACGACAAGAACTGCATCAAACTCAACCGCAATGATGCACCCAACTTGTTGCTGTTCAAGCACGGTATCAAGTTCATGTTCAAGGAAGAGGAACTGCGGACTAGGCGGCGGAAGCGGAACGTTCCGGCCAAGTAGACGCGATGCGTGCGGTCCGTTTTGGCCTTGAGACGGTATCGTTGGGGTCAAGGCGGCGCGAAGCGCCAATAGCTAGGAACGCGGTCGGATTGGCCTTCCGTGCCGTCGATAGCATTATCGTGTATCCAAGAGGCCGACACGGCCGCATTCCTAGCTGGGCAGGTCCGGAAAGACCTTGTGAAAAATCTCCAAGGGTGTCAGGAGGCGGTTCTGTCCGAAACTGTCGGCTGGGAGACTCCGGACAACGTGAAGAACCCGGTGCGTGATGTAGGCAAAATTATTGCGAACCTGCAATGACCCCTCGGTACGAAACATCGTATTGAGGATCTCCAACTGCCGATCCAGCGGTGACCGGTCACTGATATTGAGGAGTTCATCTGGAGTTGGTTTGGTGAGGGGTGTGATGTCTTTGGGTTCCGGCAGACCGAAGACCGAACTTTCAAGGCTTGCCAATTCCCGCATCACCGGGTCCAGGGGGAGTGGCGTTCTTTTCTGTTCGATCGGCTGGAGCAGAATAGGCCGTCGGTTGCAATTGGCCGAATGGATAGCGTCGTCTTTGATGACCCAGCCGAGGTTGGTCAGTTTGAGGTGAGCCGAGAGCCCATTCTTCAGATAATCAACGAATGGCCGGACAGCGGTGTCGTAGCTTTCCTCGACGCCGTCGAACATATTGAGAACGAAGTAGACGCCAAAGGAGTGCACGACATTGATGATCGTCTCGAGGTAGGGGCTCGGTCCCAGGGACATCAAGAGGTCTTGGAGGAAGGCGTCCAGGTTTGGGAGGTTGTCCTCATAGACATCTTCAACCTGATCGAGAAGCTCGTTGACCATTCGATGCTGATTGGCAAGAGCGCCGTGCTTTCTGAAGAAGGGAGAGTCGGTCGAAAAGATAAACCTCAGTTTTCGAAAGAGGAGGCTCTTGACAATATCTCCGGCTGCCAAAGTGGCCGCCGGGTGATGGGGCGTAAATACCAGGATGCCCGAGTTGGAAAGAGGGAGGAAGTCGATGACGTTGGCGTCAAGACCGGCACGGAGGTCGAGGACGACGAATTCTGCCGGGAGTTGGTTGATCGCGTGCACCAGCTTCCATCGAGAGGAATCATTCCAATTGGTGATCTCCTCGATTGAGTGCATCGGTGCTGCAATGAAGGAAAAGTCTTTGAAAAGTCCCTGCGGGTCCAGCGTCGGGTCGAGGTGAGTCACGCAGTCGGTGAGCAGTTGTCCCTTTCTGAAAAAATGATAGAGGTCTTTACTGACAGGCGTATCAAGGGTGTTTCGGACGGATGATGTGCCGGTGTCCAGATCGACGAGAATGGTCGGGGCAACTCGAGACAGGGTCAGGGCGAAGTTCACCGCAAAAGTGGTCTTACCCACCCCGCCCTTGCCGGAAGAAACAGTGATAATTCGAGGCATGATTTTATGCTGCCGGACATGATGTTGAGATCCGACTCAGCACCAATGACCGCCAGAGGTCGTCTATCCTACTCTATCCCGCATCACATTGGGTTTTGATGCGACTGATCAAGAATTCCAACGCCACCGTGTTGAAGCCTCCCTCCGGGATGATCACGTCGGCCCATCGTTTCGAGGGCTCGACGAATTCCAGGTGCATCGGCCGAACGGTCTCGAGCCATTGATCGACTACGCTCTCCAGCGTTCTTCCTCGGTCCCTCATGTCGCGGGTCAAACGCCTGATGAAACGAACATCAGAGTCGGTATCGACGAAGATCTTGGTGTCCAGTATCTCCCGAATTTCAGCCAGGGCGAAAACCAGGATACCTTCGACAAGGATCACAGGTTTGGCCGAAACCGTCTCAGTTTCCGGACGCCGCTCATGGCGATTGAAGTCATAGAGTGGCAGTTCAGCGGGCAGGCCTTCTTTGAGACTTCGGAGGTGGTACGCCAGCAGCGAGCCTTCAATCGAATCCGGGTGGTCGTAGTTGCGGTGATTTCTTGCAGTCAAGGGCAAGTGTTTCAGATCTGCGTAGTAGCGATCCTGCGTGATCTCCAGGACGAGGTCGGCGCCTACACGTGCGACGAGTGCCTGAGCAACGGTAGTCTTGCCGGAACCCGTGCCCCCTGCGACGCCGATGATCAAAGGGCTAGAGATACTTCACCGTTTCTGCAGCGGTGGCGGCATCCACCCCATCGGGTGCAACCTCGAGGTATTTCTCAAACTGAGCCTTGGCGCCGTCAATATCACCGCTGCGGAGTAGAACCATTCCATACTCGAACAGGCATTTCGGGAATTCAGGATCGGCATCGAGGCATTGTTCCAGAAGGGGCTTGGCCTTTTCGTCATCCATCGCGTTGAGGAAAACGACAGCCTGGTTGAACAGGGACGTGGGGTCTTCGGGGTTGAATTCCTGGTAGAGACTCATGTAGCGATCGTGACCTTCCATGTCTCCGAGCGCCTCCGACGAATTGGCCGCGATCGCCAGGCAACCGAAAGATTCCTCATCCTCTTCGAGGCAACGCTTGGCTGTGATCAGGGCGTTTTTAAGGTCTCCGGTTTCGTACTGAATTTGGGACAGATATTCCATGGCCGGCAGGAGATCGGGGACAGCAGCCAGTGCCTGCTCGAACAGAATTTTGGCCTCGTCCTTTTGGCCGGCCTTGAGCAGCTCCCGGCCCTCTTCGAGTTCCTTGTACCCAGGTTGTTCCGCCAGATTCTGTACCAACTGAGCATTAGCTTCGGTCGTGGTCTTCAGCACAAACTCGAAATGGTTGTCCGTGGTCCCGACGGCGACCTTGAACTCTTCGTCATGGCCGATATACCCAGTGGCCGAGACGTGGAAAACGTAGACCCGCGTCGCATCCAGGATCAGTGTCTTGAAGGTGCCGTCGTGTTTGACACTGATTGTCTTCTCGAATTTGGTCAGTTCGTCCGTGGTGTAGGTGATGGTAGCTGTCGGAATTGGGTTGCCGGCAGAATCTATGACGATGCCGGCAATTCGGGCCTGGGGCCCCGCCCAGACCGGTACGGTTATCAAGACCGACAACGCCAAAATGACTGCGTATTTGAGTGTGTTCATCTCTTCCTCCAATTAATCGTGCTCAAAGTGTTTTTTTCCCCAGCATCGCCAACAGGACATTCTTGGCAATTGTCGGGTTTTCTCGAAGGCGTCTCATCGAGTACGGGTACCAGTCCTTGCCGAACGGCACATAGACCCGCAGTCGGTGGCCGCCATCGAGAATGATCCGACGAAGTCCCGGGTCGACACCGTACAATACCTGAAATTCATACCTGTCCGGGGTCAGGCCGAGTCGGTCGATCAAACTCATCGCGGCCCATACCAAGTGGGGGTCGTGTGTTGCGATGCCGACGTACGAGCCCGCCTTGAGGAGTTTTTCGACAGAGTATGAGAAATTCTCCCTGATCGTTTCAAACGCACCCCACGCCACGGCTCTGGGTTCACGGTAGATGCCCTTGCACATCCGAATGTTTGGCCCAAGATCCAAGAGGCTGTTGATGTCGTCGATATTTCGCCTCATGTAGGCTTGGAGCACTACGCCGACATGATGACCGCCGTGTCTTTCCGCCATCGTGCGGTAGATGCGCAGCGTAGGATCGGTCGTCGTGTGGTCCTCCATGTCGATCCGGAGGAAATTGTCCATCGATGCGGCCTTGGCGGCTATCGCGTCAATGTTCTCGGTGCAAAAGGCCTCGTCGATTTTTATGCCCAGCATCGTCGGTTTGATCGAGACGTTGGCGTCAAGGCCTTCAGAGGCGATGACGTCGAAGACCTCGAGATACTCGTTGGTGTAGCTCGTAGCCACAGACCTGTCCGAGACCTCCTCGCCGAGAATGTCGATGGTGGCCATGGCCCCCTCGTCCATGATTGAGCGGATTGCCTTGACCGCCTCTTCGATCGTCGAGCCGGCAACGTACGGTCTCGCAAAGCGTTCGACAATGAATTTTGGGACCAGTGGGAGCCCGTGGATTATCAGTTTGTCAAAAATGCTCATCCAATTCTCCTCGGGTCCGGCGTGAAGCCGGGAGCTCCGACATACACCCTCAAAGCCCCACCTTTCAACAGGGCCTGTACGGCTCGTTTGATGGTGGTTCCCGTGGTGATCACGTCATCGATCAACAGCACTGTCTGTTCCTGAATCGACCCCGTCCTACGGGCCGAAAAACGGCGTAATTGAAGTTGTTTTCGGTCTGCGCGCGATCGTGAGGCTTGCCGACTGAGACCGTGGCGGCGAAGGGTCTCCCGAAAAGGTCGGTCGATAGCGCATGCCACACAACGTGCGAGAACCTCTGCCGCACTGAAGCCCCGCCGAAGTCTATGAAGAGGGTGTGAGGGCACGGCTGTGACGACAGTGATGTCTTCGGCCCACGGTTCCAAAGAGATGCTGCCCGCAAGTCGGGATGCCAACACCGCACCGACCTCGTCATGGCCTCCGTGCTTGAGGGTCAACACGGCATCCCGAAGGGTGCCGTCATACTCACCCCATACAACGGTTCCTTGCTGAAGGGCGGGTTCGGCGACACAGCTGACGCAGGGTTCCACTGGATCATCGACCGGACCGCCGCATGTGCGGCACCTGAGGCCGGCCATCGGTACCAGGGATGATTGACATACGCCGCACAAACCACGGTTGACGCCTGGCAACGGCCCCCGGCAACAGGGACACACGGCCGGCAAGAAGACCTCGAGGGCGGCAACGGCAGAACGCAGAGCGCACAGAGGCCATCGTACCAGACGGGAGAGCCCTCGAGAATAGTTTCACAAGCAATTTCTGCGGTTGGAACAACCGCAGAAATTGCATGACTAGCGCGTCAAGGCGGCACGGGACCAATGAACGGCATGTCCGCGTTTCGGGTAGGAGGGCGCGGGTTTTGATTTCCTCATGGCGGCAACCCCGACACTGGAGTACCTGGCGAAGAAATAGGAGGGATCTCCAGTCACGTTGTTGACGACGGAGGCATACGGGTAGACGAAGGCATCAACCGGACCCTCGATCAGGTAAAAGACAAGGCTCCCGCCCGTTACAGTGTTCCGAAGGCGGCGCTGGAGATGCCCAAAGGGCGGCAGATCGAAGATCTGAGTGTCGACAATGGCGCCGGTAGCGTCTTGAAGGTCAACCGCCACCTGAGTCCACTCAGGGGTCCAGGAGGCAACACCGATGTTGCATCGGAAATCCAAATTGTCATTCAAGATTCCCGCGGCATATCCGAATGTCAACCAGTCGGTTCCTTCCAAAAGGGCGGCGCCGGGCAGCGCCTGTCCGAACTCACCGGCGCCCCCCGAGGGATCTGAGGTGTATGTCCGTGAGGTCACAAGGAACTGACACTCGAGATCGGGACAGGATTCGTTCGGGGGCACGTAGATCAAGATGGCGCCGGTCCCGTGGACGTCGAACAGATCGGGCCCCAGAACGTCCCAGAGGTTGATGGTTTCATAGGGGTAGATCACCAGATCAAGGGTCGGCACGGTGTCGTTGACCTTTCCGGTCTCCAGGAACTGCACCAACAGTGGCAACTCCCAGGACTGGGGGTTGTGGATTGAGAGATCGGTTTTCCAGTAGGTTCCACCGTTTCCGGGTGTGTTGGCTGCCGCCGGAATGATCCAGTTCGCGGCCAGTTGGGCGTCGGCGACGGTCGGAACGACCGTCAGGACGATCGAGAGAAGCACCACGACGAGTATTGAACGATTCATATCAGCCTCCAGTTCTTCGATACCGAGAGCTGCAAGAATCGGGCCAGTAAAGGGAGGAGTTTTGGCGGGGCGAAGTTGAAAAAATCAGAAAACCGCCATCTGAAGTGGACACAAGGGGTGGAGCGAGGGACAGTGAAACCACGATCCCGCCGTACTACAATCGATCCATGAAGATCACAGGTGCAGCCTTTCTGGTGTTGTTGTTTGCTGTTGTCATCGTCATGATACTCAAGGTTAAGGAAGTTGAGCATGTTCGGGATGATGTTGCTCGAATCGTGCCCTACCTCGAGGAGGAGGGGGTCGAGGGTCGAACAATGAGACATCGAGATGCGCTGAATCGCATCAGGGAAATGGAAAATCTCTGTTCGACGCCCTCTCTGATTGCCTCGTCGGTACCTCTGCTTCGCCAGGTGGCTGAAGAAGCAGCCGCGTGGGCCGCTGGATCCCCTGCTCCCAGCGCCGAGTTAACGGCCTCAGTTGCTCTGAGGGCGGCGGTGGTTGCACTTCGGGATTATGCCGCCCGCCCCTCTGACCGACACCTTTCAAAGGCACGATCCGAACTCCTGGACGCAAAATCAGCCCTCGAAGGGTTTGAACCGACGACAACAACGACAGATGCCCTGCGTGATCGGTTGAAGAATATCGACTATTCCCGCCGGGAACAGTTGCAGGAGCTTGAGGAAATGGAATGACAGTCGGGCTAGGAGCGCGTACCGGATTGGCCCCTTGAAGGTGGAATTCTGTTTCAGGGTTGCCAAAATGGGCCAATCCGGCCCCGCTCCTAGCCTTTTGCGCTTCGCGCGGCGTGGTTTTTGAAATTCAAATTCGGAAAAGGCGAGCAGCAGGCTTTTTTGGGAATGGCTCCGAAGTTTGAGTTGATAAAGGGCCTTTTTAGGCCATTCCCAGGGCCAAACGGTTTCCGGTATTCTCTAGCCCCAACAATGCGCGCAGCGCATCATAGGAGCATGTAGGGCAGAGGCCGAGGATCAACTCAACTCTGCAGTCGCTTCGGCGGCCTATGCCCTACATGCTCCTAGAGAGCCACGATAACCTCGAAGAAGCTGCGATATCCGAGGTATTTTCCAATACAAGGCGGTCTGCGGCTTGACAGTGGCCGGAAAACCCGCTCACAATGGTGAAGCAGCAGAGAAGTGCAAAATTTTTTGGAGGTAATTGGAATGAATAAGACTGAAATGGCCCAGAAACTCGCGAAGAAAGCTGAATTGACTCAAGGTCAGGCGGCTGAAATCCTCGAGATCGTCTTTTCGGCGCATCCGCGTAAGGGTTTGATCGCGATTGCCCTGGATGCCGGCGACAAGGTTACCCTGCCTGGTTTCGGCACATTTTCGACCAAGCATCGCGGTGAGCGTCAGGGCCGGAATCCGGCCACCGGGAAGACGATCACTATTAAGGCGAAGAACTACGTACACTTCAAGCCGGGCAAAACCCTGCGCGAGCGCGTCGAGAAGTAAGAATTCATTCGTTTGAAGCAGGCGTTTGGCCGGTTCCTGCCGGCTGAAGCAGAAAAGGCGAAGCCCTTTGGCTTCGCCTTTATTTTTCTCATTTAAAGACCCTTCATTCCCGATGTGCGCAGCGCATTATAGGAGCCTGTGGGGCAGAGGCCGAGGATCAACTCAATTCTACAGACGCCTGCACCTACCGGAAGGAGTAGCGCTTGGTTACGGTTGCGTGGGTCTTGATCTTCACGCCGTCTTTGGTTCCCGGCTTGAAGAGGTATTTCTTTACGGCATCGGTGACTGCCTCCGGAATCCCAAAGCCGGTTTCGTCTGCGCGGAGTACCTTGACCGACACGACATGGCCGGAGGCATCCACCGTGGCCTGCACGATGACCATGCCCTGTCGCCGGGCTCGTTTGGCTGTGCTGGGCCATTTGACCGCCTCTTCCTTGATAATTGCCGCGAGAGTATCGACATCAGAAGGTTCGACGAACTGGTTCTCCGTCACAGTGACGGGCGCAGGCGTCGGCTTGAGAACCTCAGGGGTGATCGTTGGTTGAGCTTCAGCCGCTGCTGTGGTGGGAGTCTTGGGCTCTGCCGCTGCCAATTCCTGCTGCGCCTTGGCTTCAGCTTCTTTCTGGGCGTCGGCTTCAGCCTGCAGTCGCTCGCGTTCCAGGGCGGCCTCCTGCTGGCGCTGTTTCTCTTTCTCGGCCTCGATCTGTCGTTGGAGTTCTTCTTTGGCCTGCTTTTTCTCGGCTTGAGATATCGTGCGCCTTTGGCTGTCCTGAAGTTTCTTCTGAAGGTCTTCAATGCGCTGTTGACTCTGCTCCAACTCGCCTCGAATCTTGGCCTCCTGCTCCTGCATTTTCTCGTCGACAAGTCGGGTAGCCAGTACTCTGATTCTTTCTTCTTGGGCGGCCCGCTGTGCCGTGATCTCTTCCGCGGTCAACACCGGTTCCTTTTGCCCTGACCCGCGGAACGCCCAGAATCCGATCAGGCTCAGGATGACGACCAACGCAGCTGCCAAGCCGAGGTAAAAGCCTTTACTTTGCGCAGGTTTGGCTGTTCCGGTGGCCTCAATAGGCTCCTCCTCCGGTTCCGGTTTCAGGTAGGGTTGCACATCGACCTGGGCTTCGGCCCGGCGGTCCAATTCATCCTGCTCGATGTCGGATCGGAACAAACGGTCCATGAACAAGGCGAGGTTGAAGGTCGTCGGGCTGTAGTTGCCGCCGTAGAGCAGCTTGTCCAGCTGCTTTTTGAAATCAGCGGCCGAACTGAACCGGTTCTCGGGGAGGGCGGCCAGGGATCGTGTCAGAAGGGCCTTGATGTCATCAGGAATCGGCTCCTCGTCATAGGCCATTTCGGCGTTGTCGATTGCTGCCGTCCGAGCCTCTGGGTCAGAAGGAAGGGTTGAATTTGTCAGAAGCTGGAACAAGATGGCGCCCAGAGAGTAGACGTCTCCCTTCTTTCCCGCCGTGCGGTTGACCAGGACCTCCGGTGCCAAATAGGGCTTGACCTTTTCAGCAACCTCAGGCTGATCAAGCAGTCCGAGGAGGCTCTCCCCGACACCGAAGCCGGAGATAATTCCTTCGCCATCGTTGGTGACCACGACCATCCCGGGGTGAAGGAACCCATGGGCCAGAGCCTGGCCACCGCTTTCCAGGACGAGACCGGAGGAAAGGCCGAGGGCCAACTTTTCCATAATCAGAAGGGCATTATCGACCGGTACCGGGAACCCCTCTTCCTTGACCTTTTCAAACAGGAGGCTGAGCGGTTGACTTGCGTTGTAGTCAAAAGCCATCGCGGGGACGCCGTTTTCGGTGTGGTATGTCACTCCTGCCGCGACGTTGGCTGCCTGAAGGAGATCGCTGACCTTTCGAGCCATTTCGAAGGTGTCGTTGACCTCAGCTGAGGACATGCCCTTGGCGTCAAACAAACGCAACCAAACGGTTCGTTTGACCCCATTGGCGTCAAATTCCCCGGCTCGGTAAAGATGACCAAGTTCGTCCGTCAGGATTTCCTTGAAGAGAATGAACTGTCCGAAAGTACGGTAAGCCTCACCCATGATCCCCGCCTCCTTGGCTGCATGTTGACAACCGCTGTCAAGCTACCACCGGCATGGGGGGATGGTCAATGACGGGAGCGCTTCCGTTTGGCTACGGCCCGGTTGTGATCCTTGAGCGTCGAAGAAAAGATGTGCCCCCCGGAATCATCGGCGACAAAGTACAAGAGCTTGTGAACTTCCGGATTGAGGGCTGCCCGCAAGGCTGCACGTCCAGGATTATTGATCGGGCCGGGGGGCAAGCCGGGGTACCGATAGGTGTTGTAGGGGTCATCAACATTCCAGTGAATTCTCAGCAGGCGACCGGTCCACTCGCCCCGCCGCTTGAGTGCAAAGACGACCGTCGGATCGCACTGGAG
>Ga0164313_10004218_pt1 | contig 12859 bp, 12 predicted proteins | sample GuaBasSedimGuay4_FD_113735 | JGI IMG/M metagenome (GOLD analysis project Ga0164313, IMG submission 113735) | Subseafloor sediment microbial communities from Guaymas Basin, Gulf of California, Mexico - Guay4, Core 4569-4, 0-3 cm | ecosystem: Environmental > Aquatic > Marine > Hydrothermal vents... | reverse complement strand
ACCCACCCAGCAAAACCCGGGCGAACAGCGACAACGCTGCCCGGCACCAGTCCATGCTCAGCACACGTAGAGCTATATACTTCATTCTTACGCTAATCTGAATATTGAAGAGAATTAAAGACCTGTGTCTATTTTACCCAGACCATCCAGTTCCAGAGTCACCACGAAGCGGGTATTGAATTCGCCGTCGCTTTCCAGAATATTGGATGCTTTTACGCCCACTGCCCAGCAACAGGAATCGTAAACCAGGCTATAGCTGCTCTCGCGAAATTCGGCATCCTGGATAGAATAACGCTGCCCGGTATAAAACTGCCAGCGCGAGCCGAGAGGCCAGTCAAACTGCAGGCGCACATCTTCTGAATTCTGGTTATCCTTAAAGTAATCTAATGTTACGTTACGTCGATAACCCGCAGCATAATCAACCCCCAGCGTAGTGTTTGATAATTCACCTTCTTCCTGATCCCAGCGTAGAAAGGAGCGAATATCAATCTGGTTGGTCAGCACTGCGTTCAGCTCAGCAAAAATATCAGATTTATCCGCTGTTTCAGGCTCATCATCCGGGTTAAGCGTGACCTCTCTGTCTGCAAAGTAGTACAACTGGCCAATACTCGCACGCAAGCGCTCCTGGCCTGTTTTCTCGCTGATTACCCGGCTGGTTAAACCCAGCGCGATATGGTTATCATCGCCAATTCTGTCACCACCGAATAAACGATTTTCACGAAACAAAACGTTATAGCTGCTTACACTACCCTCACCCGTATCAAACACGGGCGCGTCGTCCTGATCCACCTCAGGAATATAAACGTACATCGCGCGCGGCTCCAGGGTCGTGGTCATCGCCTCACCACGCCATGAAGAATCACGTTCAAAGTACAAACCACTGTCCACACTGAAAATAGGCGCACTCGCGGTAGGCGCATCATCTGCCAGTTCAGCCAGATTATCTAACTGATAATTAATAATCCGATACGAAAGTTTGGGCTTTACAAAGCCGTATATCGGCTCATATGGTAGTTCAATTGAGGGGATTAGGTTGGTACGCGTTCCAGTCACTCGACTATTATCATCGTGGGCGTAGGCGACTACTTCAGATTCAAATGCGAGATCAACCGGGCCGTAACTCTGCGACCTTACGCCAAATTCTAATTGTGGCAAACGATCGTAAGGATTACTCACGACCAGGTCCGGCGCCACTTCGTTATACGTAGACCCTGTTCCCCTGAAATAGACGTAAGAATTGCTGTAGTTTACCTGTGCACGTTGCTGTAGGTGAGTGCTACTAGTGAGGTTAATGTCATTACGAAAGTCGTTCAGATAGGAAGTATCTGAAACGTCGGCCAAATCGACCTGTGCCCCCCAGCCATTGGAGTAATTATGCCGTAAATCAAGCGCATAACCGTAACGATCTTCATCATTAAACGCATCATCCCCCGGCAAATATTCACCGCGTATTGCGCCGTCTCCGGTTTCGGTCAAGTAGCGAAACTCGCCGAATAGCTGCCCGCCACGATTGGAATACCAGGCTGGCCTTATCGTAGCATCCATATTTTCAGTCAAGTTAAGGTAATACGGCGTAGCCAGTATGGCTCCGCCCTTTTCATCATCACCAATGCTCGGCGCCAAAAAACCTGATTTGCGCTGATCATTCAATGGAAAGGAAAAGGCCGGTGCCCATAAAATGGGAACGCCTTTGAACTTCACCGTTACATTTTTTGCGGTGCCGATACCTTCGCCCTGATCCAGTACAATTTCATCACCGTAAATGGCCACGTCTTCGCTATCGGGGCATCGCGTAATCTTGGCATTATATAAGGTCTGAAAATCTTCACCTTCGAGCTCTATTTTGTCTGCCCATATACGATTTTCCGCACGCGGACCGCTTTCCGGTGAATTTAGCTCAACCACATCGGTGGGCCGACGAAAAGGCGCTAACAGGCTGTAATCTTCAATGTAATTTACGCTTTTACGTTTGGGTTGGCCCTCCCTGTCCGCCAGACGCATTTGTGCTTTGCCGGTATCACCAATGAAGGTGTCAACGTCAAGCTGCATCGAATCGGTTTTAATTTCATCACCCTGCTCAGAATAATAGATCACGTTGCCCTTAAGGTCCGCATGATAGTTATCCTGATCGTAAACGATATTGTCGGCAAACACACCGCGTGAGCCCTGTACAATCTGAGCGTTCCCGCTCATGGTAATTGAATTATTAGCCTCCAGTTCCATGTTATCGCCTTCCAGGCCAATCTCCTGATCTTCCGCCGCGCCTTTGGGGGCCGCCTTTAATAATTCCGGAATTTCAATGAGCGGTGCGACACACACGGATTTATCCGCAAAGCCGATATCATCTCCCGCAGCGAATGACGTATTTGGTGCGTACGCCACACATACGGTCAGCAGGAAGGAAATTGAATGGTGGAGGGATTTCACAAGAGAGTTCGGACTGGTTTCTGGCACAGTATTTCTCACATTTTTGATGGTTTCGTTTATTCTTTGATTGCAACCCCTGGCCTGAATACTAGTAACATATTCAGGATAGCAACGTGGCGAGCGATATAATAATAGTTGTTCGCATAAGGCACGGCTAAACTGATAGCAAACCCAAGGCTGCTATAATATAGCGAAACGTTATCTAAAGCTAACCCGGATGTTGTATTTCTTGCAGGCAATTTCACCACAGCCCACTAAAAAATCTTAATGGACGCTATTATTCTAGCCGCCGGCCGAGGCTCCCGGTTGCAACCACTCACCGACAGCCTGCCCAAACCATTGGTCGAAGTAAACGGCCTTTGTCTCATCGAGATACACCTGCATCAACTTGCGATAGCAGGCTTTAAGCGTGTCATTATTAACCTGCATCACCTTGGTGAACTCATCAAAAATCGACTTGGGGATGGTCAGAACTATGGCCTGCAAATCATCTATTCTGAAGAAACTGATGAAGCCCTCGAAACAGCAGGCGGCATCGTCAATGCACTGGGGCTGATTACCAGCAAAAATTTTGTCGCCATTAGCGCCGATGTGTTATGCGATTATCCGCTCAAACAACTACGCAATAGCGAACAGATTTCTGCACCCGGACACCTGGTGATGGTGAGCAACCCATCACACCATGCCCGGGGTGATTTTCTACTTGATGACTCCGCACATATTGTGACGCGCATACCAGGCGACAGCCAAATGGCCTACACTTTTAGCGGGCTGGCGCGTTTTAGCAAAGCCATGTTCAAGCCCCTGCCGTCGGGAAAACGTGCCTTACGCCCGGTACTGGAGGCCGCGATTAGTCAACGGCAATTATCCGGAGAGGTATACAACGGTATCTGGTCGGATATTGGAACGCTGGAGCGCCTCAGTCAGGCGCGCGCTTCAGAGGCGATAGGTGAGTATATTGAATCAATCAGGCAATCAATCAGCTGATCCGTGATTTGTGATGGAGAAATGCCGTCCTTTTGCGCGGCTATCTGGGTGACTTTCAGCCCTGCATAACCGCAGGGGTCGATGCGTTCAAAAGGCGATAAATCCATATCAATATTCAGCGAAAGACCGTGGTAACAAGCGCCCTTGCGAATGCGCAGACCTAGCGCAGCAATTTTCTCACCTGATACATACACTCCCGGGGCACCCCTACGCGTCACCGCAGTAATGCCGAGCTTACCCAGCAGTGCAATAATAGCGGATTCAATGCCACTGACCAGGCGCTTGGGCCCGATGCCGAGGCGCTTGATATCCAGCAGCAAATAAATGATTAACTGGCCAGGGCCGTGGTAGGTAATTTGCCCGCCACGATCGGTCTTCACCACGGGGATGGTGCCTTCATTAGTCATCGGCTGAGCGTCGCAGGAGGTGCCCTGAGTGAAAACAGCAGGATGGTTTAACACCCAAAATTCATCAAGCGTACCCGCACCACGCGTATCGGTAAATTGTTTCATCCAGGCAAAACTATCGAGATAGTCGACCTCACCGAGGAATAGTATTCGGGGTTGCATAGAGTGAATAATGATATCTGCCAGGCCGGGCACGAATAGTAAAAAATTCGTGCTTACAGCAGCATTATGACTTTTTCGTGATCGGTTAGCGCCTGATAAAACGCATCAATATGCTCACGGCTCTGCGCATTAACATGGGCAGAAATGGCCAGGTACTTTCCACCGCTGCTCTCGCGACAGGACCACCCAAGTAGATGGTGAGCCTCGAGCTGCTCAGTTACGAACTCGCGAATGGCACCTTCTTCTTCAGAATGATTACTAACAAAAATCTTCACCTTAATCGAACATGGAAATACCAGGCCCGGCGCTTCTTGCGTTTTTTCAATTTCAGTCATTTGATCTAATGGTGTAAAAGGTATTTCAGTTAATTTAACAGCGCGGAGCGCTTTGCAGGGTGTAGTTTTGCGCGAGAGCAAGGCAAAATTATTTTCTAAAGCGCAGTTTACATTGGTAAATGAGCATTTGGAAAATAATTTTCACGCCGCTATCGCGTAAAAGATGCACTCTGTAAAGCGCTCTCAGAACAGCTTGATTTTAACCGCGTCTATCAACTGCACCCAGATGGAGCCAAGCGTATAATCGTGTAGCGGATACATTTCCACCTGCCCGACCGTCTGTCCATTAAAGCTAATACTCGCCGTGCCCACGACATCATTTACACCAAGCGGAGCCACCAGTTTCTCGGGCAAATCATAGGATATCTGCATGGATGCACTCTGGCCTTTGGGAATCACGATGGACACCGGCTGACTGGAGCCCACATCGGCTGAGGAGAGTTCCCCTTTGAAGAGTGCCAGAGATTGAACCGGTGCAGTCGAGCCAAAGACGGTGGCGGTTTCATACTGAGAAAAACCATATTCGATTAATGCGCTGACACCTTGCACGCGGCTCTTGGTGCTGTTAGCCCCCATTACCGTCGCAATAAATCGCGTATTATCCCTGACCGCCGAACCGGCCAGACAATATCCTGCTGCTTTGGTATGCCCGGTTTTAAGCCCGTCATAGCTATCGTCCCGCCACAACAAACTGTTGCGGTTAGGCTGCGTAATATCGTTGTAGGTGTATTCACGTATCGCAAACAAGGCGTACAAGTCCGGGAATTCCTGGATGAGCGCCCGGGATAACAGCGCCGTATCATAGGCCGTTGTATAGTGCCCTTCGGCGGGCAAACCACTGGAGTTAATATAATGTGTATTGCGCATCCCCAGTCTTGACGAGGCCTCATTCATCAAATTGGCAAAACCACTTTCGCTACCGCCAATTTGCTCTGCAAGCGCCACCGCGGCATCATTTCCCGACTGGATAATCAAGCCCTTAATGAGTTCGCCAATAGACGCAGAGGTATCCACGTTCAAAAACATCCTTGAGCCGGGGGCTTTCCAGGCTTTTTTACTGATATAGACCTTATCCGTCGCACTAATTTTCCCGCTTTCCAGCGCCTCAAAGGTCAGGTAGGCTGTCATCAACTTGGTCAAACTTGCCGGATCAACCTGGTTATGCTCGTTGTGCGCAGCCAGCACCCAACCGGTATTACTTTCCAGCAGAACCCAGGATTTTGCTTCCGGCTCCGGCGGGCTACTATTCGCACTCAGAAATGCGGGAATCGTAGTTTGTGCCTGTGTAGTGGCGACAAAAGAGCTAAAGATAACGGCGCAAAGAATACGCGAAAAATACTTAAAAGGTGATAGTTTCATACTTCGATTATTATAAATTCGTGGCGAATATAAGCTGAACAAACGCATCTTATTCAAAAACAACGCGTGCTTCAATATTCAACATTCGGTCAATATCCAGCTTGTGACGCAAGGCCTGATCCGCATCAACATACGGCCCGGATTTCACCTGATATGAACCCGCTTGCTGGATAATATAGGCGGAAATACCAATATCAGAAGCACGTTGCAGCAGTTGCTCAGCTGCAACCTGATCGGGAAAAGGCCCCATCTGTAAATAGCTTGTGTTTCGCTGGTCTACCGGGGCCGTCAGCACCGGCTCGAGAGCGGGCTGCTTGTTGGAAACACACGCGCTGAGTGCCAGCAAGCCGAGCAAAACAATAACTATTTGCACGCGCATAAAAATCAGTTCTTAATTGCCTGCGATAGCTCCACGATCGCCATCGCGTATTTATTACTGGGGTTATAGCGCGTCAGCGCATAAAAATTTCCGTATCCCACGAAGTAACGCATTCCGCTGCTTTCTTTCAGGCGATTCAGGCTTACCCCGGTATCATCGGCTTCATTCAATGAAATACCATTTTGACGTAAAGTCCGCACCGTCAACTTTGGTTTAGCGCGCTTGGCGACCAATTTTTTAGCATCCTGATTGATTGGCTCGTCCACCCATTTTGCAATCGGTGCACCTCGCTTCCAGCCATGCACTACCAGATAATTCGCCACGCTCCCCGCCGCATCTTCTACTTCATGTACCAGATCACGCTTGCCATTGTCGTTAAAATCCACCGCATAGGCTACGTAAGAACTGGGCATAAACTGCGGGATACCAATGGCGCCCGCGTAGGAACCTTCTACATCCGACGCAACCAGATTCTCAGTTTTAAGCAGCCCTAAAAAGGTTTCAAGCTCTTTGCCAAAAAACTTTTCGCGCCGCGGATACGCCGCTGTCAGGGTGGCCAGAGAGCGTAGCACACTGCGTGAACCCATACGCGTGCCATAAAAGGTTTCAACACCAATCAGCGCGCTGACGATCTCCGGCGGCACTCCATACTTCTCATCAACGGCTTGCAGCAACGTCAGATTACGTTGCATAAACGTCTTACCGGCCGAAATCCGATTTTGCTGGAGGAAAATCTTTCTATATTCAAACCAGGGCTTGGCTTCCGCCTGACGCCCAAATAACTTCAGCACTCCTTCATCGATCTCAATCGGGCCGAGCAAGGCCTCCAGCTCTGCACGGGTATAAACCCCGTCATTAATAAGCCGGTTACTCAGTGAAACCATGGTCGGTGAAGCATCCAGCTCAATTGCGTTGCCGGGGGCCGCATAACATCCCAGGCTCAACAGCGCGGTAATAAATAATTTTTTCATTAAGTTCATTTAAAAATATCAGGTTCTTGAGAGTTTACGCCCTTCACATTGCACGCTCATTAATATGCCAAACCCGACCATCAGGGTGACCATCGATGTCCCGCCATAACTAACCAGCGGTAAGGGCACGCCCACCACGGGTAATATACCAGAGACCATACCAATATTAACGAATACGTAAAACATGAAGGTCATGATCACGCTGCCCGCCAGCAGGCGGTCATAGGTTTCCTGTGCATAAAACGCAATCATAATGCCTCTGAATACCAGAAACAGATAGATGCTTAACAGAACCAAAAAACCAAGCAAGCCAAACTCCTCACCAAAAACGGAGAAAATAAAATCGGTACTGCGCTCAGGAATAAAATCCAACTGTGCCTGGGTACCCGCCAGCCAGCCTTTACCGGTCTGCCCTCCCGAGCCAATCGCGATCATCGACTGAATGGTATGATAGCCTGCGCCAAGCGGGTCCTGCCAGGGGTCGAATAAAGTCAGCACGCGCCTTCTTTGGTAGTCCTGAAAAACAAATTGCCAGGCGAGCGGTGCTGAAACCGACAGCAACACCATAATGACAACAATAAACTTCCATGAAATCCCTGCCAGGAAAATAACCACCAGCCCTGCAAATGCGACCAGCAGCGCAGTCCCCAGATCGGGTTGCAGGCCAATCAGGCCGGCCGGCAAAGCGATAACGATAAAGCACACGCCGATATACCATAACGGCAAGGGAAGAAATCGACGCGTAGCCGTCCAGGCAACCATCATCGGCACCGCCAGTTTCATAATCTCAGACGGTTGAAAACGCACCACACCTAAGTCAATCCAGCGTTGCGCTCCTTTACCAATGAACCCGACAGCCAGCACGATCACCAACATGGCCAGACCCACGCTGTAAATAATCGGTGAATAACGCGCCAGCGTTGCAGGCGGCACCTGAGCAACCAGTAGCATCAGGATTAGCGCACCGCCAATCCGCACCAACTGGCGCTCGATCTGATCAGCGTTAGCGCCCCCTGCACTATATAAAATTAACAAACTTGCAGCACACAATACCAACAAACCCAGGAACAAAGGCATGTCAAAACGAAACTGGAAGCGTCTAAACGGCAGCATCAACCATTTTCCTCAGATTCTTCCGGTTCGCGCACATACATCCCCAGGCGATCTACCAGATAAAAATCAATCACTTCTTTGGCGAGCGGTGCAGCCACCTTGCTACCACCGCCTCCATGCTCAACAATAACCACCAGGGCAATTTTTGGATCATCAACCGGCGCAAACGCAACAAACAATGCGTGATCACGATATTTTTTAGGCGTATTCTTCTTGTCATATGTCTGCCCCTGGGGAATCGACTTAACCTGTGCTGTGCCGGTTTTTCCGGCAATCTGGTATTCAAGGCCGACCCCAATGCGTCGCGCCGTTCCTCGTGGACCATGCACCACGTCGCGCATCGCATTGATCACCTCACCGTAGGCCGCATCAGAAATATCGTCCAGTTTTTCAGGAACTTCGTACTCCACCTGCATAAGATCACCGTTTACCGAATCCTGGATCGCTGTTAGAAAATGCGGAACAATCGGTTGTCCCCGGTTCGCTAGTAAGGCCGTTGCCGCCGCTAGCTGTATTGGGGTTGCCAGCATAAAACCCTGACCGATTCCGGTAATGACCGTCTCGCCCGGATACCAGGGTTTACCACGGGTACGTTTTTTCCATTCCCGCGATGGCATTAAACCCGAAGGTTCGTTAGGGATATCAATATTAGTTTTTTTCCCAAAACCAAAGTCCGTCATCCCCTCATGCAAGCGGTCAATTCCAAGACGTTTCGCATTACGGTAAAAGTAAACATCACACGATTGTACAATCGCGTCGTGTAAATCGACGGTGCCGTGCCCGGCTTTCTTCCAACATCGATATCGATGCCTGGAATTTGGCAATTTATAGTATCCCGGTGCAAACACCGTATCGGAGGCTGGAATACCATTTTTCATCGCGATCAAGCCCATAAAACCTTTGACGGTGGAGCCCGGCGCATAACGCCCGTTGAGCGCTCGATTCAGCAACGGGCTACGCTTTGATTCTCTCAGCGTCGCATAATTTGCCCGACTAATACCGTTTACAAACGGGTTTGTGTCGTAGCCGGGCGCACTGACAAAAGCCAGAATCTCGCCTGTTTTCGGGTCCAGCGCAACGATCGCACCTTCAACCCCCTCAAGCAAAGAAGCCGCTTTACGCTGTAATTCAGTATCCAGGCTCAGATAAAGCGTTTTACCAGTTTGAGGTAGTTGTCGGGAAAGCGTCTTAACCGTTCGACCATGCGCATTGGTTTCGACATCCTTTGAGCCGACTTCACCCAGCAGAATATCTTCGTAATTTGCCTCGATACCCAGCTTTCCGATATAGTGCGTACCGCCATAAGCCTGTTTATCAATACGCTTCACATCCCGGTCATTTATACGCCCGACATAACCCAGCACGTGCCCCATTAGCTCGCCTTCCGGATAGCGTCGCTGCAGTGCCGCGACCAGGTAACTACCCGTCAGTTCATACTGATGCGCCGAATATCGGGCTGCCTCGGATTCGCTCAGGTTTGCCCTCAATACCTGGCGCTCAAAACTTGGGCGATGCTTTACCAGCTTCATAAAGCGTTCAACGTCCTCATCGCTGAGATCAATCAGCTCCCTGATAGACGCAACCAGAGCCTTCATATCCTTGACCTTGCGCGGCAGGATCTCCAGGTTGTAGGCACGTTCATTTATGGCCAGGGGCTGCCCGTTTCGATCAAAAATCAGGCCTCGAACAGGTGCAATCGGCCGGGTATCCACGCGATTGTCATTGGCCAGTGTTGAAAATTTCTCAAACTGATTTATTTGCAGATATGCCAGGCGGGCAATCAGAATCAACGCCAGGAAAATAACCAGAAAGGAAATCATCACCAGGCGCGATTGCACAATGGCCGCTTCGCGCAGGTGATCGCGTATCGCAGGCTTGCCTTCGGGCACTAGCCATACCTCGGGTCTAACTGATCAATCAGAAACGATACAACAGGCCACATTAGTGCCGTTGTCAACGCGGGTTGCCACATCTGCATGAATACTGGCGCGCCATAAGCCAAATGATTGGTCCAGGCGGAAATGGCAATATTGATCGACTGCAGGATAAAGATCAGGAATATCTTTTGCAGAAAGTTGAACAAGCGAAATTTCTTGTGCCCAATCGCCGCCAGCGTACCGATCAGGGCTTTACCCAGCGCATGCTGGCCGAGTAACGAAAAAGTAATCACATCTTCGATCAAGCCATTGATCCAGCCGAACATAACCCCCAGATGCGCGGGCAATACCAACACCCAGTAAAAAACCACCAGGGTAATCCAGTCAGGCCAGTAATATTGAATGGCTTCAGGTACAGGCACCACCGTTAACAATACGGCAATTAACATCGTCATGCCGATATACCCCCAGCTGGGCACCCTTTCATAGTGTATTTTTGCGGTATTCATTGTGCTTGCACCGCCTGGGGACCGGATTCAGTGGGTTCGGTGGATTCAACGGGCTCTGGTGATTCATCAGCCGCAGCTGAATCCGGCCGGGCATTTTCAAACATTTCGACGTCAACAGGTGGCGCCGTTTCCCGCACGAGTAATGGCTGGTCTAACAACAGAATATTTTTAACTTTATTCATTTCCGCAAAGGGTCGCGCCTCAATAGACAGGAACGGTTCCCCCGCCAGGCCCTGAATACTCACCACTTCAGCAACCGGATAACCGGCCGGAAATACCTCTCCGAGACCAGAAGTCACCAGCACATCACCGACTTCGATGTCGGCCTGAAAGGACAAAAAGGGTATGCTCAATACCTGGCTACTTCCGGTGCCGCGCGCGACGGCGCGTAGGCCATTGCGCAAGACCTCAACCGGTGTGGCATGGCTGGCATCCGTTATGACCGTAACCACGCTATGGTTATACGAAATTTTACTGAGCTGACCAATAACGCCGTTGGAATCAATCACCGGCTGATAAAGTTTCACCTGGTCGCGAGAACCATGATCAATCACAATTCTCTGATCGTATGGCCCCTGCAATTCAGTGCGAATAATGCGCGCCATTTTGATGCTGACATCGCCTCGTGCCTGACTGGCCGAAAATAACACCAGTAGTCGATTTTTCTCGACCTCGAGCGCATCATATTTTTGCACCTTGGCGAGCAATTGCTGGTTTTCTATTTCCAGAAATTCGACGCGTTGGCGCAAAGTTTCGTTGGGCCAGTAGTCTGCAAAAAATGTTCCCATGCGCACCGGAACCGTTAGCACGGTATTAAACGGCGTATTGATATTGGATAGCAGGCTACGCGTCCAGTCGAAATATGTCGTCCGATGATCTAGGATAATGAGAGCAATCGTTAAAATTGCGACAAAAACGAACCGGTAGAGTAGCGTGAATACGTGATTAGGCACGCGAATTCACTATAAATAATGGTTTAAGTACCAACAAAATATACTCATTTATTGATGTTATCCGGCCTGGTTAAACTGGCCGGAATAAAGTGCAATCCAAAACAGTGGCGCGCACGAAAATGTACGCACCAACGGTAATAAATACCTAGGAATCGTATGCAAATACGTTACCAATAGTATCCATTTCCTCCAGAGCACGCCCACAACCGCGCGCCACACAAGACAGAGGATCATCGGCAATAACCACCGGCAGGCCGGTATCCTGCATCAGACGCTGGTCCATATCGCGCAGCAACGCACCACCACCGGCAATGACCATACCTTTTTCACCGATATCCGCGCTGAGTTCGGGTGGTGTTTTTTCCAAAGCCTGGCGAATCGCCTGCACTATTTGCTCCAACGAATCGGAGATTGCTTCGTGAATTTCCGTACTGGTAATCACAATGCTTCGTGACATGCCTTCCGTCACATCACGGCCCTTGACTTCCATTTCCATGAATTCTGATTCTGACCATGCCGTACCAATCGTCTTTTTGATCCGTTCAGCGGTCGCTTCCCCAATCAGCACTCCGTGCCGACGACGTACATAGTTAATAATGGATTCGTCAAAACTATCTCCGGCTACGCGCAAGGAGTTTGCATAGACCATGCCGCCTAAAGACAGTACGCCCACCTCAGTGGTTCCGCCACCAATATCTACAACCATCGAACCCGTAGGCTCTCCCACCGGCAGATTCGCACCAATCGCGACCGCCATGGGCTCTTCAATCAAGTAGGCTTCACGCGCACCCGCACTCACCGCAGATTCACGAATCGCGCGTCGTTCTACCTGAGTTGAGGTACAGGGAACGCAAATAATAATTCGGGGGCTGGAGAAAAAGCGATTCTCCTGAGCTTTTTTAATGAAATCCTTGAGCATCACTTCAGTGATATTAAAATCCGCGATGACGCCATCTTTCAAAGGCCGAATAGCCTGAATTGATCCTGGCGTTCTACCCAGCATCATTTTCGCTTCAGTGCCGACCGCCAGAACTTTTTTCTGGCCGCGACCATCGTGCTGGATCGCTACTACTGAAGGTTCGTTTAATATAATCCCCTTCCCTCGTACATAAATAAGTGTATTGGCCGTACCAAGGTCAATCGCAAGGTCATTTGAAAAATAACCAGCTAGCTTTTTAAACATGAAGCAGTATCCAGCAAAATAATAATAAAAACGCTACAGCAGGCAGAACCCCTGACTATAAAGCGACAAATATGACGTATCGGTGTGAACAATTAGGTTCCGAGTGTAGCCGTATCATCCTGAACCCGGACTTAGGAGCTTAGACACCTCTCGCGGGGTCTATCTTAATATTAAACCAAATATCAAATAGTTCCGTT
>Ga0164313_10004217_pt1 | contig 12860 bp, 13 predicted proteins | sample GuaBasSedimGuay4_FD_113735 | JGI IMG/M metagenome (GOLD analysis project Ga0164313, IMG submission 113735) | Subseafloor sediment microbial communities from Guaymas Basin, Gulf of California, Mexico - Guay4, Core 4569-4, 0-3 cm | ecosystem: Environmental > Aquatic > Marine > Hydrothermal vents... | reverse complement strand
GCTGTGACAGACATTGACGGCGTATGCGTGTATGTGTTCGATACGGGTGTTCAACGTCTCCGTCCCCCTTTTCAAGGGGGACTGCTGAGGAGCGTTAGCGACGAAGCAGGGGGATACTGCGGAGCCAACGAATCTTCTTGAAAGCTTTGGGGCGACTGGGGGAAGTGGGCGTTGGCTTTGCGTTATCCCCCTGGCTCGAGGACTCGCCAGTCCCCCTTGAAAGGGGGACGGCGCTTGTGGATTGAGGTTGAAACGCGGGAACGTTGCTACCCACCGACCCCGCTCATTTCCGAAGAGCCAGAAACAGTCTCTCCCTATCCGCTCTCCGCTGGCGGAAAGCGGACGGCGGATATCGGATGGCGCTTCTAGATCGGCCTCATCGTTGGGAACAGGATGACCTCGCGGATGTGGGGGTTGTCGGTGAGGAGCATCACAAGGCGGTCGACTCCGATACCGAGGCCACCGGTTGGCGGCAGACCGTATTCAAGGGCACGGATGTAGTCCTCATCAACAGGGTGTGCCTCGTCATCGCCAGCGGCCTTTGCCCTGGCCTGGGCTTCGAACCGTGCACGCTGGTCAAAAGGATCGTTGAGTTCAGAGAACGCGTTCGCGTATTCCGAGCCTGCAATGAACAATTCGAAACGTTCTGTCACATTCGGCTTGGACCGATGAGCACGCGACAGCGGTGACGTCTCGATCGGGTGCTCGGTTACGAACGTTGGCTCCCAAAGCGTCGGCTCAACGATCTCATCAAAGAGTGCCTCAATGATCTTGCCAGCACCCCAATGGTCCTCGGGATTGATGCCGTGACGGAGCGCAAGATCGACGAGTTCAGCTCGTGCGGTGTCGTAGCCGATATCTGCGTCGGTCGCATCGCGGACGAGGTCGAGCATCGTGAGCCTTGGATATGGGCCTGAGAGGTCGAGGTCCCTTTCCTGGTACACGACGTTGCTCGATCCTGTCGCTGCCACGGCACACGATGCGACAACTTCCTCGACCAACTCCATGATGTCGTGGTAGTCAGCGAACGCCTCGTAGGACTCGAGCATCGTGAACTCAGGGTTGTGGGTTCCGTCGATTCCTTCATTGCGGAAGATGCGACCGATCTCGTAGACCTTCTCAAGCCCACCGACGACGAGCCGCTTGAGATATAGCTCGGTGGCGATCCGTAGCTGCATGTCCAGGTCGAGCGCGTTGTGATGTGTCGCAAACGGCCGCGCCGTGGCCCCCGTGGCCTCTGGCAACAGCACAGGTGTTTCGACCTCCATGTACCCGCGTGCCTCGAACTGTCTGCGGAGCTCGGAGATGATCCTCGACCTGGTAACCGCAGTCTCTCTGGCCGCATCATTCGCTATCAGGTCGATGTAGCGCTGTCGCGACCGTGCCTCGACGTCCTTGAGCCCATGCCACTTGTCTGGCATTGGACGCAGGCTCTTTTGGAGGAGCACGAACTCCGTGATCCGCACGGAGAGCTCCCCTCTCCTGGTCGTGATGACCTCTCCGGTCGCACCGATCCAATCCCCCGCATCAAGGTCGAGGAACGCGGCGAACCCATCGTCACCGAGACCTCGCTTGTCGACGAACAGTTGGATCCTGCCGGTAACGTCCGATACGACTGCGAACGCTAGCTTGCCCATCAGTCGCACGTTCATAAGCCTGCCGGCAACGGTCACGGTGTCGCCCGAGCTCTCCCCCGGTTCAAGGTCGGGGTATCGCTCCTTGAGGCCCCCGGCGGTATCCGTGCGTGAGAACGAGTACGGGAAGCCACCGTCGTCGATCGCCGCTCGGTACTTGTGAAGCCGTTCTCTCGTGAGCGGGTGCGACTCGAGGTCGACGGAGTCGTCCAGGAGTTCGTCGTGTGGAACGTCGTTGGTCATGTTGTTTCTCTGTTGAGGTCGTAGATAATCTTGAGCCCTTCAAGCGTCAGGTACGGATCGATTGTCTCGACGCTACGGCAGTGAGGAACGATGGTAGACGCAAGGCCACCGGTTGCCACCCTCTGTATGTCACCGCCGAGCGTGGCTGCGATACGCTCGATGATCCCGTCAACGAGTCCGGCATGCCCGTACAGGGCTCCGGACTGGATGGCTTCCACCGTCCCCTTCCCGATCACGGAGCGCGGCTCAGCAAACTCCACGTCGCGCAACGCTGCGGTCCCTGAAACCAGAGCATCCGTGGAGATCGCCAGACCAGGAGCGATGGAACCACCGAGATAGGCGCCGTCGGGGCCGATGACATCGAAGTTCGTCGACGTACCGAAATCAACGACGATCGCAGGTTCGCCGTGTCTCTCACGGGCAGCAACCGAGTTGACGACTCTATCTGCACCAACCTCACGAGGGTTGTCGATCTCGATGGATAGCCCTGTCTTCGTGCCCGGTTCGACGACGACGACGGCTCCCGTCGTGATGTGGGGTGCCACGCGACGCAACGATGTCGTGATCGCGGGAACCACGCTCGATATCGCAACACCGAGTATGTCGCTCTGGGAGAATCCGTCGGCGCCAAGGATCCCCGATATCTGCCATCGAACCTCATCGAACGTCGCATCGGCGTTCGTGGACACCCGCCAGTGCCCGATGAGATCGTCACCATCGAACATCCCCAGCGCTACCTGGGTATTGCCAACATCAATAGTCAACAGCATGCGTCACCTCCATACAGAATGCTCTGTGAAACGATTCGTTCTCCGAGGTCGATAGAGGCGTCTCGGCCGTCAAAAGTCACATTGTCGATGAGCCTCACGCCCCCGACGGTCGCCGCGAGTGCCATGAAGGACAGGTCGGTCACCTCTTCGATGATCCCAGCCGACGCAGCGTCGGCAACCTCCACGTATTCGAGTTCTATGGAGGGCTGATCCTCCAGGGACTCCCGCACTGCAGTTTTCAGTGTTGATGCACGTCGCTCACCGGCGGCGAAGAGTTCGGCAGCAGTGGCCAGCGCCGCAAACAGTTGGCCAGCATCGGCGCGGGCCTCGTGCGATAGACGCGTGTTTCGTGACGACAAAGCAAGCCCATCTGACTCTCTCACGATAGAACAGCCGACAACGTCCACCGGCATTCTCAGGCTATCGGCCATCGTCGTGACCAGAGCAAGCTGCTGGGCATCCTTGCGTCCGAAATAGGCAACATCAGGCTGGATGCCAGAGAACAGCTTGGCGACGACGGTCGCTACTCCTTCGAAGTGGCCTGGCCGCGATGACCCCTCCATGCCGTCGCTGATGCCTGGCACAACCACGCCAACGGCACTACCAGGCGGGTACATCTCATGAACAGCTGGGGCAAAGACGATATCGGCACCTGCGCCACCAGCGAGTGTGATGTCTCTCGGGAGATCCGCGGGGTATGCGTCGAGATCTCCTGCATCACTGAATTGGAGGGGGTTGACGAACACCGATACAACAACCGTATCGCAACGCGCCGCTGCTGCGTCGATGAGGCTGAGATGCCCCTCATGCAGATAGCCCATGGTCGGCACGAGGCCAACAGAGCCCTCACACTCTGCTCTGACGGCTTCGAAAGTTGTGAGCACCTTCATCCCAGCACATCTTTGAATCGATTGCTGGTACCGGCGATGAACGCTGTGACCCTGGCGAGGGACACGAACTGCTCGTAGAGTTCCGGGTCCTTCTCGCGCACCGCATCGAGTTGCTTGGCCACGGTTGCGACGTCTCCCCTGGCTATCGGCCCCGTGAGTGCCGCTCGTGGTCCGAGAGCGAATGCATTCTCGACGATCGCATCAACAAGGGGGATCGCAGCTTCGAGCGGAACCCCCGCAGCATCGAACAGGTCCTCGGCGACGGCAAGCGATGCGAGCACGAAATTCGCCGATGCCGCGGCCGCAGCGTGATACAGCGGTTTACTCTCATCCGCAAGGGAGAACGGGCGGCCACCGATCGACTCAGCGAGGTTCGCCAGGTCCTCGTAGAAAGGTTGGGCGGCGGTGATCCCGATCCATGCACCGCGAAGTTGACGTGCTCCGCTGACGGGGTCAGGCATCGTCTGGAGCGGGTGAAACGAGCCGACCTGGCTTCCGGATGTAGCGATGGGGTCGAGGGCTGCCACCGATACTGCGCCCGAGATGTGGACCGTCGGCACCGCGTCGGCGTGATCAACCAGGTCACGGGCAACCTCTTCGATGGCATCGTCAGATACGGCGATGACCCGAAGGTCTGCGGGCCCGGGCGTGACGTCGAAAAGGGCGCTCGTCCCGGCGATGTGCTCTGGTGTGCGGCCATCGACACCAACGATCGTGTGCCCGGCATTGGCGAATACGATCCCGAGCGCGCCCGCAGCGCGGCCTGTTCCGTACAGAGAGATGTTCATGAATGGCTCCGATCCTACGTCGGGTATCGGTCCGTGAATCAGATGCTAGAACACGTTCTGGTGTAGATACAAACGGAGGTGGGGAGGATTCGACTGAATCCTCCCCACACCTGTTCCCCCCCCGGATCAAGGCCCGCTAGAAACCGCAGTCCTCAAGTGTCAGAGGATCGGATGGGTAGGTCGAAGTCACGTGGACACTGCCCGAGGGTGTAACCGTGACGTGATAGCTGCTCGCTATGACCCCGCTGCCATCAGTCAATCTCCAGTAGTCCGACCCCCAGACGCACTCCTGTGCAGAGTCGTTGAACGCCTGATCTGGCAGCGTGCCGGGGAATTCGATGAACGGCCCAACGATCTGGCACCGCTGCGTTTCCTTGGCAGAACCATCAGGGAGTTCCACCCTCTGCAAGACATCGCACTCAGCGAATATCAACTCAACACCGATCGCGGTGTCTGCATGCGCAGTCGCCACGACGGTCACGAACGGTTCGTCGTTCGAGCAGGCGCCACCGATGGGCGATGATGCCGGGTGGGAGTTGCTCCTTGTTGGAGAGACGGAGCGCTTCAAGGATCTGGCGATCGAGCTCGAGGGGACGCTCAGTGAGGGATCATTGCCGACGCTGAAAGAGCTGTACCTCTTCATCGTCGACTGCACCCGTTAGGGCTTTGGCGTCCAGAACCTCGATGTCTGGCGCCGATGGACGCCAAAGCCCTAACGGACCAGGTTGTAGGAACGTCCCGTCGCGCGGTAGCCACCGTCGTCGCCCCAGATACGGATCGTCCCCGATACCGACGAGGCTGTGCGGTGCTCAAGGCGGGCTTCGGCAAGGTGGAACAGGTCGTCGGATCCCAGATCCGCAAACACTGCAGAAAAGTCGACGGTCGGTGTGAACACAGCTGGTCCGTTGGGAAGCAGGTCGAGATCCTGCATCACTGCTGGCCAGATCGAAGCGTCGATCGGCATCAGCATCGATGCTGCCGTCAGATACGGGTCGTGCGATCCAAGACCCACGTTGGGGCTCCACAGCCGAAACGCTGTGTCTGTGCCGTCTGCGAGGTCGGGAACATCCCAGCTCTCAAGAGGGCCCCAGTTCGTTGCCGCGATGCCCACGGGTCGGCCAAGCCCCGCTATCAGGTCACTGATCGGGACGGTCGATTCGATCCCTTCGACCACGGGAGCGCGAGGACCCGCCTCGAGAACCGGGACACTGGCGACGGCGCTGATCGTCGATCGGCCGACAACCTGACCCTCAAGCGCGAGCGTCACAACGACATCGATCGATCGGTCACTCTGACGATCGATAGCCAGATGCGCAACACCGCTCGATTCAACAGGAACACCATGGAGGAATCGATGCGTGATCGCGGTCGGCGACATCTGTGGAGCCACATCTCTCAACGCGAACAACGACACGGCGCTCAGGTACGCACCGAACATATCACCGGAACTGTTCGCCCAGTCACTGTGACACGCAAATGTCCAGCCGTCGTGCACCCTCGCCAGGCCGGTAGCGTCCTCGAGACCCAGCAGCCACCTGCTCCCGTCGGGGTGCACCGGGCCGCTGACTCTGCGGATCTCCTGATCGTTGACGCTTCCAAGTGCCTCGACGTACAAACCGCTGGCATCGGCCAGGTGTGGATCAGCGTGGACGAGCGGCACCAGCACGAACCGACGATTGCGGATCTCAGGATGCGGAACCGTCAACCCCGGCTCGTCGACGATCTCGCCACTGTAGGTGAGGAGATCGAGGTCAAGCGTTCTGGGTCCCCACCGCACATCGCGCTCACGTCCCTGCGTCGCTTCGATTCCAAGCAGTGCATCGAGAAGATCCCTGGGTCCAAGATCCGTGTCCAGAGCGATCACCGCGTTCAAGAACGGATCCTGTTCGACGTCACCAACCGGTGCGGTCTCGTAGATCGGTGACCCGTGCGAAACCGTTCCGACCTGTGCGATGCCGGCGAGGCCAGCATCGAGGTGGGCAATCCTGTCGCCGAGGTTCGACCCGATCCCAATGTTGGCTCGTGTCACAGTTCACCCATCACAGACGGATACCAGAGGACGGAGGACGGATGACGGATGACAGATGACGGATGACAGATGACGGATGACGGATGACAGATGACGGATGACAGATGACAGATGACAGATGACAGATGACGGATGACAGATGACGGATAACAGATACCGGATGACGGATGACGGAGAACGGAAAACAGTCTGTGTTCTGTGCTCTGTGTTCTGAGCTCTCTCTGCTCTCTCTGCTCTCACGAGGCTGGGATGAGTCGACGCCCCTCGGGTCCTATCGCTCGCCCAAGGATCTGCTGGATCACATCTGTTGCGACGATGGGTTCATCGATCATGCCCGCGTCGATGAGGTACCCCGCGAGAATCCCCGCAAGGGTGTCATCTATCGTGTCCCTGTGGACGAGAACAACAGCACCGGGTGGCGCGAGAACCGTTGACAACGCGCCGAACACAGGGGGCATGTCCTCGGGTTCGATGTTGTCGTCAACCCGAAACCACGAGAACCTCAGGCCAGCAACATCGAATGCGGTCGTGCTCTGTTTCGCGGGTAGGAAGCTGAGGACCGAGTTGACTCCATGGTCCTGGAGCCAGATGATCTCCTCCTCACGGCGGACGCGGCGATGCTGAAACCCATACCCACCGATTCGTTCTGATGTGGCGAGTCTGCCCTTGATCACCCAGCGGAAATTGCGAGGTTCAAGTCCGGTTAGTTTCTTGCTCATGTGCCTCCAATGGCACCATAGCGTTGGCTGTCGCGGCTACATCAGCCCCAAGGCGAACATTGTGTACACGAAGTACCGAAACGCCATATGCGACCCCAAGGGCGACGGTCGCTGCGGTGGCACCGTCTCGCTCTTTGGCCGCCGTCGCCCCACGAGTCCGCTCGAGAATCGTTCCGAGAAATCCTTTGCGACTCGTCCCCAACACGACCGGATACGGCCCGTTCGTGAACGCCTCGAGGTGGCTCATCAATTCGAGGTTGTGTTCGAACGTCTTGCCAAATCCGATACCAGGATCGATCGCTACAGCGCCGGGAGCAACCCCAGCAGCGATCGCTCGCTCCGCACGACTATCAAGGAATTCAGTGACTTCACCGACAACGTCGCGATACGTAGGATCCTGTTGCATCGTTGCCGGCCTTCCGAGCATGTGCATCACGATCACGCCCACTCCTGCCTCTGCACAAACAGCCGCCATTTCGGGGTCTGACAGGGCACTGACATCGTTGACGACATGGGCTCCCGCCGCGATACAACGGCTTGCCACAGCGGCCTTTTTCGTATCGATCGACACGACCACTCCCCTGTCGAGCAACCCGCTGACAACGGGAAGCACCCTCGCGAGTTCTTCGTCAACGGATACAGGCTCCGACCCTGGTCTGGTCGATTCCCCGCCAACGTCAACGACGGCTGCCCCATCTCGGACCATCGCCACGCCAGCAGCTACGGCGACGGCAGGATCCATGAGGTCGCCCCCGTCGGAGAATGAGTCGGGGGTCACGTTCACTATCCCCATCACGACAGGCGATGCAAGGGACAATTCGCCATCCCTGATCATCCATGAGGCTGGCCTCACGTTGTTAGCTCAGCCGGTCGGTTCGGGCCGCGTATCCGGGTGTGATCGATGAGATCCCGGCTGGCGCCTTCAGGCGGATGGTGCCGTCAGCAGCATGTTCCCACTTCGGGACGTCGTAGAAGAGTTCCGCGACGGCCTTTGCGTCGACGGTCTCTGTCTCCAGGAGGGCATCTGCAATACGGTGAAGAGCATCCTCGTGCGTTGCCAGAATGGCTCGCGCCTCGTCATGCGCCTGCGTGATGAGGAACCTGACCTCTTCATCGACCGCAGCTGCGACTTCATCGGACATGTCCTGGTTCTTCGAGTAGTCCCTACCGAGGAACACCTCAGCATCAGGCTTCCCGTACTGGAGTGGGCCGAGTTTGTCGCTCATTCCGTACTCCATCACCATCTTGCGGGCGATCGACGTCGCCTTCTCAATGTCGTTGGAAGCCCCGGTTGTGGGATCGATGAAGATCAACTCTTCGGCAGTACGGCCACCAAGAAGCATCGCAAGTTGGTCGATCAGCTCTGAGCGCCGCACGTAGTACTTGTCCTCAACCGGAAGGGCCATGGTGTACCCGCCTGCACGGCCTCTCGGAATGATCGTGACCTTGTGAATCGGGTCTGCGTTCGGAAGAGCGAATCCGACAAGTGCGTGACCACCCTCGTGGTAAGCCGTGATTCTCCTCTCGGCCTCTGACATGATCCTCGATTTGCGTTCGGGACCCGCGATGACGCGTTCGATCGCTTCCTCGAGTTCGATCATCGTGATGGTGTCCTGGTCCGTACGAGCTGCAAGAATTGCCGCCTCGTTGATGAGGTTCGCAAGATCAGCACCAGTGAACCCCGGTGTCTGGCGGGCGAGGACGCTCAGATCGATATCGTCGCCGAGCGGCTTTCCCTTTGCGTGGACACGCAGGATCTCCTCGCGACCCTTGAGATCGGGTCTGTCGACAACGATCTGACGGTCGAATCTACCTGGTCTCAGGAGCGCGGGGTCGAGAATGTCTGGCCGGTTGGTCGATGCGATCACGATGACGCCGGATTTGACCTCGAAGCCGTCAAGCTCAACGAGCAGTTGGTTCAGCGTCTGCTCCCGCTCGTCATGGCCGCCGCCGAGACCTGCGCCTCTGTGGCGACCAACAGCGTCGATCTCGTCGATGAACACGATCGAGGGAGAGTTCTGCTTCGCCTGGTCGAACAGGTCTCTGACACGCGATGCACCAACACCGACGAACATCTCGACGAAATCGGAACCCGAAATCGAGTAGAAGGGCACATCTGCCTCACCAGCTACGGCGCGTGCGAGCAGTGTCTTGCCTGTTCCCGGCGGGCCGTACAGCAGCACACCCTTGGGGATCTTGGCCCCCATGGCCCGGAACTTCTGGGGGTGAGCGAGGAACTCCTTGATCTCTTCGAGCTCCTCGACAGCTTCGCCTGCTCCTGCAACGTCAGCGAACGTCACCGTGGGCGTGTCCTTCGTTACGAGTTTCGCCTTCGACTTGCCGAACTGCATCACTCGGTTACCACCGCCCTGCATCTGCATGATGATGAAGATGAAGATTCCGAAGATGAGAACGTAGGGAAGAATCGTTGTGAGGAACCACTGGAACAAGGAGGGGTTCTCGGCATCGACGGTGAATTCGATACCGGATTCCTGGAGTTGTGTTGTCATCTCTGGCGAGTATTCGGCCGGGTACCTCATGATGAACTCGTAGGCCTCTCCACCGTCATCGATGGTGCCTGCCAGCTCGTTCGAGCGGTCCTTCAGGACAAGGTCATCCTCGACGTTGCCTGATTCGAGTTCCCGAGTGAAGTCGTTGAGACTGAGCTCGGTTGGCTGGGTCGCCTCGTTGAAGATGAGCTGAAATCCCATAACGACGACGAAAATCACAGCGAGGTATACGAGAATGGTTCTCGCAGTGCGGTTCACGGTGCTCCTCTGGGGTCAAGGTCACCCGGATTCTCGATCCGAGCCTGGTCTCACATGGTACGCCGAACCTCTGACAAGTTTCCAGGCAGTTTCGTTCAGTCGGCGCCTTCCACCTCTGCAACATACGGAAGGTTCCGATACTTCCCGTCAAGATCGAGACCGTAGCCAACAACGAATTTGGGCGGGATATGAAAGCCTTCGTAGGCGATCTCGAGCGGTGGACGCTCGACCCCGTCCTTGACGAGCAGCGCAGCGAGACGCAGGCTTGCTGGCTTTCGCACGCTCAGGCTTCTGAGCAGGTACTGCAGCGTGAGTCCCGTGTCGACGATGTCCTCGACGATCAGTACATGTCTGCCTGCGATCTCCTGGTCCAGGTCCTTGAGTATGCGCACCACCCCGGAACTCTTCGTAGCCGACCCATAGGACGAGATCGCCATGAAGTCGAACTCGACGGGAAGGTCGATGTACCTCGCCAGGTCGGCCATCACAACAAAGGCCCCTTTCAGTATCCCCACGAGAAGAAGATCCTTCCCCCGATAGTCCGCTGTGATCGCGGCTCCCATCTCTGCCAGCTTCTCGTCGATCTCCTGAGCAGAGATCAGTTCTTTCCCGATCCTCACGAATGCACTTCCTGTTCGATGATGATGACGTCACTTCCATTTCGCGGTACTGCCCAGGTTGCCGTTCTGACCCCGTGGACTGCTGCAATCTTGCCATCGACGGTGATCAGGAGCCAACATGATCGGTACATCTCAGGCACACCGTGGTCGCGTAGGAGCTCGACAACGGGCGTTGAACCGATACCGATGTCGATTCGATCGCCCGGCTCGACAGAGCGAACGCGGACCTCTCCGGGCGCCGCAGCGGCTGAGATAACGGTGAACCTGCCCGCCGTTCGCTGTGGCACCGGGTACCGCCGCTGCGCGATGCGATATGAATGTGCCCCCCACCGCAATAACGGTTCTCCTTCGACATCCAACGCGGGATCGCATGGCCCGATGCTCGATGCGACAAATACGATCATGGGCATTTCCCGCCGTACCTCGGTGCCGCCGCTTATGACTGCGGTAGCACCGGTCCGCGCAACCTCGAGAACGGCTTCGACATCCCCCATCGACCCGGGATAGATGTCTCCGCACCTGCGCAGGGCGCGTCGAATCGCCCGGCTCGCCACGGGAAGTGGCGCAGACAAGACGGCTGGGACTGGCATCGTGACGTGTCCCGAGGTGGTCGATACGACGATGCCGGCACTCAGTGATGCCAGCAACTCGTCGTCACGGCCCAAGAGGGCGGCAGTGCGGGCTAGGTCGGCCGATATCCCCGGCGAGTAGTTCCTCTCAATCTCGGGCAGAAGATGGTGTCGAACCCGTGATCTCAGGAACCTGACGTCCTCGTTTGCAGGGTCATCAACGAACGGGAGTTCGATTCGTTCTGCTTGTGTTCTCAGTTCCCGACGACTGAAGCCGAGGAACGGTCGTGTCCACGGACCCCTGGTGGCCGGGATCCCGGCGAGGCCGCCGGCACCCGATCCGCGCATGAGCCTCATCAGCACCGTTTCAGCCTGGTCGTCGGCAGTGTGGCCCGTCAGCACAAGTTCATCATCGGCCAGGTCGGCCTCGATAGCAACGTACCTCGCGTGTCGTGCCCGCGCCTCGAGGTCCGGCCCATCCACGGTAGGTGCATCAACGACCGTCAAGTCGACACCAAGCCTGTCTGTGAGATCTCTGACAGCTTTCTCCAGGAGGTGCGACGTCTCGAGCCCGTGGAATGCGAACACGGCTCGCACTCCGCCGCGAGGTGCTGCCTGGAGTGTTGCGTAGAGCAGCATCGCCGAGTCTGCACCGCCTCCGAGCGCTACAACACAGGAGCGTTCCCCTACGGCGTCAGCGACCGCAGCTGGAAACCTGGTTGTCATCCATGCATCCGATCGAGCCACTTCGGAGCGTCACCGATCTCTGAGATGGTCGGCAAGGTCTCGGGCGACTCCCACGCCATTGAAAGAGCATCCCACGATGCTGTCTTTTCGACGTCCTGGATGAAGCGTGCCCCCTGTTCATACTGCTTGAGTTTCATCTCGATGCCTATCAGCTTCATGAACGCAGCCGTCTTGGGGTCCTTGCGCCGCGCTTTGAGCACGGAAGACATCCGTGCAACGTCAACGATCTCGCGCTCGCCGATCCTGTCCATCACGACGTGGCCATGCCCCTCGAGCAGCGACATCAATGCCTGGACCTTGTCCAGTACGGCCTTCTGTTCAGGGGATGCGAAAACTCCTATGAGGCCAGCGTCGCCGAGAAGGTCGTCGCGCGACACGTCACCTCGGGCAAGCTCTCCCACCACACGTGCGACCTGGCCGCCACTGGTCTTTGAAGATGCGACGAGCTCGCCAACAAGCGACAAGAAGTACTCACGCATCCACGGGACCCCCGTGAACTGGGCACGATGCGCACATTCGTGGAGGGCGACCCAGAACCGGAAGTGTGACGGGCGGAATTCGAACTTTCGTTCCATGGCGAGCACGTTGGCTCCCACGAACAACACCGTGTCGCCCTGGTCGGCGTCACCCGTGGGAAGGACAAGTTCGTATTGGCCAAGGACCCGTTTCGACAGGAAGCCCAGCACTGCGCCGAGTTCCATGCCCATCACCTTGCCAGCGATTCCATGACCGACACCCGGCGTCTCTCGAAGGGACTCCTCGAGCGGCGACATGAGCACTGCAAACGATTCAGTATTGGTGCGAACCCAGTCATCCCGTGTGATGACATCGACGACTGGCGCGCCCGGCAGGGTCAGGCCGGTCTCTTCTGCCACCATGTCTGACGCCCGGGCAACGTACCCGCCAGCCATCATGGCGAACTTTCGTTCGTGGTAGGTATCGGCGAGCGGATACGAGCCGCTGAAGCGGCCCGCCACCGAAATCGCAGTGTCCCAATCGACTGTGGTCATGGATGGGAGAGTACCCAGATACCAGACGCCAGACGCCAGATACATCTGGTATCTGGAAGCGAGCCTGCGAGCG
>Ga0164313_10004214_pt1 | contig 12864 bp, 13 predicted proteins | sample GuaBasSedimGuay4_FD_113735 | JGI IMG/M metagenome (GOLD analysis project Ga0164313, IMG submission 113735) | Subseafloor sediment microbial communities from Guaymas Basin, Gulf of California, Mexico - Guay4, Core 4569-4, 0-3 cm | ecosystem: Environmental > Aquatic > Marine > Hydrothermal vents... | reverse complement strand
TAAGCGTTCAAAGTAATTGTTTAATCGTTCTCATGTTCCGGTTGCACTGGCATTAAATTAATAGAATTCACATAGGATGTGCCGGCGGTAGGTAGCGCACCAACCATCGAAAGATGCGCTTCGTTCCTCAGCACATCCTATGCCTATCACTTTTACCGAGTGGTTGGACATAATAGGCTGGAGCAATATTTATTCCATATTATTCTGGATGATTATTATTTTCCATACCCCTTACTGCAATTTTGCTTTTAAATTACTCTTATCGCCTACATAGATAGTGGTCTTCCAGTGATCAAAGATAGTCCTCGGCTCTTTAAAATAGCGAATTGAAATAACAGTTTTTCCCTCTGACTGGTAAAACAAAACATCGCCTCCACCACTTTTAGTTGTAGTAAACCTGGTGTACCATTGCTCACCCAGACACTGATTCACTAACTCCGTTCCTCTAACGTAACTTGCTTTAGCTTCAAGTTCATCAGATTCATTCCAGGCACAATAATAATTAGTTAAACCTGAACTCCACTCCCATACCTGACAGTTTTGCGCTAAAGGAAATACACGTTCCGCATTCCAGACTTGCATATTACCCGCCCGTTTCGAATTTCCAGCAGCCCCCTTCCTAACCTGCTTAAAATTATTAGCATGATCTGCAATCAGCCCTTTTAATTTCACACATGCTTCGGCATCAGTCATTTCGGGTTGCGGTGTAAAAAGAGAACAAGCGCTACTACTTAAAATCAATAACCCGGCAATAACAAACCGTAGCCCTATGCGTTTTTTTCTATATATCATTGATATCACCTTTTATTCATCAGCCATAAAAATAGCATGCTAATTTAGAATCCCCAAAGTACCGAGAAGTTATAGTTGAATTCATTAGGAATCGATTCAGAGGTATCATATTCATTTCGTATTCCAAATTTCACTGCTAAACCTTCAAACCAGTCTAAGGAATGTATCCAGGATATATTGGTCAAATTTCTGAATTGACCGCTATCCGTAAAACTAGGATAAAAGTAATTAGAAACACTAAAGTGCTGCTTAGACGTTATATGCCAAGTTACATCAGCGCCGATTAAACCTTCCAAACCAACAACAGTATCTTCCAGCACACTGCCATCTGGGTTAATAATAACGTCACCATTCCCATCATATTGAGTTTTACCAAATTCAGTAATGATCGTAGCACCCATCCTTCCTGAAAACTCCCATTGATCAGTTTTAATAAACTGATAACCTGGTCCTCCACCAAACTGTAGTCGATGATTCCAGTCTTTAAATTCATTCCAGTCATATACGCCTGTGGCAAATGCAAACCACTTACTATCATCAAAAAACCAGTCTTTAACCAGGGTAGCATTAATTTGATTTTCACCCGTTATATTATCTTCCGAATCACGAAAATAAAAAGACTTATAATCCCAGCGACCTTTTTTATCTTCATAACGAGTGTTAAATGCGGTTCGGAAAGTACTATTGACCGATGAGCCTGAAGACCCACTTAATCCAATTGATAAACTACTATCCCAGCCCTTGAACCAGCCAGTTCCCATAAAGCCGTCATTAACCTTTTCGCCTTTAGCAAGCTTAAGATTATCTTCGGCAACTTCAACTTCTTGCGCTGCCACTACAACTTTTTCTTCGGCTATCTCCAGCTTGTCTTTGCCCCCTATTTTCTCTTGTTCTGTAGTCAACTGTTTTTCTGCTGCAATCACTTTATCATCAGAGCTAGTTTTTTTGAGTTCTGCTTCACTAGCCAATAGCTTATCTATAGTCACTGAAGGGTTATCGTCTGCTTTAATAACGCCTGTAACGATTCTCAATTCCTCTTCAGAAACCTTAACATCTTCTTGAGCAGCAATAAATTTTTCGTCTGCTAATACTAGTTTTTCCTCCGTGCTAATAATTTCTTGCTGTTCAACGGCACCTTCTTGTGCTTCTGTAATGTCTGCTTCAAACTTGTTTACTTTTACCTCTGCTTTGGCAACTTTATACTTATCTTGAGCCACTAGGAGTGCAGCTTCAGCCACTATGGTTTTTTTAACCATATTAAAATTGTCTTGCGCATCCTTGACTCCTTGTTGAGTAGCGGTAAGCTGATCTGCAGCGAGAATGAGCTTCTCTTCAGCCACGTCTTTATTTTTTTCCTCCGCATTATCGACTGCCTCTTTAGCACTTACGAGTTCTGCCTCAGCGACGGTCACACCTTCTTTGGCAACAGTCACTGCTGTTTTAGCAGCTTTTACTATTTTTAGCCTTTGCTGCTCCCTTTCTGAAAAATTAATAAGGCTCTCTAGGTTTAGCTCTTGTAAATTACGTATTTTAGCTTTATCAATGGTTTGCTCACCCAATATAGCGTGAGAAAAGGTAATCGTTTTATCCGTCTGATACTTCAATTCAGCATCTAAGGTGTCGCCATTAGAGAATTGAATTGATTGTGCATAAACAGATGAGAATGCTAACAGCGCACTCAGTAAGAGAAAGAGTTGTTTATTGTTCATTGCAATTTAAAAGTTGTTAATTATTTTTTGCCCCAGGCAAAGAAAATGGAGTAGTTTAATGTGTTATCAATAATTCTATTAATAGCTGTTCATAAATATCTGATAGTGGCTGTACATCTGCAACAGGAATATTTTCATTAATCTTGTGAATGCTTTCATTCAAGTGTCCCAGCTCGATCACTTCTGCTCCTGTCGGGGCAATAAATCGTCCATCTGATGTGCCACCACCTGTATCATCCAGAGCATCTAGTCCAGTTACTTTTTTAATCGCTGTATGCGCCGCTTCAATTAACGCCCCGCCTGATGTTAAAAAAGGGTTACCTGACAAGCGCCAGTTAATTTCATAGTCAAAATCAAAGCGGTCAAATATCTTCAGCACGCGCTGCTTGATGGTAGCTTCATCTAATTCAGTACAAAAACGTAAATTAAATTGCAGCTCAAGTTCACCGGGAATAATGTTCTCCGCCCCTGTACCACTATTGATATTGGATACCTGCAAACTAGTCGGTGGGAAAAACTGATTACCCTGATCCCAGACTTCTTCTGTTAAGGCTTGTAAAGCAGGGGCAAAATAATGAATAGGGTTATTCGCTATTTCGGGATAGGCAACATGCCCTTGTATGCCTTTGACGACTACTTTGGCACATAAAGAGCCACGCCTACCGACACGAATGACATCGCCAATATATTGATCACTCGATGGCTCTCCAACCAGGCACCAATCAATTTTTTCATTGCGTTGTTGCAGTACATCAATGACTTTGACAACACCATTGGTGGCCGGACCCTCTTCATCACTGGTAATCAGCAGCGCAATACTGCCATTATGCTCAGGATACCTGGCGATAAAGCGCTCAACCGCCGTGACAAAACAGGCAACTCCACCTTTCATATCGGCCGCACCGCGACCATATAATCGCCCATCTCGAACGGTAGGAGTAAAAGGCGCTGAATCCCATTGCTTCAATGGCCCAGTGGGGACTACATCAGTGTGCCCCAGAAAAACAAAAAGCGGTTTATTTTTACCGCGCTTTAGCCATAGATTTTTAGTATCCTCAAAATCCAGTTGTTCAGCGCTAAAGCCCAGTTTTTCCAGGCGCTCAGTTAATAGCGCCTGACATCCTGCATCTTCAGGTGTTACCGATTCCCGGCTAATTAGCTGTTTCAGTAATGCTAAGGTATCACTCATAATAAAGTCTGGTAATTTTCGCTATTAAAACCAATCAGTAATTGCTCGCCAGTATCTAGCACTGGGCGCTTGATTAAGGTGAGGTTATCTAACATCAAACCAGCCGCCTTGATAGCATTCAAGTCGGTTTTTTGCTGATCAGTTAGTTGCCGCCAACTCGTGCTACGTTTATTGAGCAGGCTTTCCCAGCCCACTTTTTTAATAAAGACATCCAGCTGTTCAGAGCTTAAACCCTCTGCTCGAAAGTCATGAAATTGATAGGCAACTTGGTGTTTATCCAGCCACACACGCGCCTTTTTCACACTATCGCAATTTTTTATTCCGTATAAAATTTTCATATTTTAATTTGTACTAACCTGGTTTCGCCCTTTGCCTTTTGCACTGTATAGTGCCATATCTGCTCTTTTTAACAGATGATCAACCGTGACATCCTGTGCAAAAGCAGAAACACCAAAACTGCAACTCAATTTATTAAAATGCTCAAACGGGTATTGCTCAACCAGCGTGCGTAATTTTTCAGCTATAAAGCGCCCACCCTCAATGCTCTGCTCAGGGCAAATAATTAAAAATTCCTCTCCACCCCATCTGCCCAGGGTATCAACCGAGCGAATATTACTGCTCAGTAACTGTGCCAGGGTTTTTAATGCATAGTCACCAATCAGGTGCCCATAGTCATCATTAATATTCTTAAAGTGATCAATATCTATTAAAATAATACAAAACTCGTGCTGGTAACGTTGCGCCATAAGAAAAGCACTCTCCAGTCGCTGGTCCAGTTTCATACGATTATTAATATTAGTTAATTTATCAGTAACAGATAAGTGTCTTAAGCGATAATTAAACTTTCTCAGTTGCCAGTAGTGATATAGAAAAAATACAAATATCAGTCCTAACGCACTGACCACCTGTATCAACATAGAATAATCAGTGGCTGATTCGTATTTAATCGCGATCCAGTCATTAACAATATCACGCCGTTCCTGTTCGCTTAACTGAGTAATGGCTTTATTAAAAATCCCGACTAATAGAGGCTCGTCATTACGGGTAGCTATCCCCAGATCTGACTGTTGTGCCAATTTTCCAGCAATTTTCAATTCGCCTATATACTGATTTTGAAAGGCATAACTGATATCGGGTAATGAGCCAATCATTCCGTATAGCTGGTTTCGGCTGACCTTATCCAGGCCCTCATTTAAACTCCCCACTTCTACCAGATCAATCGCAGGATAGAGCAGACGGAGCAATTCAGCATAAGCATAGCCCTTTTGAATACCCAGCTTTTTATCCAGTACATCTTCTATACTACTAATAAAATCTTGCTGGTAAGACACCGCGATCACTAAGGGAAAACTAAGATAAGCTTCTGTAAAATCAAAATATTTCTTCCGCTTCGGTGTCGCCATGGCTAAAACCAGGATATCACATTGCCGCTGCTCAGCCAGTTGCAGTGATTCCAGCCAGGTGCGTGTAGGTATTAGCACAATAGGCATATTTATTTTTTTTGCCAGCAAGCGCATAAAATCAGCACTCATGCCTATATTCTGACCTTGTTCGATTTTCCCAATTGGCATCGCATCAGGGTTCGCACACATCGTAAGCTCCTGCTTTTGTAGCAGATATTGCTGCTCTTCTGCAGTTAGCTTTAATGACTCTACACTATTTTCCTGCACCGTATTTTGCTCAGCAAAAATCAATGGCGATAAACAGCTTATCGATATAAGCGTTAGAATCAATATACTTTGAGGCAAGTAGCGCATGAAAATAAGCTCTAAAACAACTACAGTGGGCTATTCAATAGCTCATCAAGCTCAGGTAATGAGCTATCCTGTTTACGGCAAGACTTATAAAAATCAACAAACTCCATAAAAGCCTGTTCTAAATCATCCAGAATTCCCTCTTCGTTTTCCCGCTCATCAGGCAAGACATCGGGGGAATCCAGGTATTCCTTTTGTAAAGCAACTTCACTGTTTAATGAAAGAATCGCATAAATAATGGCATTACTGGAAAGTGAATCTGTCATAGGGGTATCCTATATGTAAAAAAGCTAATGTAGGAGCGGTCTTTAGCAGTGAAAGTACGAGTATATTCGCGGCTAAAGACCGCTCCTACATAAAAAACTAACTCAAGCGATGTTTTAACTATTAATCACGTAATAATTCGTTAATACCTGTTTTGCTTCGTGTTTTTTCATCAACGTGTTTAATGATTACCGCGCAATACAGGCTATGGCTACCATCTTTAGACGGCAAGTTTCCTGATACCACAACCGAACCTGCAGGAATACGACCATAGCTAATTTCACCGGTCATACGATTAAAGATCTTAGTGCTTTGGCCGATATACACACCCATAGAAATAACCGAACCTTCTTCTACGACAACGCCTTCAACAACTTCAGAACGGGCACCGATAAAGCAATTATCCTCAATAATTGTCGGCCCTGCCTGTAATGGCTCTAAAACACCACCGATACCCACACCGCCAGATAAATGTACATTTTTACCAATTTGCGCACATGAACCCACTGTTACCCAGGTATCAACCATTGTTCCACTATCAACATAAGCGCCGATATTAACATACGATGGCATTAAAATTGCACCTGGTGCAACATAAGCACCATGACGTGCAACAGCATTTGGCACGACACGCACACCGGCTTCTGCAAAATCTTCTGGAGTGTATGAGGCAAATTTAGTTTCAACTTTATCGTAATAGCGCGTTGCACCACCATCCATAACACGATTTTCGTTAATTCTAAATGATAATAAAACCGCTTTTTTCAGCCATTGGTTCACCACCCATTCGCCACTATTTTTATCTGCAACACGCGCTTTACCTGAATCTAATAAGTTAATTGATTCTTTTACCGCTTCGCGTACTTCATCAGATACGGTGGTAGGTGATATATCGGCACGATTGTCAAAAGCCTGGTTAATAATTTGTTCTAATTGGTTCATACTATTTAATTATAATGAGTTAATAAAATTTTTAATTCGGTGTGCGGCTTCTATGCACTCAGGTACCGGGGCAACTAAAGCCATGCGCACATGATTCTTGCCCGGGTTAATGCCATTGACTGCCCGGGATAAATAACTGCCTGGTAATACAGTTATATTTTCCTGAGCAAATAATTGCTGTGCAAATTCAGTCTCATCTATGCTCGTTTTTAGCCACAAATAAAAGCTGGCAGGTGGCTGTTTTACAGTACAAACTTCAGATAAAACCTCGGTCACTGCAGCAAACTTTTGACGATAAAACTGCCTGTTTTCCAGTACATGCAGCTCATCCTGCCAGCCTGCTATACTGGCATATTGAGTCGGCTCAGGCATTGCGCAACCATGATAGGTTCGGTATTTAAAAAACTTAGCCAGAATCTCTGCATCACCCGCGACAAAACCAGAACGTAAGCCTGGTGCATTTGAACGCTTGGATAAACTATGAAAAACCACACAGTTTTTAAAACTGTCATGTCCCATCGCATGAGCAGACTGCAATAAGCCCTGCGGCGGATGATCCTCATCGGCATAGATTTCGCTATAGCATTCATCCGAGGCAATAACAAAATCATACTTTAATGCCAGACTGATCAATTTCTCATGTGTTGCCTGATCAATAATCGCACCAGTTGGGTTGCCGGGCGAACAAATATAAAGCAAGCGGCAACGCTGCCATGTTGGTTCGGAAACACTATCAAAATCCGGTAAATACTGATTTTCTTCCAGAGTATTTAGATAATACGGCTCCGCACCTGCTAGCAAAGCAGCACCTTCATATATCTGATAAAAAGGATTTGGCATTAACACCAAAGCATTTTCACGCACATCAACAACACACTGCGCAAAGGCAAATAAGGCTTCCCTAGTACCATTAACCGGTAAAACCTGAGTTTCAGGATCTGTTTCTACCAGAAAACGTCGCGCCAACCAGGCACTGATTGATGCTCTTAATTCTGGCAAGCCCCTGGTTGTAGGGTATTTCCCCAGCGCTGCAATATTTTGCAATAAGGCATTTTTAATCAGCTCAGGAGTTGCATGTTTTGGCTCACCAATAGACAGGGCTATATGCGCTTTATCAGCAGGCGGAGTAATGCCCTGTTTTAATTGCCCTAGCTTCTCAAACGGATAAGGATGTAATTGCGATAAATGCGGATTCATTTAGTGCGTTTTAAATTAGTTAACGGAACATTTTAACATGTGCTGATGATTTGTAAAAAAACACTCAACAAGTTTTAAAAAACGATAGAATATTTTTAATATTTTATTATCTATGCACCTATTCTCCGCCCATGCCCAAGCATTTTATCTACTTATTGACCCTTCTTAGTTTAAGCCTTGCCTATACTCCCAGCTTATTTGCCCATGCGGGTGTTAACCATGGCGATAATTGTTTTATGCATATAGGCGGGGTAGAGTTACGCCTGGGTGGCTTTCAGGACGAAGAAAAAACAGGGGGGAGCAAGCATTTCTGCCATCTATTCCCGGCTACCGGAAAGGTTATCTTTACCTTTGAACAAGGCGCTATCCAGCAACTCAACAAGCAGCTTAACTTAAAACTTCTGGCGGCCGAGTCCTATTGGGATGTTATCTTTGATAATGATACTGCTTTCCAGCAGTTACTTAGCCAGACGGCTGACCAGGCAAGAATTGAATATAACTTCCCTGACATAGGGCTATATGCACTGGAAGTGTCTTTACAATCAAAGACTCTACAGGCAGAGCAACTAGAACCCAGCCAGAACAACACCCAGCGTTTTATCTTTCTGGTAGGTTTGCCTATTATAAAAATGCTGGTTTTTGTTGCCTTTGGTTTTTTTCTGCTATTAGGCTTTGTGCTGCTTAAACAATTGCAGGCGGGAGCCAATAAACCTAAAAACATCAGTTGAACGCTATTTTTTAACTTCCCATTATCAGCAAGCATATTTCGGGCCACCAACTTAACACGGGACAAGCAACGCGCAATCTCGTTCCAATGTTCCACATTAGCTGAGAGTTATGGGTAGTCAGGTTTATTTTTGCCGCTGATCAAGATAGGCAAGAACTTCACTAGGCTTAAGCTGACTTGTACCATTGCCGGTGCGCACATAAAACACTTCATCATTATCACGACGAAAAAACACCGGATTGGATGAACGCAAGCATTGCACTAGCAAAATACGCTGCCCACCCAGGTCATTCACTTGTGAGCGAATAAGAGGCATAAATTCCACACCTAAATGCACTTTTAACAGACTATTCCAATGCAAAAGCAGTTTATCTTCATTGGCAAAACCATCCTGTTGCAAGCCTATGACATGGCCATCATCATTAACGCCAATCAGCAATACCCCACTGTCACTATTGAGAAAGGCAGCAACCGTTTTAAGACAGGCATTTTCTATTTTTTTATCGGCCTTGTCGGTATGTAAATTCCAGCGCAGAGTTGACTTAAATTCAGTTCCGTCACTTTCTCCAACCTGTAAAATACTGACTATTTCCGGCTCGATATAATCACTGAACTCACTGGCTATACGTTGTTTTAGCTGTTGATTTTCATTATGCAGTTTTCGCTGCTGTAGATATATTGCTAGCTGTGTGCTCACCCGCGTTTTGACTATATCGGGATTGAACGGCTTAGTAATATAATCCACAGCACCCAGAGCGAAGCCTTGCTGTTCATCTTCAATACTACTTTTAGCGGTAATAAAAATCACTGGAATTGCGGCTGTTAAAGGAGAGGCTTTTAATTGCCTGCAGACTTCATAACCATCCATCTCAGGCATCATGATATCCAGCAAGATAATATCTGGCTGCGGCTCGGTTTGGGCAATCTTTAACGCCTTCTCACCATTGGTCGCGGCCTTTACTTTATATTGCTCACGCAGCATGCTATTAAGCAACTGGATATTTGTTGGCGTATCATCCACTATCAGGATGGTGGCTTTTACTTCACTCATTACTGTTCCAGCCCTGGGTAAATAGCATTGCACGGTGGGTTAAATTTAATATCAAAGACTATCATAATTGAATAGGTTATGTTTCACTGTTCAGGCCATTCTCTGTAAACGAATTATAACCTGCTGACTGTTTCGATAACAGCTACTAAAGATCCCAAGGGTTAAGTAGGAGAGGCTTTAGCCGCGATTATTTCGGGCTAGTCATTCTCTCTATAAATACTAACCAGAGTTAAATCATCCGCAAGAGGATGAATAAATTGTTCGTTTAATAGCTTAATCAGCGCGTTGAGGCGTTCTTTTCCCGGAAGGATTGCAATACTATTGCTTATCAGATCAATTAAACCTTGTTCATGAAAACGTCCGCCTTCAGTTAATTTCGCTTCGGTCACTGCATCGCTATATAAAAGCAATGATGCGCCTGGAGGAAAAGCAAGCTCTCTATTTTCATAATCGGACTCATCGAACATGCCTAAAGGAAAGCCTTCACCATTGCCGATAACTGGCATCTTAGTACCCGGCATTATGATTAAGGGGCTGGGAGTAGCGGCACCACTATAACGAAGCAGGTTATTGGCCCGGTCAATCACTCCGTAAAACACAGTGGCATATTGGCCGGTAGGTAAGAGTGGTGATAAACGAATATTTAATTGCTCCAGAAAAGCGGCCGGGTTGTCGGCCTGCTCATATGCGTTATCCAGCAAAGCATGTAGGCGAAAGGTATTTAACGCAGCATTGACACCGTGTCCGGAGAAGTCCGCCATCAATACGGCGACATACTGATCATCTAAGTTACGAATAGTCCAGTAATCTCCACCAAGTTCCGAACAAGGTTTGAAATAAGAATCTACACTTAATCGATGGCTTAGCCGAATAGTATTCAGAGTTGATTCAGTTGGCAGCAGAAAAGATTGTGTTTCTCTGGCAGACTGTAACTCGAGGTCTACTCGTTGACGGTAGGCTTCAAGTTCATCCGATAACAACTTGAGTTTATTACGCTGACCTATCAGGTTTAAATGATTACGCACACGGGCTTTAACCAGCAAAGGACTGAATGGTTTGGTGATAAAGTCAATTGCGCCAGCTGCGAATCCATCTGCTTCATCCTGCTCCTGATCCTTTGCGGTGACAAAAATAACGGGAATATGAGCGGTTAGAGGGTTTTCTTTAAGTTTACGGCAAACCTGGTACCCGTCTAAACCAGGCATCATTATATCGAGCAGAACCAGATCTGGCTTTTTTGTTTCAGCCCGCACTAATGCAGTTGTACCATCGGTTGCAAAAACTATTTTCTGATCATCTTTGAGCAATGCAGAAAGCACTTTGATATTGGTGATTTCATCATCAACAATCAATATGGTTTGAAGCGGGGAATTGGCTGGCATTTCAAAGTATGTTGATATTTAATGTGTCAGCAAGCTTGTGCAAAGTTTCTGCGGCTAAATCGAATTCAAGATTCGTTATTGCCTTATCGAGCTTGTGCATGGCTTGTTGGTATTGCTGCTGCGGTAATTGATTCTTTAAATTGTGAAATGATGGTTCTGCATTCAGATCAAACTCATCAAGTAGAGTGGCTAACTCTTGTATATTTTCAGCAACTGCCCCCCAATTAATAGGGCTGTCATCCGAGGTTGAAGTTACTTCTGAACGCTTAATCCTGGCCAGAAAAGCAAGTGAATTTATCACTTCGTCCATTGCTGCTGTGAACTGATCAAGTAATTCAGGCAGGTTTTGCCGGGATTCCTGATTGAGTTGAATTTCCAGGTTACTCGCTGCTGCAGAAAGTCGATTGGCAGAAATATTACCACTGACTCCTTTAACCGAATGAGCTAGGTGTCGAGCTGCATTATAGTCCTCTGCTAGCAAAGCCTGTTGTATTTGCAGTGGCTTTTCTTGGTTATCCAGATAGAACGAGAGCAATAATTTTTTATATAATTCAGCATTTCCGGTAACACGATTAAGTCCTTCGCTAAGGTCTAAGCCTGATAATTTTTCAGGGATAATTTCATGTTGTAGCATAGCGATTGCTCGTGTTTTGGTGGTGTTAGGCATTAACAATATACTTATATAAAACACTGATATATAATTTTTCCAACAACTCGGAGGTAATATGTCAGGTTTACTTAATAATTTTACTCACTTATTCAACGAAAGCCAGAAGAAGAAGCAAAACCGGCCTTTTCTAAATGCGGCAATGGCAGCTTGTGCAATGATTTCAATGTCAGAGGGTGAGGTACGTTTCTGTGACAGAATTCGTCTTGACCAAATTTTAAGTGCTCTGGAAAGGTTAAAAATATTTGACCCTCATGAAGGGGTAGAAATTTTTAATGACTACACCAGGAAAATCGGGGCGTCTCCTAAAGAGGGTCATGCCAAAGCTGTTGCGGCGGTTAAAAAGGTAGCAACTGATAAAACAACAGCTGAGCTTATTGTACGTTTATGTTTAGCCATTAGTTTAAGTGATGGAAAAACCAGTATGGTTGAGCAAATTGAAATTGTTTCTTTATGTAGTTTATTGGGGGTAGATGCAGAACTGCTAGGTCTGGATATGCAAAAATTAGTGTCCACTATAGAAGCAAGTGACGATATTGAGTTTACTCTACTCCCGTAAAATAATAATTATTTCAATTCCTTATAATACATCAACCATTAAAGTTCCATTTTTAAACATTAAATAGATAATAAGCGCTATCATATTGCTTATGATAGGAGCAGACAGCTCACAGGATGTGTTGACGATAGGAAACGCATCGTTCGCGACATAACCCTGTGATGCGTTTTGTTCCTCAACACATCCTGCTTATATTTTATTTTGTAATTAATGCAAAACAACAGACAAATAGCAAACAGCGAGTTTCAGGCAAAAGCAGAGCAGCTGTTTTTGCTGCGGGAGTTAATTCGTGACTGTCTGCAACAAGAAGGCTGTACGCAAGATTTTATCCAGCGTATGGTACTGTCCGTCAATGAAGCGGGTATGAATATTATCCAGCATGCTTATAATAGCCAGGATACCGAGACTTATAGAGTTGAAGTGTATACCGATGGTAAAGAATTGACTTTTTGCCTAGCCGATTCTGCCCCAACAGTAGATCAGAACCTAATAAAATCTCGAGATCTGGATGATATTCGACCCGGTGGATTGGGAGTACATTTTATAAATGAACTCATGGACAGAGTTGACTATCTTGAAACGCCGGACAAGGAATTCGGTAATATCTTACAAATGAAAAAACAAATTGAGT